>QQTW01000158.1_pt1 | contig 38667 bp, 36 predicted proteins | sample 1904831 | NCBI WGS metagenome assembly QQTW01 (sample SAMN09435610, study PRJNA476489) | Subsurface metagenome, whole genome shotgun sequencing project.
GTCTGGCACGGTCCTCGAAAGCCACCGGATCCTATCGTGTTATGCTCTAGAATGAAGGCTACGAAGACCTCACAAGTAAGATTTGCCAGGCAGACCTGACGAGGTAAGGGTATCAATGACGGACACACCAAAAACATCCCGCAACGCCACAAACCGTGCATACAAAGCTTGGGGTAGTGGCCAAAGAACTCTACACCACGCAAGCGCCTGGACCGGAAACGCCTTCGCATTTCCGCACACTTCCATGCGAAAACTGACAGGCGCTTCGGTCGTCATTCGAGAACCCGTGCGAAGGCATCCGATAACCTGCACTCACAAGTGCCATCTATGCTGTGCCGCGGGTTTGATAGCTGTGACCAATCTCTGCTCGGTCCTGTATCATCTCGTCCAGTATCTTGGTGATCTCATCTACGGGCTTTGTCCGTTTATCAAAAGTAGGCGAGAGAAGTGCCACAGGGCTAATTGTGCCCAACCTGACCGCGGGACTCGGGTTACTGTCAAGACTTTGCTGGACGGTGCCCCTCGGATGGCTGGCGTCTCCTATTGGCGCGGGCGCCTCAGGAGTCAGGTCAGCTAGATCACGCTTGCGGGCTGCTGATCGAAGCGCCGTGACCATCTTGTCCTTGTCGTCCAAACGAGCCCGGAGGTCTGCGATCTCGCTATCCTTCTCCCTCAGCAAAACCTCGATGCTGCCATCTTCTGCAAGTCCAGCAGCTAACTTGTGTGAAGCGGTAAATGTAGCGGACACACGCGAGTGACTTGATCGGCGAGCCTGCAAGAGGCGTTTTTCGAGCGTTGATATATATCGATTCCTGTCGGCCAGATCTGCTTGAAGCGCCCGAATCTGAGCCTGGAAAGTCGCGGTCCCGTCACCATTCTCACCGAGGCAGTCGTCTTCATCAGAACCAGGCTCCACTTGTGCTCCGGTAAGGACTTGACTTGGCAGTATGCTTGATAACGATACTGTCGATGCAGACGAGTTCCTGTGCGCCGTCGCCACAGGGGCTTCCAGTGTCGCATGGCTCGCAGACGAACGAGCCGATTTCGACTGCCACTCACCGTTGCTAAGGTTCGAGTGCCTTTGTAAGCTCACCGAGGAGAGGGACCGGTGGGCGTTGACGCCTATGGATTTCGAGCTCAGTATCAAACGGTTGAGATGCTCTATTCGCTCCTTCAAGGCGGTCCTCGCCAGCTGCATCTCGAGCATCTGCTCCCCATGTCGTTGCTCAGCCTCGATTTCCCGGGCCTTATCATCTTGTTCAGCTTTGGCCTTGGTCTGGCTCTCGAGTTGCTTTCGAAGCTCGATGATCTCCATCCGATATCTGTCGAGAAGTGCTCTGCTGCCTGCATCTCCTGCCCCGTTCACAAATGCCTCCTCTGCTTTCTTGGCGTGACTGACTATATTGTTCTTCGCACGCGCCGCGAACTTGAGCGTGTTCAGGGTTTCGCCAGCGTGACTGGTTGCTGCCGCCGCGCCGGCAGCTGTGCCGATCTGTATGGTGCAGAGAATGCTCACCAGGGAATTACCCGAAAGTGCTGGCTGCAGAAGTCGAGTCAGTTTGCTGTCCCTGTACGGCAGATGTTTTTCCTTGTCTGCCAAACTGGCCGACCTGTCCTTGTCACCGGACAGACGGGCTATGACGGTACCGAGTGTGAGCAAGCTCTTGTTGATATGTGCTCCTTCCGTCCGCCTTTCTTTGTTCTCGGCGGCCCTCTCAGAGCCTGCGAGATCGATCAAGCTCAGAGTCGAAACCCGTACCCCACCTGGAGCCGCTGCCGTCCGCTTTCCGCTGGCCAGTTCGGAGCCGGCAGGGACTCGTTCGCGGCTTTCCACGACGATCTGAACTACCGCATGACTTCGGGAGCTACGGGCGTTGTACTGGGTGCTGCTGGTACGCCTTACGTTGTCGCCTCGCGCAATTACGCGCAACAGCTGAGTCGGACTCTGGACGATTTCCTCCTTGAGGGGCGTAGCGTACACCCCTCGCTTGCTATCCTCGCGCAGCTTGATCTCCTCCTGGGGCGCCGGCAAGCCAGTCAAGCCAGGGGTGTTGGGCGAGGCGAGCAGGTCGTGGATCCGTTCGTTGTATATCTCAAGATAGCTGACCCTGAGCAAGAACTCCCGGTGTGGTGTCTCCCGTATGTAGGAGAATATGTCGGTGATTGCTAGGGGGATGACTCCAGGGGATGTGGTCGTCCCCTGCATTGAAAAGGTCTTGCCCGTCCCCGTCATTCCATAGGCGAAAACGGTGCCATGATATCCTTCCATGACACGCCGCACGAGGCGTTTGGCCGCGGCATCGTAGACTCTAGCATTGTTGTCATGGGTCGTGAACACGTTATCTGCTCAGAAGATCAGGTCAGAGTGCTCTGGCAACCATGGTCGAAACAGGCAAGGGGGCAAACCGTAAAAGTAATCCCCTCCCTCGCGGCCTCTGTATGCCACCAGAGAGCGTCTACCGTCTACCATCCACTCACAGTCCGTCCGGCTCTTGTCGATGCCACCGGGATCTGGACGCACTCTGACGCTCACGATCACGTTGCCCTTTCCATCCCTCTGTTGTCGCTCGGAGTCGTTACCCGCGGCGTGATCGTGTCGGATCTCCTCTTTCACCATGGCGCTCTCTTCGCTCCGCTCCTCGAAAACAGTGTCACCTGTTGAATACGACCCTTGCGCGGACGAGGCTCGGCTCTGTGAAGGAGAAGATGAGTCTGGCAGTGCATCTTGAGCCCGCGCTGCCGCTCCGCTGTGAACGCTCCTGCGATCACCGCTGCCATTGAGGAGGCTCAACACGTTCGTCGGCATCCTGAGTGCCGAGGTGTAAGCCGAAGCAGTGGAACTTCTCTGCTGTTTCGAACTGCTTCTTCGTGGAGGTACCACTCTCCCCGCGCCGACGCCTGAATCGATGTCGGCGGTCGTGGCACTCGCCGACAGCGGGCTTGGAGAATGGCTGCTGGAGCGGTTGGCCTTTGGGGGATGTGGAAACGAGCCGACGCTTATAGTCTTCCGCAGGGCCTTGCCGTGCTCCGTTGCGAGCTGCGAGCCGAGAGCGCCTTCAGCGGAGGCAAGAGGGCTGTGTGAGTTTGATTGCGATTTGAGTCCGGCACGAGTAGGCAGGGCCGAGGAGGACACAGTCCGGCCAAGTGCGGCCAAGGGAGGAGAGTTGAGGGATAACGTCGTGGAGCGGTCCAGCTGTTCGACGCTGCTGGTGGAATTCTCCGTGAGTCCTTTGCGCATCTTTGGCACAGGCAATGACGGCAATGACGGCAGCGGCACGGTAGGAGGACTGAGCGAAGGCCGACTGGGCCGCGGTAGAGTAGCAGCCATCGAGCAGCAAGACGTTGACGGTCAAAGTCTCGACGAGGAAGACCATGTGTCGCGTGCTAGATTCCGTCCGCGGCCCCAGACGACCATTCATGAAGTTTTCTGTTCTTTCACACGCGTGGTTGGCTCTTGCGGGATGCGAGTATGGCTTCCGATCATGAGTATGTATGTATTCTTGCGGAGTGGTGGAGACGGCCAGGGCAATTTGAACCAGCGGGCGTGGCCGCACAAGGATGATCGCCCCGAGCTGCAAGCCGAGAGCTACGGCAAAGCAGTGAGTAATGATACGGGTATGTACGGAGTACTCCGTGGATCGCTATAACATAGTTACGACACCGAACATGGCTCAAGTCGAAGCTGAGAAGAGGGCGGCGCCCTTCATCAGCTGCCACCTAGGTAAGTTTTCAGTATGTACTCCGTCCTCCGTCCTCCGTCCACCAACTCTCTACGGGTTGTAACCGGGGATGTCTGAATACCTTGTGGAAGGAAGGTGAAGGCTGTCCTCTCTGACGGGGCAATTTCGTTTCTTGAGGATGGAATCAACGGAATAGGGGGTGCGATGGTGACGCCAAGATATCTGCTGTACGGAGCACACACAGCGTGACAGCCAGCCAGCCAGCGCCGTCCAATCCTCTTTCTCACCCTTTTACATTATTTCAACGTTTTGAACACATCACACCCGTTGGACGCCATCAATCACCCAACGTTCCAACCGTGGACGGTTACCAGTCAGCACAGCCACATCAATTCAACCTCATCAGCCATTATGGTGCAAGAGACAACGGTGCAGGCGTCGGGCTGCGGGCACGACCAGGCTTTTCGTCGTATCTAGTACATCCTGCCAATCCAGCTGTCATGCGATTGCTGCCAGCATAATAGCGGCGGAACCGATAGCGTATTGCTTCAAGTCGGGCGGTGGTAGGTATGTGCATGTAGCAGCATCTTTCTGGGCTAAAAATAATGCTACCGATTCGGGACGAAATGAGCAGGTCAGATGGAAGAAGCCCCAGGCATCGAGTTTGGGGCACACCGGCCTCGAGAGAGTCAGCAGCCACGAGCGGGCATGCAACTCTGTCGCTCGGGTCTGTCTGTAGGCATGCTAGGAGTACTCCATGTAGCTCGGTGCACTGTGACCTAGTCATCCATGGGCCTATCCGTCAGCTCCACCCCTGCCGGCCTTTGCTCGTCCGTATGCACACCGTCACCCACGCCATCTTTCTTCCCTAGCAAGCTCTGTCTGACCAAGCCAACACCGCCGGACTTCCGGGGAAATCGAACGCCAGAACCTCTCCCCACGGAATCTCGCTTCCCGCCCGCTACGGCGCTCGTAGGGATCTCAGCACCGTCGTCCGGGTTATCGGCCGAGCTGCCATTCGTGGCCGGTCCATTGGCTTTCGAGACGTCGATGGCCAGCGTACCGTCTCCGACGTTGGGCACTTCGAGAGACTGCCTCACTCCGGGTCCCGAGGCTCTCCTCTCGGTCGGGCTGGTTTGGATCGGAAAACGAGTGTCCGGCCCACCCGTGGACTTCTCGCGACGATGCGCACCCTTGGCTGCCGCGGGACTGCTGGCGCGGCTGCGTGAACCCGACGCGGCAATGGCGCGCGCGCGCTCTTCCATGTTTGCCCGACGATTGCTCTCGTCGGTGCTGATGGCTCGAGGCCGACTGCTTGCGCCGGAGCTGCTGTGCCCCAAGCTACTGGCGCGCTTGAGCTCGCCGAATATGGCTTCCTTGTGTGCAAAGAGATCTCGGACGAGGCGGTAGCTATAGCGCTCATTCATCGTGAGACTGCTTTCCACCCGTGGGCGAAGAATGCAGGGGGCGATGTTCTGGGCCAGCGCGTGAATGTATGCCTCGTCGGCAGACGTCAGCTCAACGAGGCGAGTGAAATGCGTGGTGATGGCGTCGAGTGTGGCAATGTTAGCAAGGCGGAGTTGGCCGAGGGTGCTCTGAATGACAGATATCCGCGTCGATTCGGATGCATCGGTGGCAGTCGTCGAGTAGATGGTCTTGACTATTTCATACACGTGCGAGGACACCAGGGAATCTACGGTCCTCAAGTAAGCATGAGCTCTCCGGGAAGAGACCGGATGGGCTACCTGGTAATTCCAAGAGGTACAACTTCAGAGCGCTCGCGACTATGGGTACTTCATATTGTTCCAAGACTTCGTTGGAGACCGCCTTCCCATTGTTGATTGCAGCACGAAGGTGATGCGTGGCTGACAGCGGCACGTCGACGAGCCAGATGCCGCGGCGCGCCTCATCGCCTTCCAGATCAGGGTAGTCTAGGTGGACAAAGAGTCAGCGTCGAGCAGGGGAAGATGATTGTTGCACCGTACGGTTGTCAAGGAATGTGAGAAGCGTCGTCACAACGATTGGGACGCGCTTCCTATCCGAACGAGCTCGCGCTTCCAGATCAACACCGTACGTCTCATCTGCTGGGGGGGTCAGCATCCTCTCCTTGGGCGGATGATACGGCTCCCTCACCATCGACCGAATTGTAGTAGTTCTCATAGGTAACCACCTTCGGCACGAACGGTCCGGTCCTGTAGTTCTCGAGAAGATATCTCAAGTCACCTGTCGGCTGCACTGTTTCCTGAAAGAGCATCATCCTATCCACCGTGCTCTGTAAGCTGGGAATGACATTGCTGATGGCACCGGAAAAATCAAGAAATACCGCCTTGATGGCCTTGAGACGATCCAGTTCGCATCGTTGCATGAATTGCAAGTGCTCCATCATTGCTTCCTCGAGGTCACAGCGAAGAGCGTCAAGTTTCCGAACTGCAGTCTTGTAGCGCTCATCCGCTTCGTGAGCCTCTCGGCGTAGCCTGTCCGCGGGTGTCTCGTTAGGGTGGGGATTGCTGAGAGGATTCCAGCCGGAAAGGTAGTCGCCGACAACGCCGACTACCGGGGACTCTGCGGAATCAGAGGACAGTGTTGGGGATCGCTCCAGTGGCCTCTTCTTCTCCGGAAGGCCTGTGATGGTGAAGACTTTCGGTCGCCATTGATACATCATCTTGGAACTATTTGCAAAACTGTTGCCAACACTGCCAACCAGTCGTAGAAAGCCATGCGACACCATGTCCTGTCCAATTCTCTCGGCATAGCTAACGCTAGTGGCATTCAATTGTGTCTGGATATAGGTGGTGATATCTGCGCCCGTGGAAACATTCTGGTAAGTGCCAAGGATTGGCACTCTTGTCTCCCCGACGGGTACTCTGTGCAACATGTCGATCAAGATCTTCTTGACCTGCTCCGGTGTGTATGTTTCGTCGCCGATGTCCATTGGTTCCGAATCTTCAGCCTCCGCGGGCTCAGAAAGCTTCACAGTTGGGATGTTCTTCATCTTAGGACTCTGAGATGCCTCGCTCCTGGGGTCCTGAAAAGCCAGTTTGTCTTCTTCCTCGAGGTCTTCGACAAGCCGACATTTGTTGTAATACTGGCTTCGGCATTTCCGCACCGTGTCTGCCTGTCGGTCATGCGCCTTGATCCGCGCCTGAAGATCATCTTGAGAGCTCTGCACTCGTGCCTCGTGGGCCTCGCACCACCGACCAAACGGATTCACTACGAGTTCTCGAATGTTGGACGCAATCTTGCGGTGATTTCGGGACGCCTCGAGCATTTCGCTCCTCACCCCTTCATAGGCCTTTAGTTTCCGCTGTCAGCTCCGGGAATCTGTTGGAGCAATCTGGGCCATCACCTTTCGGACACTCGCGCCATCATCTCGCGAGAAGCCGCCTGCCACGCGATCCGCACCTGGCCCAATGTCGCCCAATCGTTGAGCATAGACGTCTTCGGCCTCGGCGCGCATGCGGGCGATGGCAAGAACCTGTTGATTCTCCTGAACACCCTGCTGCAGTTTCCCGAAAAGCACACCAAGGCATGATGATCTGTCAGCGACTATGGTATATTTAGGTGGGAAGTTGAGCTCGTACCGCCAGCATAGTCACTGGACCAGAATGAGTTGGAGAAGGTCGCCATAATGCTCCTACGCTCCCAAGGTACTGAGGCAACCTCACTTTATGTACTGAAGCCTCTAGCGATGGTTGCTAGGTAGCTCAAAAGAGACAACACATCTGCGCTGGGTGAGTGCCTGGCGTTTGAAGAGTATGGCCGTTTGAATCTGCACAAGATTGATGGTTCACCGTCGACAGACCTTGCAGAATTGGATTTCCTCGATTTGCCGTTTGGGAGATTCGTGATCCGGTGAGCCGGACTATTCACTTATCTGCACACTGGCCTTCCGTTACTGTCCAAGCACACTGCAATCAGTGATGACATCAACTACCATCCATGGCATGGACAGTCTCATGGGTAATGCCACAACATGCTATGTAGGCCATGCGGGAGCACATCCATGGCAATGGCATCCGGAATACGGAGTACCGCATACGTTGGTACTCATATCGTAAGAATGAAGAGTACTCCGTACCGAGTGCTGTATGCCAGATGCTTATATGTGCTCTGTACTATGTATCTACGGAGTACTACGGAGTACTGCGTACTACCAAGCATATGGAGAGCAAAACAGGTGCAAATTTCACGTCTAAAGTGCTCTGCACTTGCTCGTTTGTGTACTCTGCTCTACTCCGTGTTATGTCTCAATATCTCATTCCACATGGGCAAGCTTCGCATCAGATGCACTGCGGAAAGGCTGACTGGGTGAAATAGTGTTCGAATGAGCATCTGACCCAGCGGTTTACGATTGGTCGGCTGTATCAAGCGGCACTGTTCGCTGTTCATGTGTGTCTCCGCATGGGTTGCCTTTACTCGTCAAACACATATGTCCAGGCACCATGGAAACAGGCAGTAAACTGGACAAAGCCAAGCACATTGGATACTGGAAGAGATGCGTAAAGTCTTTGCTGCCGCACCAATACACTTCCAATGACTCCAATCGCATGGCCCTCTCCTTTTTCATTGTATCTGCTCTGGATCTCCTGGGGTGCTTAGATGATCTCACTACTTTCACTGAGCGTTGCGAGTATGCGAACTGGATCTACAGATGTCAACATCCCCAGGGCGGTTTTCGCGGCTCGCCCGCCACTGACTTCGGAGAATTGAGGAACGCCGACAACCAGCGATGGGACCCTGCCAACCTGCCTGCGACTTACTTTGCCCTAGCTACTCTGGTGATACTGAGAGATGATCTCGAAAGAGTGGAGAGGGAACAATGCCTGCAGTGGCTGACTCGTATGCAACGATCAGAAGGCAGCTTCGGCGAGAGCTTGGGAAAAGATGGAAAGATTGAGGGAGGTACGGATGCAAGGTTTGGGTATTGTGCCACTGGTGTTCGGTGGATATTACGTGGCACTGGAAAGGGGCCACCGATCAAGGTCGAAGACATTGATGTTGACGGTATAGTACGGTCTATTGGGACTTCCCAAGTATGTCTTCGCCAAGCAACCGATTTATACCATCTGACGCATCAATAGAGCTACGACGGCGGCATATCCGAAGCCCCTTTTCACGAAGCTCACGGTACGCTCGTCCAACTACCTAGTGACGTTACACTCATTGAAAGCTAGCTGGATTTACCTACTGCGCGCTTGGTGCACTTTCTTTCCTCGATCGCCTTGTCACAGACCGTAACACGCTAGGCAAAGAATTTTCGGGTCTGCTCGATACAGATATGATCATCAAGTGGCTGCTTTCTTGTCAGACGACAGCTCTTGACGAAGAGGATGCCCCGAACGACATTGACCCTGGTAACACAGATTCTGCAATAAGCTATCGTGACATACAGTACCTGGAGCAATTGCATTTCTCCCCGGCGCCGGAAAGGCCGTTGCCGTATGTTTCCGACGCAAGCCTCCAAGCTAATCGTCTTTGGGCCGGATTCAATGGAAGATGTAATAAGATTGCAGACACCTGTTACGCATTTTGGGTTGGTGGTTCGCTTCAGGTATGGAATCTTCCCGCTTCGCTGGTCGTGAGGTTACGCCTGCCCATTTGAGGCCTTCAGGAAGCTTTGACAACTAAACAGGCACAACCCACCTGCAGATGTTAGGGAAGCTTCACATAGCTGATCGCGAAGCTTGCCGTGGCTATCTGATGCACAAAACTCAGCACCGCGTAGGCGGCTTTGGCAAACATCCAGGTGATCCTCCTGATGTGTATCATTCATACCTCGGACTCGCGGCGCTAGCAATAATGGGCGAGCCATCATTGAGGCCAATGGAGCCGGGGCCTTGTTTCAGCCGAGATGCATGCACACATCTTCAGTCGTTGTCGTGGAGGAGGACATTCCAGGGAGTGCTTGAGAAGAAACCAAGTAAGGAAGGGAATTGAGCAAAGAACCTCACTCTGCCGGTGAATTACCTACCTAGGTAAGCAGAGCGTCATCACTACCAGGACTGCGAATCTAGGCTAGCTAGTGGCCCACAATCGAAAATCGTAACTCCATACTATGGGTTGAAGCTCTTCGCGCGCCTGCTGACAATCTATCTAAATGTGCTCAGCATGCTCGATGTGTTCCGTCTGATAATGCACGTCGAAGATGACCATGCCGTCCCTTGCTCCCGTGTGTAGCCACCTACCAAGCCGGTGCTCCTTTCCGACAACTGCCACAACAACAAGTCCATCTCTTCCACGAGATCCTCTTTCAAACACCGATATGCCATTTACAATACCTGGGCTGTTCGGCGTCCTTCCTGGATCAGACACCTTACCCGGACTTCCTCCTGATTCCTTGACAGCCGATTCCTCACTCTTCACTTTGTCTGAATTTCGTTTGCAAGCTTCTAACCGCCCTATTTCCTCGAGACGCTTGTTGTCGGACGTCACCTTCCACAGCTTGATACATCCATCCCAGCTACCACTGAAAATGAGATCGGAATAGGGTACTGTCGTCAAAGCGGTTATCCAGCGCGGCGAGGCTGGTCCTGCATCTGGCGACCCGCCATTTGATCGCGCGTAATCCTGCTGCGATTCCTTTGGCCGATCCACTCCGTGAGCAACTGGTACCGTGAAAACGGGTTTTTTCTTGTGCATGTTCCACAGCGAAATGGAACCGTTATCGCTTCCGGTGACGAAGGTTTCCTCGTCGACCATGGCAACACAGTCGATGGATCCTTCAGAGTAAAGAACCGTGGCTTCTGCTAAAGCAGAGGTACCCCGATCGCTCATCGCATCGGTGTCGCCCTTTTCCTGACGCTTGCGTGTCGATTTAGGCGCCCCTCCACCGCGGAACACCAGCTGCGACTCCTCGATGACTTTCCAAAGCCTGACTGTGCGATCTCTTGCGCCAACGCTGACGCAACGTTCTGTTGCAAGGGCGGCAAGATCCACGACCGCATCCTGGTGCCCGTAGAGAGTCTCCACATATGAAAGCTCGTCTAGACTCCAGAGCTTGACCGTGCGATCACTGGAACTGGAGTAAAGCTGATTCGTCCCACGCCGAAAAGCAAGCGCTGTAACATCGTCGCGATGTTGCGTGAATACCTTCAAAGGCTTGAGATCTTCTGCTTCCCAAATGATAAGGCGTCGATCAGCGCCCCCAGTAGCAACATATCTTCCATCAGGTGAGACGGAAACGCAAAGGATCTTGGACGTGTGGCCATTGTAAGCTGAGCACTGGCCGTTCTTCTTACTGCCCCTAGCAGAGACTACCCTCCGCGGCTGACCTCGTGTCGCTGCCACTTCTTTCTCCACTGTGCCATTCGTAGCCTTTTCCACGCAGGGTGTGAGGTCCCACTTGACTAGCAAGCGGTCCTTGGATGCAGTATACGCATAAGGAGGGTGTACCGCAACTGCAGTAACAGAATGTTGACCTAGCCGGACGTGGGTACTCGCAGCTGTTGTTCTGACTGATAATCTCGATGCAAGACGACGAAACAAGCGACCTCTGAGCTCCGCAACGTCCTGTCTGAGACGCGTTGCAAGAAGATCCTTGTCTATGTCTGCAGCATCAAAGCGTGTATCGTCCAAGTCCTCCGCTACGTTCTTCAAGTAACGCTCCGCCAGTTTCAGACGCCGTGCACCGGTCTCATTTTCACCGCCGTGATTTGACGGCTCGGTAGAATCACTATCGCCATTCGATCCCGTTCCCGCAAAAGACCCTTCCAAATCACTGCCAGATACTGACTCCTCATCATTCTTGCTTGACGACTGAACTCCCTTCCGAGAGGCGTTGCTCAACCCGAATCGCTTCTGAGACGGAGCAACGAGGCTTTGATCTTTCCTTTTTCGTTTGCGCTGTGCCGTGGGGTGAGTAAAGAAGGACATATCTGTCCAGGTAAAAGGCGGAAAAAGCGTAGGTCCAACATTCGGGGATGTGCACGATTCTTAGGTCAAGTACTCCGTACTCCGTACTCCGTACGGGTGCCACGGGTGGCATTTGGAAACGGGAAGATTACATAGTTTCACCGAAATACTCTTGCCCAGGCAACAAATGTTGCGCATGCCCTCCAGCCTGCCCTGCCACGCCTGCCCAGGGCTGGGTGCTGGGCAAGGCACCTGGGCAGCTACCGCCACGCTAGTGCGCCTTTCCCTGAAGATTGACTTCCTCATAATTTTCGTCATTGTTGACAAACCTTATGAGAACTCTCGCCGAACGACTTCGATTATCATGTGGGTAGAAAAGCCAAATTTTTTTGATCTCGCAACTCATTTTTCACAGGGAGGTTCTGCTCGGTATTACGGGTCGTGATTTCGCGATTCTAGCAGCGTCCAAAGCCGCGATGCGTGGGGCTACTATCTTGAAAGCTGCCGACGATAAGACGCGTACATTGAACAAGCACACCGTCATGGCCTTCTCTGGTGAAGCGGGAGACACTGGTGTGTAGGCAGATGCGCTTGAAAGTCCAGAGTGGCTATTCCACGCTGGGAGCATGTCCGTTATGATTGACAATGTGTTGCTTAGTCCAATTCGCCGAGTACATCCAAGCGAACATCCAGCTCTACTCTATGCGCAATGACACGGATCTGGGCCCTTCCGCTGTGGGCAGCTTTGTGCGAGGAGAGCTCGCCAAGTCTTTGAGATCACGGAAACCCTACACCGTAAACTTGTTGCTCGCTGGAATGGATCCTATCACAGAGAAGCCGAGTCTATACTGGTGCGACTATCTGGCGTCTCTGGCGCCTGTGCCCTATGCTGCTCATGGTTATGCACAGTGCGTTACTTCTACCCACTGAAGCAGCCTTTCCATTCCACGTATATTGGCAGTTTAAAAGGCTGACCCAATGAATGTCCAGATATTATTGTCTGTCGATTCTAGACAAACATCATCATCCGGACATAGACTTCGAACAGGGCATGAGGATTCTGAGGCTCTGTACGGATGAGCTGAAAAGACGGTTGCCAATCGATTTCAAAGGGGTTAGTCCATCCGAACAGGATCGACCATTCAGATCCAATCTCTTATTGACTCTACCTCAAGGTGCTTGTCAAGGTGATCACGAAGGACGGCATACGGGAGGAAGAATTTGACACCGATTCCTTCGTAAGCAGTGCATAGATGGCAATCGCAGCCGTAAGCGTGCGTGTTTTGACATACCGCGCCCGGTTGCCATTTCCTCATTGCGCTTGACGTATGTTGATTTTTCTTATCCTCCTAAGCCGTACCCGAGATGACTCTTATCATCTGAAGCAGGAACACTGTACCTGGAGACACCTTGACTTTATCAAGTGTGAAATGAGGCAAGTTCTCATCACAATACTCGTCTCGCACGCCTTTGGAGGTGGTATCTGGTCAGTTCAAGGGGAGCCATACATCGGTGTCGCTACTGTGCCACAGTCTTGTCACACGTGTAAGAACAATGTTGTAGGGCATTTCCATCAAGCTCTTAGCGCGGCTTGTTACGCCGACAGAACAGCCGCCCTGTTAGGATTAGAGATAACTCACCACTTCAACTTGCGAGCGATTTCTCGGAGCACAGTGAAGTGTCTATTGATGGACACCCAGTCCTTCCGGTATACCCGGGTTACGTCCAATGAAAGTGCGGAGCATTGCTCGTTAAAAGAACCCATATATCTTAAGGACACAGACAAGGCACCCAGGGGAGTGGAAGCGCTGAGCAATAGTCGCTCTGCATAGCCGCAGCAGCATACACGTTAGTGTCGCTTATCACTCCATTATACGTGTTATTTCAATACGTGGTCGACAACTCTTCATCTTCTCCCTGATTGAGGACAAACCGAAGAAGTTCCGTCAAGAGGACATACACGACTGAGAGGCGAAACGCATATCGTAGCGAAGATACGAAGCGTGGTTCAATGACTCACGTCCTAAAAGCTACCTAGGTAATGAGGCGGTATAGTGCCTCCAAATGCCCTTTTGGCAACGCCTACTTGGCAATTCATGTACGCGACGCCGAACGTGTGCCTATGGCGGCTCCAAAAGTTTCGCCCCATGCGGTCTGCTTCCTGCCGCAAGCCTTCTGCAAAGTGGTGTCACGCGGGCACCATTATCCATGCAGAAATATGGAGATGACTCCGAGTTTTTCGCCGCTCGTTAAAGATAGAAGCGGAGTACGGATCCGGTGTGCCCAACATCAATACCGGGCAAAGCAAAACCCAAGTGTCCGTACTTTGCTTAACCCGCACTCTTGTGTTCTATCGGCAGCAATCACCTAGGTATGGAGGATAGATGTGGCTTCAATCTGTGGTAGGCGTGCAAACGCTCATGAGTCATGACAATGGCCAGGGGCTTGGACTGATTCCAACGTTAGCATTCACGTATAAGAGGCCAGAACTCACCAGATGTGCGACAGTGAATGATATGTACTCTTAGAGCCACTACAAGGTTCTGTAATGAAGTAGGTGTTACGATAAACGTAAAGTAGAGGTCCATCTGAGTACGAGATAGAAGATCGGCATTAGCGATTATACAAAAGCAGCAGAGGTTTCGATTAGTAGTCCGTAGATAGCGGGCTCCTTGACTAATTCTAATTCTAACCTTCTGTCGAGTATCTAGAAATTGATCAGCGGAGTTCACGATTTCTAGAAATGCGTAGCCCTCTTAGCGAGGACAGAGGGAAAGGATTCCAGCAGAAATACGTGATAATCATATCAGCCATTCTGATCTACTGATGTGGACATTTCAGTTAATTCCCCGATGCCGGTTCCAGATGTCTTGGATTAGTCCGTGTCCTGTTAGAACTACTCGATTCACATATAAACCTGCTTTCTAGCATTTAAGCAACTGAACAGCGAATTCATAAGAAACAAATCCACATGATGCTAACGCCCATAAAACCGAGCAGTGGGCCATAGGCAAAGTTCGAGGCTAGGTGATCATTGACGTTCTGCGCGCGGGAAACGTTGCGTGGAACAAAACGTGGTGTTTTCCTCACACACACGCCGACAGCGGCAAGTACATCGTTCTGAGCTTCTCGCATTTCTCGGGCATTGCTACGTGATCTCGGATTTGATGGACAGCCCCGTCCATCGTACAACTGGATATGTTCTATCGAGCTGTGACAACGATGGTCCGCTGCGGCCGGCGGTAGAGTGTCGCGTGGCATGCTAGAAAAGCTGAAACCTTCGGCCTGGCGGTTGGATGTCTCTAAAGGATCCGAAGCTGATCGGCCCTAACGAGACGACTTAGTTATGGGAACGCCAGGGGCCGACAGGGGAAGCACTGAGAGAGGCGGCCTAGGACATACATGCGCAAGTTTAGTCATATAGGCTCGCCTACCCATGGCCTTTCCGCGCGAGCAGCAGAGTGTCCCAATTACACTTGTGAGGTTTGCGAAGGAGTAATAACAATGCCGCAAGACGTCAACCTTAGGTATGTACGGACGGAATGCACAGTGATGGATCGCATACTCTCCAGGGCTGAGATCGACTTTCCAAGGTTTGGGCGGGAGACTGCATGGGCGGACTTATTAATAGCCGCCAATCCACAGGTGGATTTTGCATCAATGCCTCTCTTATGCGTTCGCCCAACAGCGAAGCGCCGAACATGTCTCAAATGAAATATCACGAATCCCCTACTACAACTACTTTCGAAGTTCAGAAAGTAATCCAACCGATATACACAGGTGGCAGTGTCGGTCTGAGCCGCGACGGTCGCATCCTCGCATCTACTCGAGGTGAAGATGCCTTACTTGTAGATGTTGCAACTGGGGAGCATATTGCCAGGGTTGAGGGCGTAAGTTCTATGTGCATAGTGGCCTACCATCAATCAGCACGTTAACTCAACTACAGGACGGAGAGATTCTTACAAATCTCTGTCGTGAGTTTCTGCAATCCGGATCAGGATATGTGTGCTGAGCAGATGCAGTATCACCACAGGCGTCGCATCTGGTAACTTGCTCGCGCTCCTTGATTACACGAATACATGTCCTCCGGTCTGATACCCCTGACGCAGTCATACGGCCAAGACTTGTCACGACCCTGAAGCCCCACCACTCACCTGTCACTACATCCTGCATTGATGGCACCGGCACGCTACTTGCTACTGGGGCTGCCGATGGTGGCCTTAAGGTTTGGGATCTTGGTAGTGGATTCGTCACGCACGACTTCCACGGCCAAGCTGGAGTTGTGACCGCAACATGTTTCTTCGATGTGTCGTCCATCAGCAAGCATAGACAAAAGCCCCCAGGATTTCGGAAGCAGCCTTTTGCGAGAAATGGTATATCTGCGGTCGAAGGGCTTACCCTCGGGTGCCGCTTGGCGGGGGGTGGGCAAGATGGCAAGGTCCGCATCTGGGACTTACATACCAAACATTGTCTTGGTGTGCTGGATGCACATGTTTCTGTCATCACGAGCTTGGATTATTGTGGTGAAGAAAACACTCTGGTTTCTGGAAGTCGAGACAAGACTGTGCTGGTCTGGGGAACGCACGACTGGAAGCTGCGCAAGACGATTCCAGTTCTGGAGGTGGTCGAAAGCTGCGGCTTCTTGATGCAGGGATCATTGATCTTTACCGGAGGCGAGCAGGGCCGCGTGAGACTGTGGTCAAGCTCTAGCGGAAAGGAGCTGACGCAAGACGGACCTGTGGGTGGTCAGACAGACGGCATCATCGACATCAGACATCACGAAACCTTACCATTCCTGCTTTCCGTGCGGGCTGACAATACACTAGCGATTCATTCTCTCGCTGCAATCAAGAGTACAGGGACCCCTTTGCCCACACCCTCTTTACCAGTCACGCGACGGATATCGGGCACACATGACGAGGTCATCGACCTGGCTTACTTAGGGCCTGATCGCTCAATGCTCGCAGTCGCTACGAACTTGGAGTACTTACGAGTGATCTCGACGTCTGCTGGTCTTACCAAGTTGACTGATTCGGCGCCGTCGGTCGCCATGGGCGCAGAGTACTTCGGCGCTGATGTCGCAGAGCTCAGGGGACACACAGATATCATTCTATGCCTGGACGTGGATTGGTCTGGCCATTGGCTGGTCACAGGTGCTAAAGACAATACGGCAAGGTTGTGGCGGATAGATGCAAGCAATAACTCTTTTTCCTGCCATGCCAGTTTCCTCGGTCACGCCGAGTCTATTGGGGCCATATCATTGCCACAGGCTAAACCATCCGCCGGCTCGCAAGCGCATGCACGACCTCTCGATCATCCTCCTGAATTCCTCCTGACCGGCTCACAGGACAAGACCGTGAAGAGGTGGAATACCACAAGTGTGCTCGGCTCGTCCACGATGCTAGGTCGAGCATTCTACACTCGCAAAGCTCATGAAAAGGACATCAATGCCATCGATGTCAACGGAAATAACAGCTTGTTTGCTACTGCATCGCAAGACAAGACGGTCAAGATCTGGTCGGTTGAAGATGGCGAGGTGCTGGGCGTTCTTCGAGGCCACAGGCGAGGGGTCTGGGACGTGAAGTTTTCTTCGCAAGCAGTACCATCGCTAGCTGCAGCGGGCGGCAGAGGTCTCATCATGACTGGCAGTGGCGACAAGACCGTGAAGATATGGAATGTCTCGGATTGCAACTGTCTGCTCACGCTCGAGGGCCATACCAATACTGTTCTAAAAGTTCTGTGGTTGGCACCAGAGGCGCAAGGAACAAGGGCCGACGGGAGGGACGTGCTGGTAGCTTCGGCTGGCGGTGACGGCCTAGTGAAGGTGTGGGATGTCCGCAGCGGTGAGACAGCCTGCACGCTCGATAATCACACCGACCGTGTGTGGGCTCTCACGAACCACATTGGCGCCGGCACATTGGTCTCCGGCGGTGGTGATGGCATCATCACTTTCTGGCAAAACACCACGATGGCAACAAGGATGGCAGCTGCTGATGCCCTCACGGTTCGAGTCGAGCAGGATCAGAATCTGCAAAACTTCATCCGTAGCGGCGACTATCGGAAGGCCTTGATGCTTGCTCTCCACATGAACCAACCTGGCCGGCTCTTGGCGTTATTTCGCCATGTCCTGGGCATCGAAACGCATGGACAACATTCACTCAGCGGAAACAATGCGGTTGATGACGTTCTGGCAACCCTGACAGATGGACAGCTACATGTGCTGCTTTCGAAAATCAGAGACTGGAATACCAGCGCCGGAACTGCTCAGATCGCACAGAGAGTGTTACGGGCGCTTATCAGGCTGCATTCGGCGGCGCGCTTCCTTCAGCTCAATCTGACTGTCAGCGAGGGCACGGACATCAGTTTGCGGGATGTCTTGGTCGCTCTCAGCGCTTATACCGAGAGACATTACCAGAAGACTGAAGGGCTGATTGACGAAAGCTATGTGCTCGATTTTGCCTTGAAAGAGATGGATGAGGTTTTCGGCGACCGACTGGATGCAATAGACGGCGACCTCGAAACCCAAATGGAGGACTGACGGCGTAAAATGTGGTCAGTGGCGGAGCGCCAAAAATGTCGTGCGAGGTATGCCCAATACATTGCGCCAATGCTTCGCCGATCTTGACAGTTGCTCGGCTTACGATGTTGACGACCAAGCGTTCCCCTTGGGGTGCCGGTGTAAGCCCAAGCACGAGTGCACCAGCTGGCTCCCGATGCTGGCATTCCGTTTTTAGATGTTATCCTAGAATCGACGTTCATCATCGTTCCACGATAGGTAGCAAGCTGCGAAATTATCGAAGACATTTTAATCAAATCACTTACCGACAACCACTTGATCCTATCGAGGCCTCCCGGCCCTCGCATCAGTGGCTGGGTTCGCGGTTATGTGAACAGGGCATAGTGCTCAGCATGCGGCTCTATGCTGATATCACTGTCTATTAGAGTGCCAACCTTGGGCGGGTGTGCTTTTTCGTGGTGTATGAATGAATAGGATGCATGTACGTGCATGCTGCCTCTTCCCGGATCCAAAGTCAGTGTCAATGGTCATTGTTGTTTATCCGACACTGAAGATGTGCTGCTTTGGTGATCATCGCAAGTAAGCACGCGGTAATTGCCTCCAAGACAGTGTTGCGATGGAGCCATGGTAGGCCCTGTCACTTAGCCCACCCCTCTTGACGGCTCTATTCAATTCTGATGTCCAGCACCCCATCTAAGCTTTCCTGTGCACTCTCCCTGAAAAGACCCGCGTAAAACTCCACTGCACCCATGCCAATCACGCCCTCTAGAGTCTCGCCAATATGGCCATCCACGACCTGATCTACCAGTCTCCCCAATCCCCCCTCCGATAAGCGCGTTTTCCAATCCGATGCCCGTCGCCGTATCTGGGAATGGATGTCGCGGACCACTGAGAGAACGTCACGAACTTGGGTGGTTGAAATTTTGTCCTTCAAGCGATGCGGTTTTTGCCTCGCAGCCGATAAAGCGACGTCTCCGACGCTGTTGCAGGCCCTCAGTACCTCCATATGAAGAAACGTGCGCTCCAGCGTCATGAAGTCTGGAAGCATACAAGGGACTTTCAAATGAGAGTCACGCTCGTAGGATTCACGTGTCTCACGAAGCCAATCGTGCAACATTCGCATCTTCTGCACAAGGTTATGTCCTCCCTCCGAGTCATCAATGAGCGCAGTTACTACGGGGTTGAGGCAAGCCCAGGCGTGCGAGATCTCTTCTTCGGCCGGAGTCACATCAGACCTGTCGAAGTCCGCTTCTTGATCGGAACCAAGGAAATACTTCACTCTTTTTGTTGCATGTGGGATAGGAGGTCGCGATGATAGCAGCGAGGATATGTTGTCGATTGTGGTAAACAGCGACAGCCAATACAGCTATACGAAGTCAGCAGATACAGCGTAACCGGACCTCAAAACTTGCATTCGGTGTTGGACCAACGGAGACATAAGTTTCCAGCCGAGGTGCGGATGTGCATTCGAGATCAGTCAGAACTGTGAAATCACGGTTGTCCTTGATCTCCCGAAGCCAGAGGCAGTCTGGGCGTGGTCAGTGAACTCTCTTGAAAAGGAACGCAATACCGCCAAAGTGACTGCCCACCGAGTTCCTGCAACATGGAAACATCATCAGCCCCGCCCCTCGCAAAAGACATCCGGCGAGCCTCTAGCAAGCCCATCAGACGCGTATAACTATTCTGAAATCCATCTCTCAAATCCTGCAATTGAGACAGTTGATCATATTTCAGAGAATCAAGGATTTCGCCTTGAAAAGCCGATATTCTCCTTACCGAACCACGATACATGACTTCAGCATTATGCAATCTGACAGCAGGATCTCTGACGGCCGCATCATGGCAGAGAGCTTCAGTCGTAGAGGCGGGAAACGGATGGACAGACGCAATTCGAGTAAACACCAAGTGTGATATACTATCGTGGAGGACTTCCTTAACATTCAATTTGCTGTAAGAGATTAAGCCGAGCGAGACAAGTCCAAGTTGCAGCTGTAACCTGAGCAGCCACATGCATGCTTGACGACTTGCTGGTACCAGATTGAGCGCCCAGTGCAATATGCAAGCGGCTTGGACTAAGTAGCCCTTATCAAAAGCGGAAGGGTCCCGCTTCGATATTGAGGAAAGTCTTATGAGACCCATGGCGGCAAGAATCGCTGGTTCATCCGCATTCGGATATCCCTTGGCGTGACACACCTTCAGTAGCCGCAGGCTATTGCAAATGAAGATTTCGAGCGTTGCAGGAGCCGGTGCCTCGAGCTTAGAAAAGGCAAGGAGGAAATCAAACTTGAGGGAGTTCAACTCGCTGATGAGCCATCTTTGCTGGTGACCCTACCCTCTAGTTAGTGTCGGGAGAGCGTCATTCTCACGATCGGACAACTACCTCGTCTGGGTCATGTTGCGGAAGCTTTCCGCGAGCGTGTCGGCTTGTATGCGATTGGAAAGATTTCTGCTCTTCCGGACACAGGCGCTCAACAAAGATGCGCAAATCATTGAAGCAGGAGGGCAGCTCAGCATTGCTGTCGAAGAAATCTGTGCAGGCCGAGAGAGATCCTTTTCCTTGGTAATCCGAATTGTACAGCCGAGCGATATGGGCGTTGCGACGGTTTGACGAAGAAGATGCGTATGATAAGATGTAAGCATCAGTTTGCGCTGAGACGCTGTGGCAATGTCAATTTCTGAGCACTTGAAGTCAGTGATGTCGTTTACTCATCGTCTTTGAGTTCCCACGTGGCTCTTAGCAGATTCCTCCAAACCAACCAGTCATTGGAGCTTTGGAGGCCCCCAAAGGAGGGTTTTAACTGACAAGAGTCCGGGAAAGCGCCACGCAGGAGATCACTACAGTAAGCCCAGAGCTCACGCCATGTTTGGCCTGCCTCTAACGTCTCGATCTTGAGTCTAATGAATTCCCAGTCATTCTTGACGATGGGTGAGCGTATCCCGAAGCTGCCATGGTCAAGCACGTGTAGCATGTCTTTGATCCGCCCCTGCCGGATGTACACTTGTGTGGCTAGTCGAAGCTGATGAACGCCGACAATCGCGGCTGGGTAAGACTACACCCGGTCGATCAGTGTGATCTCCTGAATAAACAGGTAATATACTCACACACCGGATTGACGACAGTCTGCTCGACAGCTCTAGAGACGAATGCGAATGCCAAGTCGCTATTTAGTTTCGATTTGGGAAGGTCCACGTATCTGAGCAAGTCTGCTGAAAGCTGGCATACGGCAATGTAGCTAAGAAGATATTTGGGTTCGTTGCGGTGCTCTTTCATTAAAGATGATAATGCCTACAGGATTCCCATCAGCTAGCGCTAAATGATTGGGCAAGATCATATAAGCATACGAAGCGTGCATCCTCCCAAAGATTCATATTGCAAGCAGTCACAAACATGGCCATCGCAGGATCCTTTGCCGCTTTGCGAGGGCCTTTCTTGATGATATTCGCCCACATATTCAGTGCTTCGGCGCCGGCGGTCAGAGACATTAACCCACCACGAGCACGAGTGAGGTGCAGTAATGAATACACTTCCTGGACTAGGTCAAGATCCGATAGCACAGCTTGGTGGCGAAGGAGGCCATTTAGAACATCCAGACTCTCTCCTTCTCGTCCAGAATTGAATAGGATCAGAGCCTTCCAGTACTGCTTGCGTCAACTCAACGGATTAGCCAGCAAACGATGAACTGTACTCTTCTTGCAACGTACTCGCACGTATGCATTATGTGGATCCTTGCTCAATCTCTTCTCGCAATCTTTCAGTGCAGATTTATGATTATTGCCATAACTGCGGCTCATGTGGACTGTCTTCTCTACCGTATACAGCTTCGACGCCATCCTGAACGTGAGCCTGGGCTAAGAGAATATAGAGCGAAGCAGAACAATGCCATCGAGCACCTGGTATGTACGTTAGCACCGGTCGTTTTAAGTGAAACGTAGACTATGCCGTACGCAAGTGTGTACAGAGGTACTTGCACCACCTAAAGGAGCCGTTACCGCTGTTCAGTAATAATGTTACTTGCGATGTAAACTGACACCTGAGTACTCCGGTTTTCAGTGGATGTTAAGTCATGCGCTCGTTGTGTTTCAATTGATCATTAAGATACCCCAGTTACGTGAGTTGCTCACAAACCCATGCAATGTACATACGGAGTATAGACCCCGGTTATAAAGTTTATTAGTCGGTTGAAGACATCGAAAGAGCGATGCTCCTAATGGGTCATCCATAGGTATCATCTACAATTTCTTCAACCCTTCGTTTTTGGTCCTGAGACTGGAGAGACTGCATTTAGTCCAGTAATAAGGAGTTTGCCTCACATGTTTCTAAGAATACATTGGAAAGTCTGATTTGCGACCCCAAGAAAGTGACGTCCGCTTTCTGTCAATTCCATATCAATGCCGTCAGCCCGCCCGAGCATCCGTTATACCGGCGAAACAACCTTGGAATTGAGCTCTGTCTCATGTACACATTTTGATGGTTACTTGTCCGTTCAGCCTGGGCTAGAGCAAGTCATTCTTCTTACGCCTCGATTCCTTCATTTCGACGATCTACACGACCATTAGCACGGTGACTGGGCTTCTTGATCCAAGAAAATGCACACCCATTGCTTCTTGCAATCCCGATATGCCCTAGATTTGACCCTCACTCAGCCATGCCCGCGACATGTCCATCGACGATCACGGCATTGTGATGAGACTTACTGGAAGTAATCGGTACACATGTCCCTATCACCTCCGTTCCGATGAAGGCATTTTAAGCTGCGTGCTGCTGCTTCTTGACAAGGGTCGAAATACTCGCTGTTCTTCTTGCTGCGGACATCTTAGTCCGCTGCATATCACGCAGGGCTCCTTACGATAGATGCACACTTTTGATATCTCGCTGCTGCTGCTGCACTCCAAGGTGAGGGGGCGTCTTCTGCGCCCATCTGAGCTGACGCAGTGGCAAAATTGGCGGCAGCTATCTACCTGGTTAGGTACCTAGGCATGGATGATAAAAGGCGCACCTCCAGCAAATGCATACCTGGGTACCTACCTAGGCACTTTAGGTAGGTACCTATGTCCGGTAACCGCGCCAATATACGAACTCGTTTAGAGTGCACATGAGCTTTACAAAATGACCTTTTCAGATTTACCTACGTATATATACAGGTACAGGACGATGTTTCCAGTGCACAAGCATATACGGATTACTTGATCATTACAAGTAGCCGGCGACAGCACCGAGCAGCGCAACCCTGGCATGCTGGCGGTTCGATCACGCCGTCTCCCACTGGCCTGCCCGGTGGAAAAGCTATCGTCTAGCACCGCGGCCGACCTGCCGCAGACGCGAGCGCTGCCACCATATCGGTTGGCCTTGATCGATATCAGACCGAGCTACCGAGTATCTAAGGGGGCGGCCACTCCAGAATTGTCGATTTCGGCGAAACAACTGTTGTCGTGTGGTTACGATGCCAACCTTTACGGATGTTTGATTCTCCTTCTCGAGGAGTAGTTCAACACAGAACTGTGACCGGCCCATGGCAATGATGTAACAGCTCCAAAAGAAAGCGAAAGAAGTCACCGTACATAGCGACGTCGCAGCCTTACTGTTATGCGAGGATTTGCCGATGAGAGTTTAGTCAGGACCCTGGTTTCACCAGCACTGTAGGCTTCATGGCATCCATTTCCTGAAGTTTGCGCACCACTTCTGCAAGCCGGGTGCAGTGCAGTCCGGGCGCTTGAGAATGCCTTCACATGAGGAGTCGCCACGCACCCAGTATCAGCGCTGCAGTGCCAGTACAAACACCCCTAATATCCCGAGTTAGTCTTCAAGGCATGATGGAGAAGCGACTACGGATCGACGCACATCAACCATTGAAGGGTGGAGAACTTCACAGCCTCGAGTCGTTCCCTGAGGACTGCCGTTTCTTGTTCTATCCTCGTTTCTGTCTCTTTGATCTTCAACTCTTGAACATTGGCTTCCTCCCGGATGCGGCCTTTCTCCAAGTTGAGATCGAGCCGAACTGAGGCTTGCGTCCGTTGTACCTCATCTCGCAGACGTGAGTTGAGCTTTGCAAGATCGTTGGCCAGCCTCTCATGGGAAGCTCGGGTAAGGGAGGACTCGGTGGTGTCGGTTGAGAGAAGCTCGGAGCGGAGCTTTGCAAAGTCGACCTTTTGCGTATATGTTGCCTTTTCTTGGTCCTCGCGCAGAACCATCGTCCTCGTGAGGTTTTGTATGCTGCCACAGCCGCCTGTGAGTTTGAGCGCTCGGGTGTTGCGCTTACCATCTCACCTCTCCTCAATGACGTCGCTCAGAACCTTCATCATAGCCACTGACTGCTCTTCTGTAAAGCCCTCGTCCTTGAGCCTTTGGACAAACTTCAACGTGTCGAAGTGGTGGTCGCGATTCGAAGTAGTAGTTACCGAGAAGGCCCGGCTGGCTTTGCGCTGCGTGCAGACTAAGGTATCCCTGCACCGTAGTGGAGGCACGGCAGCCGGCTGGGAGCCCAGAAAACTCGAAAGTCGCACAATGAGAGGCTTCTGGCTGGTCGTAGCATGGTAAAGATGTAGGGAAACTCGTTGCTTGTGGGAATATTTGGCGGCGCTCTCCTGATTCGGGTCTGTGAGACAAGCCAACCGGGAAAGCGGATGATAGGAAACTGAATTGAAAGGTGGATGCCTTGTCGATCGGAGAAAGCACGAAGCCATGCAATATCTTTTCACCGATGCTCTCAGTACCTAGGTAGTCGATGTTGGGCTGATGGAGCGCGGAGGTCGACGTGAGGTGAAGTTGAAACCTCCGAGTGACAAATACAACCTTGGAAGGACGAACTCTCGAACTAGGACATACATTACGCCAGCCCAATCCAACCTGCTCACTCTTGTCCGCCAAAAGTTTTCCAAGGCTAATAATTCGACCTTACATACATGTGTAGTCTGTATGCATGCATATACCTGGGTGTACTCCCACCGCGATTATGTGCACCCTTGTCGTTCAGCTAGGATTTGCTGCCTGCCCTTTTCGACCGACATTATTAGAAGGTTGACACATCTTGTAACGCATGGACGAATCTACTGAGCTTCCAGAAGCGGTGTTGATAGACTCCAATAATCGTCAATGCTAATTCTAAAACCGAGCCGGGACCATTTCTTTGTCAACCGCTGTTTTCCTAGCTTCATTATTGCCTCACTTAAAAGACAGCAAACCCTCGCCTTGAGCCATCCAGAAAAAGCTCCGCACTGCAATGAATTCGAAGATGGTAAGCAATTCGTTCCGTAGGACATTCGCGATTGCCACTCTCCTCTTCGGCCTTATTCTTGCTCGGCCTGCCCCTGCTGGTCGATCAAGCTCAGATTTTGAAATCGGCGACGTGCTCACAATCGACAACGTCGACCCAAACGCTCAAGACCGGATCTTATTCAATATCATTGACCCATCAGACCCTGGAAATCCCTGGACCCAGTGCAGCACTCCATGGTCAGACCCCAAACAAGCTTCGGGTGAAAAGGTTCGTCTGTCCGAACACGCTATGTTCTCACACTGTGAAACAGAATTAGACGCTAATCTCAAACCTCAGTCGGCTAAGGGCGAGTGTGCCAGTCGCCAGTTTACCTACTCTGTAGTGGATTATCGTTCCCTGCGAGAATTCGCGATCAGATTGGAGTTCACGCCAACGGGAGACAAGGAGCCCAATTCTCAGACGATTTTCCCATTCGCACCTTCGGCTTTCAGTTGCACGGCTGTCATGAACACAGATAAGACCCCTGAATCAGTGAATTGCCGCTCCACTCGAAAATGGCGCCTCGAAAATTAAAAGTACATCACTTTATGGGTCAGCGGTCTCGCTTCGCTTTTTGGATTCCCTACCGTGTTTGCAAAATAAGCCTGGGAAATATGTTCATCCGCAGTTCCACCCAAATACACCTCAGGAAAGCCTCTGAAGCGGATAAATAAATCGTACCAATGGATTTCGTCATGTTCGTGTGAAGAGTTGTAGTTGAATGCGTCATGGACCATATCTGCCTTTCGAAGTTGTGGTGCTTCTGCCTTGGCTGCGTCGCCATTTACTCGCCTCGCAGAGCGAAACCTAAGCATTCGGTACACACTTGTCCGTTCCATTCAGAAGCTTGTTCATGAAAGTGGGGTTGCAGCCTTTGGAGCATCCTGCCGAGCCCGTCGCGTGAAGCCGAAGCCCGACTCCTAACTGGTGTGGCGATTAGTTGGTGGTATTTCTGAGACAAAAATGGAACTTTAGACCCTACCTAGGTAGTGTGTCCAATCGAACGGAAATCTGATATCAGCCTGCAGCATCCAATCGACGTAGCGTATTTGACGGCAGCTGCGGTAGCGAGCCTCGAACTGCGCAGTGCGGTGTAGGATCATCCTCACCTCCAGAGGCGTCCAGGTCGTTGTCATGAGTTCGACGTTGTCTCGGCCATCCTCTTGCTTGAGGGTTTGCCAGCTGGACTTGTCGCTTCTGCTTTTAGGCAAATTGGAGAGGCCATCGCGACCACCCTTGAAGCAGCCAACTCCTGGCAAGAGATAGCAAGAGAGAGCAAGAGAGAGAGCAAGAGAGAGAGCAAGAGATTCGCTTCTGTGATCAGAGAGCGCTCAGCCCATTGACTCGATAAAATATGGCCTAAAGCGGGGCTCATTTTGCAGACCACACGCCTCGACGGCGCTGTAGCAAGCCATGAGCAGCTTTGGAAAGCGAGAAGTCCAGTATCTGAGATACCCATCCGGTAACGTTCCCACTCGGGCTTGCACATCTGGAGGTAGGTCTTCGTAATGATTGCGTTTGTTACGCAAAGCCCGCAGCAGATCTAGCAATCGAGAACCCACATATTTCCGCTGGCGGCCTAGCGAGTCCACAAATTTGCGGTCGAGTTGCGTGAGAAAGTTCGCCGACGAACCCGTCACCTGGAGTGCGAACGATTCCAGAGCCGAGAGTGCCGCTGACGGCGGGTCGCGTGGCTCGCGTTCCCAGTGGTCAGACACGTCGCACAGGAACGCAAGGCGTTTGTCCGCTGGCCAGAAGAACGGATGCTGTAATACATGAGCGGCTGAAGGACGAGCTTCGGGTTTGTGCGCCAGCATTCTAGTCAGTAGGTGAATGGGCTCCTCGGAATCATCGCCGAGGCAACTTAATGCACTCAGATTTGGTCGTCCCTTTTTAATGTTCAGTTCTCGCAGTTGCACCCAGCCCTCGGAATCGTCAAAAGGATGGGCGCCGCCTGTCAGGACGTAGAAAAACACGCAACCCAAGGAGAAGATGTCAACGGCTCGTTTGACTCCTTGACCGGAACCTGCATCACTCGAGGAGGAAGACGAGTCCCGGCTGTGATTTGAGTTGCCACGGGCCTCGACGTTGGCGGGTGTGCTGATGAGTTCTGGGGCCTTCCATCCAACCGTGCCGGCATTACCGGTTGTACCAATAAGCGTGCTCGCGTTGTCTGGCAATGTCTTGCAAAGGCCAAAGTCAGAGATGACAAAACGAGGACCAGAACATTGATTCTTTTTGGGGTAAGCGACCAGTATGTTTTGAGGCTTGATGTCACGGTGTATGATGCGCAGGTTATGCAGATGGCTTAAGCCTGCGGCTAGCTGGTGAAGCGCCCTGGGTATCTCGCAATTGATCTCGTTCACCAATGCCAGTCGTTCTTCGCTCAACGGTTCCTCGCCCTGATATAAATCCCAGAGACTTGCCCGGCAGAGTTCGACGGCAATGTAGAGAAAATTGCTGTCTCTCTGCTGGCAAAAGTACCGGATGACGTTCGGATGATCGTCGCTTTGCTGCAGCAAGGAGACCTCTTGAGATGCCAACTCAAAATACTGTGGTAGCATTCTCTTGACAGCCACCAATCGTCCCTGTTGGCGAAGGTCAGCAACGGCCGAACTATCTGGCTTAGCTGCGTTCGACTCACCTCGAACTTTCCCTCAAAGACAAATGTACCGCCGCTGCCAGCACCTAGGATTTTATCGGTATGTATCTTCAGATTGTTGAGCCTTCAGTCATGTCAGTACCCAAAAATCGAAGGGATCAACGGGGTGCACGCACGTAATCTCGCCAGAAACGTCAGTTATGATCGACTCATCGGCAGTGATCTGATCTGGCTGGAAGAGGTCCGTCCGTCCTATCTGCTTCACTCCCTCGATGATCCGGCTCATGGGATCTTCTTCATCCACTTTAGACTCGCCGTTTTGCGGCGATGTTTTCTTTCGTTTTCGGCCCCCTCGCTGACCCCGATGTGCTTTTTTCTTCGGCCTCGCACCCTCAACCAAAACTTGAGCATCTTCCGCGAGATTGTCCGGAGATTGGCCTTCCGAAACAGAATTGGGAAGTTGCGATTGTTGGTCGAGATCGTCCACCGCCGCCGCCGGCTCACAGTTGCCGTCATATGTGACTTTGAGTGCATCACCTTCGGAGTCTGCTGAACGATCATGTTGGTTGTCGGGCTCATTCAGGATCACACGCGACCCGGTAGAGTTCTGCAAATGAAAATTTGAAACCGCCGCCAAAGAAGAGGCAAACTTGTGAAAGGCACGATACGGGTTTCGGTTTGACGAATGAGTCATCAGGCCTCTGAGAGCGATGCCGCACACAAGGATCATGATTACGATGACCTTTGCGCTCTCCGTGGCGAGCTGTGAGAAGACCGATCCAGCGTTTTCCATGGTCATCGAGAGCGAAGGAGTAGTGCTATTTTTTGCTGGAGAGCCAGCTTCAAGCATGGTGGCCCTATCCTCAGACCCAGCAATTGTCGGAATGCTTTGGCGCCTACCGCGCGCTGCGAGCGGATGAACGCCCACGAGCTGTTGGCGTAGAAGAGGGTCGGCAAGGCTCCATTTCAGTTTATCCACGTTCCGACCATCGTGATAGCAGCTCGCCTTTGACGCGCCTTCTGTTACGGTAGGATAGATATCCTCAGACATGGCGTACCAACCCCCGGTATCTGTGAAGTTGACAAAGATGTTTTGGAAATCATTATAGTTTCCATCCACCGGGCTGACAGGTTGAGGTAGAATGATGAGAGAAGGATCTCTCACATCCGCATCAAACGGGCGTGCAACATCATATACCCGAACCACTGGGGAGGTGAACTTTTGCCGATAAACAGGCCGCTCGGAGTGCCCATCGCGTGGTTCAGTGTGATCTAGCACGAAGATGGTTCCATCAAATTTGCTGTAAACGTACTTGTTATCCATTGTAGACATGTACTGTCCCTGTAAGTCTTTGTCGCGGTTGTTTGGACCCCACTCGAAATATCTGATCGTGCACAGAGGTTCTCCTGTGGCCTGGTTCTGGATACCAATAGTATACTCTGTGCGTCCTAATGTCAAGGTGCCCACGGACTCGCATTCAGCTTCGTCAAGGCCTTCCAGACCGCTCATTCGCCTGCAGCTGCCTTCATCGATGACTGTAGAGCCGGAGGAGCTGAATACCTTGAGTATACGACCGGTAGCCGCGTCAATGGTGTAGAGGGTGTTCTTCTTCTCGCCCGTGTAAACCACCGGAGGGTCCTCGCTAGCATAAGGTGAAAGATCTTCCACTAGTTGCTTTACGGTCAGGCCCAGCCCTTGCACACCCAAACTTGCCCCTGGTGAATATATGTAGAGATTGCCATCCTGGCTCGGCTCAACCAGCCAGAATATATCATCATCTTGATACTCGTCTCCGTCACTTGACCGATTGGAGCGATGATACACCGTCTCAATCATCGGACTGTCGGATTCGAGAGCCCACCGGTGCTCCCCAGTATTTCTGTCCCTGGCATAGATCTTTCCGTCAACGGTCGCCAGGAGGACAAAGTCCGCAACCTCCCAATCCTGCAGGGATCGCGCCTGATGTCGCGTAGAGAGGCCAGCGGATGGCGCCGCGGGCCGGGCAGGAGGTGCTCTTACGGCAGGATGGTCGGCTGCCGGAGCCAAGGTCGCAATAGCGCGCTCATTGATAAAGACTGTTGAGGCATCTTCGCCATTGTCTTTTGTGGTCTGCAATCTTTTCGCAACGTTGGTGCCAATGCCGGGCGCGATCGTGTCCAGCAGCGAATCTTCATGTGGAGGTCCATGGTAGGCGCCCGGGACCCGTACAGGCGGCTGCCGCTGCTGAGCAGTCGCGAAGAAGGAGACGTAACATAGGACGGCGATAAAGGTCGAGCCGAAACCCCCGGCAGAACCAGGCGGCCGAAGTGGCATTATGAGGACTACAGCAAGTGCAGCAGTGCCATCAACAGGCTATGCTGAAGGAGGGAACTCATCAGAGTAAACAATAAAGAGGTCAAGATAGATTGTGGGTCCTGCGTAGCAAGCAGCTTATAAGTAAACCGGTAGCCAAAAAGTTATAAATCAAGTGCCAGAGAAATAGAGACGAGAGAAGTATGTAGTGGGTAGATCCAACTAGAGGTCGAACATCTACGGAGTAGATGGTGCACTGACTTGTTTATTACCTATCGTGCCTGTATATATGGAACAGCTGTTTTATACTAGTAAATTTATTACTCCCGCACTACGGAGTACTCCGTACGTATATAGGTATATACCTATATAGGTACTCCGTACATACCTAGGTAGTGCTTATGTGTGGTCCCTGCCTAAGTTCTGAGTGTTAAATTCTACTTATACATAACCTCTTTCTTGTGTCCCTCTTGACAAGATTGAATCAAGACTTTATCTTCTCAATGGCTACCTTCAAAGCTACCTTAGAGGTAACTCCACTTCCTTCATCTCTTGTGTGCTCACGTGTTGATAATCAAAGTAGAAAAAGACCTCCGCTCCCGTTCTATATCGGCATTCCCGCTCAAATATCTCCTTATCGACGCACAAACCGCGAAATGTTTCTTCTGCTACCCTGCCTCGAAAGCCCTCTTTTCAACGCTTCGCTAGATCTGTGTCGCCGAAACCGAAGGTCAGTCGGGCTATTATGCACTTCCTTATTCTCTCACCAACTATTATTCTGCTGCGGTAGCCGACTCAATGGCTTGGGCCTGTACCTGACCGCCTTTGTCCACCTAAATTCTCTAATAATCCCATCCACCTACGTGGCTTCGAAGGCCATTTTGAGTGGGAAGACTATGGTCTAGATCCTAGCAAAGTCAAGGCTCTGTTGTCAGATCGGCATAGTTCTTTGCTGGTGGAGCACGAAGGTCGCTTCTACTTTCTGTTCTTCGTGATCCCGACTGTGTATGCTGTGGATGAGCCTTTGGATCTAGTTTCCCTCTTGTTTGAATTGAGTCGGCCAGACATACAGAGCCGACAGATTTCCTACCGGGAGCTAGAGTGTATAGAACCAGACGAGGAATGAGAGGTGTGAGCTTCGTGGAGCCCGACAACCGTGGATGCGTTTCGAGAGACTATGGGATACGCTGAGCGTCGAGCTGTCATTGTCCACAATACTGGAACCTCAGTTCTACAAGTTTTATCTCACTTTATAGAATCCAAGGCGGGGCTTTGCAGGCATTCGTGTTGTCATGGGGTATCTACCCAGGTAGGCAAGCACGTGGGTCACCAAAGTGACGACTAGGAAGACAAGGTGACGTCCATGCCAACTTGGGCATGTCGAAATGATCAATTGATGGTACATCATTTGCCCTTCTTATAACGTCGGAGATGGTATCCTACGTATGCTTACATGCGATCACGCCGCCGTGGAGCACTCCGTATGATGTTGTCCACTCGCAGGAGTAACTGTCACCGTTAGCAAGGCCGGAGCACAGTCAGCATTTCACTAGCATACCTCTGCTGCTTCGGATGCCGAAGAGACAACCGCTCGCTTCAGCTTGTAGCTCTCTATCACTCCGAGTTGCCTCATGTCCGCAATGCCCCCGCCGGGTGCCGAAAGATTCAATCCTGAGTTAGTCATGCCCGAATACACTGCCTTTCGCAACCGGGTGACCAGTTCGCTCGAATCGAAACCAGCGTTGTCTGCAAGAATGGTTGGGAGCTGGCGAAGCGCTTTCGCAAAAGAATCAGCGGCAAGGGCCCTCTTGCCCGCTAGATTTTGAGCAGCCTGATCAACAGCCATTGCCATGAGCATCTCTGCACAGCCCCCGCCAAGCGTGGTTTTGGGCTCCTTGACTGTCTGCGAAAGGACCGCCAGAGCGTCGTGGATGGATCTCTCTGCCTCGTCAAGGAGCTGCTCGGTCGCGCCCCGCAAAACGATGGTACACGCCCGACCGGCAGCGACCCCGGAAAACCTTATCAGGGTATCCTCGCCGATGATGACCTCGTCTATCAGGTCGCAATGACCCAACTTGACATTTTCGGGATGGTCAAACGTTGAAGTGATCTCACCGCCAGTCACGAGCGCCAATCTTTCCACGCCATCGAAATCGGCATGCTCGATGGATGCTATCCCCGCGTCAGCAAACAGCTGCTCGGGCCAATTGTAGATGAGTTGCCTGTTGACGAAACAGTTGATGCCGTGTGCCTTTATTCGCTCCACTTTGCCCTTCATCTTTTCTCTTTCGGCCCTTTCGAGTTCTGCAAGCTTTCCCGTCGAATCCACCTTCACCCGGGATCCGAATATTTTTATCTTGTCTGTGTCCATTGCAGTATTTGCGATCATGATCTTGGCGTTCTCCACGCGCTTGGGCTGATTCACACCGGACTTCTTGTCCAGAATGAAACCGTCGTCCAAATATGAATCTTTCAGCTTCCCTCCCGCCTTCTTGATGATCTGTATGTGCGTCAGATCCGTTGAGCCCTGCATTCTCAAGACTGCGTCAACCGCGAGACGCGCAAAGTGCTCTCGATCTTGGCTCAACACCTTTGAGCTGAGGGTTGTCCGTGCGATGGCCACAAGGTCTGCTCGAAACGCATCTTTGTCATGACTGCGATCGATTGCGGACGACTCCAAAGCTTGCAGTGCTGTTTGGCTTGCTATTCTGTACCCCTCGATTATCGTTTGTGGATGTATCTTCTGCTCCACCAACTTCTCCGCTTCGCGCAGCAGCTCGGCTGCAAGCACCGCCACCGACGTCGTTCCATCTCCGACCTCATCGTCCTGTACTTTTGATATGTTGACAAGTACCTTTGCAGCAGCATTGTCAAGGGCGATCGACTTCAGGATCGTCGCTCCGTCATTGGTGACAATTATCTCTCCGGTTGACCTTTGCAATGTTACCAAAAAGAAGACAGCTGTGATGTACCTCATGCGAGAAATCTCTTACGCCGATTGTAATATCTTGTCCATGCCTTTTGGTCCTAAGGTGCTTTTGACCAGATCTCCGACGGCTATTGCGCCTACAAAAGCTGAGAGACGCGCATTTTCGCCCTTCTCTTCTGTCACATCGTCGGCGAATATCTGAGTGGGATTGTGGTACGACTGCCTGTGCTTAGCTCCGAAGCACTGATTTATAGGGGAGGACTGACCATGATACTTGATCCCACTGGTGCTGATTAGAAGTTCTAAGCTTCAACACAACTTGCGAAATTTTATGAACAGCTCCGACACGACTTTGCATGAGATTACGGCGAACGAGGCAAACAGGACAAACGGGGCAAACAGGGCAAATAGGGCAAACGATCCCAAAAAATGATCAACGCCAACCTTCATCAAACAACGGGACTCCTAGATGCAGTATTGAACGGACTTTACACCGATAAAGTCGCTCACATTAAGTCTCACAAGATGGTCAAACGACAAGCGTCAGAGCCTCTGGAGCACAGCAAATCCACGAGTTCTCCAATTCCGAAAAGAGCTCGGGTGGACAACCACTCCAACGGAGCTTTGTGGGACGAGCCTGCCTTCGCTACCAATGGGGACCTCCAGTCCGACTCAGCAGCGAGACGGGCCCTACGCACAATTGACGAACCGGCTGATGCAGTTGAGGATGATCATCGCGAATGTTCTGAAGGGGATGCAGTTCAGGAGAGTGGAGATGCGGATCCCACAGCCACCAACGGCCGAGGCCAAAATCTGCCCGCCGAGGGCTACACCGACCTCTATCTTGACACGATCGATAGATCTCTCCTGGACTTCGATTTCGAGAAGCTATGTTCCGTCACTCTCTCGAATATCAACGTCTACGCTTGCTTGGTATGCGGCAAATACTTCCAGGGACGCGGACAGAAATCGCAAGCGTACTTCCACGCATTGGACGAGGGTCATCACGTATACGTGAACATGGAGACGAAGAGAGTGTACGTGCTGCCAGAAGGATATGAAGTGCAGAACAAGAGCCTAGACGACATAAAGTATGTCATCGACCCCCGATACTCAAAGGAAGAGATAGCGAAGCTGGACCGAGAGCAGAAGATGTCGTGGGATCTGGGAGGGAGGAGATATATCCCTGGATTTGTGGGGATGAACAATATCAAAGCCAACGACTACTTCAACGTCGTGATGCATGCTCTCGCGCACGTGCCTCCGCTGCGAAACTTTCTCATGCTCGAAGACCTCTCGAGCAGGCCCCAGCTAGCCCAGCGATTCTCGATCCTCGTTCGGAAGATATGGAACCCCCGAGCCTTCAAGGTGCACGTCTCGCCGCATGAGTTGCTGCAGGAGATTGCGTTGCGATCCGGCAAGCGCTTCACCCTGACGTCGCAGGCTGATCCGGTCGATTTCATGTCTTGGTTCCTGAACAACCTGCACCTCACACTCGGTGGCAGCAAGACGAAGCCTGGTTCGAGCATAGTCCACCGCGTCTTTCAGGGTATGCTGAAGGTTGAATCACAGAAGATCACGGCCCGCGCCGACGCAGGGGACAGGCTACGGTTCGAGGATGCTGCGGTTCAGACGGCAATAACCCCTTTCATGATTCTTACTCTGGACCTTCCCGCCGCGCCTCTCTTCCAAGACGAGCTGGACAAGAACATCATCCCGCAAGTGCCACTGACGACGGTTTTGGGCAAATATGACGGCATTCGGGCGCAGGAGCGGCTCAACACCCGCGTCCGTTATCGTCTCCTGCACCCGTTACCCCCCTTCCTTGTTTTTCACATCAAGCGCTTCTCAAAGAACAAGTTCGTGGCGGAGCGAAACCCAACCATTGTCACGTTTTCTCCGCGCAGCCTCGATATGGCACCCTACGTGGAGCCTAACCCAGGTGCATGGCCCCCTGGGGAGCCTATATGGTACGATCTTGTAGCAAACATCACGCACGAGGCAATCCGGAGTAGAGACGACAGTGTCGAAGGGGAAGCGGAGAGGAAAGTCTGGCGTGTACAATTACGTGACCGAAGCCGAGAGGAGTGGGTTGAGGTACAGGATCTCTTTGTGGAGAGCGCGCGGGCAGAGACGCTTTTCACGAAAGAAAGCTACGTGCAGGTATGGGAGAGAAGAAGAGATGGCAGGGGAAAGGAGAAAGGACGGAAATGAAAATCCGCGTGCATGAGATGATCGCAGTTATGCTTGAGCAGGCTGGTGTGCAATGAGTTTCCTGTACATTAAAGTAGTGCCCCAGCCGTATGACATACTCCATCGTGTAGATTCGACTTAGGTGGCAGACGTAACCGCTCATGGAGAAGATGCTGTCTGCCTGTGTGAGTAGCCCTTCCGGTAAACCTTGGAAGCATTGTACGGTGCGATTCTCTACCTAGGTAGGGCTAGGTAAGATCAGCCACATAGATCGGACCTAGAACATTAAGCCGCCTCCCCGCCAATGCCTTCCATCCTCGTGAGTAACATACCTAGTGGACCGATAAATGGGGTCTATATGCCTCGCATCACGCACCCATCCCAGGTTCATGTCGGCCGATGTGCAACTTTGAATGCTTAGGAGAACGTGACAGATGCGTTTGATACTGGCGACAGGAGGCGGTCCGTACGGCCGACGTTATGGAGCAATACGCGGAATCCGATAGTAAAGGGTCAGTACTCTTTCTCGAACGTCTTCTGTATGGGCGCTGCAGCCTAATGAAGCCTGTCAGCGACGCTCGCACAAACCCCACAAGAGTCGGAGAGCCTCACGTCGATGAACCTCTCCAGGTCTTTGTCGAGGTTGGCAAGATCTTCTTTGCGCTGCTTGTTGTCCGCTATGAGCCCCTGTTTCTTCCTGATCAGGCCTTGCCGCCTCTCTTCTAGCGCCTGCCGCTGAGCGTGTTCGTGTTTGATGCGCGCCACCATGAGCGTGCTCTCGTCGTCGGTGTCGTGCTGCGGCTTCTCTCTGAGAAAGTCATTGACGGGAATCAACGGGAGCTGCTGGTAGGGGTGCCTTTTTCGAAACAGATTAGCCAGATGGCCCCGCGGTGTGTGAGATGGTCTTGAGATTGCCTACTGATAGCTCTCACAGGCGGCGATTTCGCCTCTGAGGTGGCGCTGCTCGTAGTAGAGGTTCTGTAGCCGGAGGTGCAGCATATCCACCTCCTGCCGTGCCTCCGCCGTCGCTTGCTTGGTCTGGCGGACCCCGATCAAGGCGTTTCGATTGAGGCCCCTCACCTCGGCCAGGCGGGTATAGAGCAGCTTTTGATTGCGGCTGAGCTCCATTTCCATGTCGTGGCGCATGGGGGCTCTTGCGGACTGGGGAAGCTCGGAGAGAAGATCGAGCATATGCAGACTCTGCCGGCGTGCCAAATCCGCTGCGTCGAGAACAGTGTGGAGAAAAGGGTCGGTGACAATGTTGCCGGCGGCCATGGCGGTTGACAACTTGACAGGATCAGCTTGCAAGTCTTGTCAGATGCGCCGCAATATTATCGTTGATCACGGATTGATGATTCTCATTGGGGTATCCAAATTCCCGGCTGACAGAACAGGTGAGCCGTGCACACGAGGCGGATGACCCTTAGCCCTACTCCCACCTCGAGAATGGGCCGACTCGCCGAGTTCCAACTCGATAATGAGTTTCACGGTTGTTGTGCGCGAGTCAGAAGAGAGCCCTGGAGTTTCCTGCCACCAAATAATCCATGCGTACGGAGTACGGAGTACAGAGTACGGAGTATGTTTTCCGCAGGGGCATGCTACCTACACGCATAGTACCTAGGTACTCCGTAGTAGGTACGCCCTCTCCGGGGCTGGACGCCTTGATACCTAGGTAGGTGATACAGGCACATCATTAACAATTGCACAGTCCTGCTCAGCTGGAAGATTAATCGACGGTGGAAGCGAGTGGCTTCTCAAGCTCCTCAGCCCAACCCCCCCAAGGCTCCCAAACCCCGCGTGGGCGTATCCTAGTCTGCCCAGGTGGCTGTTTAGACCATGTCCGTGGGCTGATGGCTTTTGGGCTCCAGTCCAGGGGCTCAATCGCAATGCAATACTTCCATGCCCTGCTACCTACACAGTACACATGGGTACCTGCTTCTCATCCCCCTTACTGCCCATCGCTCGACGTAACGTGGTAACTCTGGTAAGCCGTTGGGTAGCCTCATGTCAACGCGCTCACGTGCCGTACCGATTCTTCTCTCCACCAATACCAGTTGACGGAGTACACCCATCTTTCATACTCCGTACGTATAACTTAATAAACCGCGCCGCCGCCCACCTTCTTTCTCCTGAGTGCTGGGGCATTCTCTTGTTCTTGGAGACTCCTCGATTGCCACTCAATTCCACTTTTCATTGGTCCTGCATCTGCTCTCGGTCGCGATAGCCTCTCTTGCATCATCCTCGCAGCTCTTCACCTCATCAAAATCCTCACCTCCCAAGATGCATTTCTACGCTCTCGGTCTCATTGCCGCTCTCAGCGCCGTCGCTGTAGCTCAAGACATTACCCAGCTTCCACAATGTGCTGTGAGTGACGTGGTCCCCGACCCTAAGGGCAATCCTCTTTCTTCAATCGAGCTGACCCGGCCTTCGTAGATGGCCTGCGTCGGCAACAACTTGGGCTCTTGCAATGACTTTGATATTCCTTGCATCTGCCGCAGCTCCGATCTCATCTCCAACCTGTCTTGCTGCGTAGCCAACGAGTGCAGTGCGGAGGACCAGCAGGGTGAGTGTGCTGCCTTGCCTCCTGTTGGGTATAACTTCTTAATCCAGGTCTGCCACAGCCACCATCAACTTTGCCGTCAACCTCTGCAAGCCGGAAGGAGTGGATCTGCCCACAACGGCGGCCTGCACAACCGGAGCTTCTGCCACTTCAACTGCTTCGGCCGCTTCTTCGACGTCGGCGTCAGGCGCTTCGACCACCGCCGCGGCTTCATCGAGCTCGATGGACGGTGCCGAAGATTCTTCTGCAACCGCCTCATCCGCCGCCGCCGAGCAAACCGGCGGAGCATCTCACCTGCTCGGTTCCGGGGTTGGCGTGGGCGCCGGAGCCGCTGTCGCAGGTCTGCTCGTCCTGCTGTAGTCATCCCCCAAGGCCGGCGAAGGTGGGGATGCATGCTCTGGTGCCTTCCCGTTCATCGTCAGGAGCTTGCTTCTTGTATTTGGTCATTGTTGAGGCCTAGTAAATGCCACATTTCTGTCTTCGATACATTCGCGCATGTAATCGGAGCTTCTGGCGCGGATGCCGAAGCTTGTTGTGAATGGTTGTAAATAGGTCACAACAATACGATTATTTGATACCAAAGTGCCCGATGTATGTGCCGTGGAGATCCAGGCGGCAAACGACTTGCGGGCACTCTACATAGTATTGACCAACGGCAGTCCATTTTGCGATCACATGGTAATGTTTCGCGACGAGGTGAGAGCGTTGACAAACGCGATGCGTCTGATGAGTTGACGTCTGGTAAAGATGGCGTAGACGAGGATGATGCAAGAGAGGCTATCGCGACCG
>QQTW01000159.1_pt1 | contig 38614 bp, 31 predicted proteins | sample 1904831 | NCBI WGS metagenome assembly QQTW01 (sample SAMN09435610, study PRJNA476489) | Subsurface metagenome, whole genome shotgun sequencing project.
TCCTTCACCAGGAGCCGCAGAGCTATTCCGTCATCCAGGGCCCGACGACCGAGGAGCGGCGGAACCGTCGACGTGCCCATCGGTGATGTCAGTCCGCACCTGCGCGCAAGCTCGCAAGAAAGCAGCTCTCGAACCAACACCGAACATCGGATATCGAGACAGAAGGCGGAGCTCAAGGCAGGTCCGGGGCGTGGACTCGACCAACGCTACACATACGATGCCGTTGAGGCTTACAGGTTTTTCGCCAGTGACTTGGAGGCCGTCGTCCGTCAGATTTATTCACCTTGCAAGCATGTTGTATTTCGGATCCGTCCGTCCGCTGATCACCCAGCCCGGTCCAAGATGACTTTACCGTAGCGGCAGCGAGTCGACTGGGTGGAGATGTGGAATCAACGACCTGGTAGCCCTTGCGCGCCTTGTCACAAAATCGCGTCGCTGCGTCTGTCGATTCGGAAGAGGACGATGGATGTGCAGCTGGACACTCGCTGGGATCCACCATCCCACCTAGGTACAGGCTCGGCGTATGGCTGGTCCCCTTCTCGCAAGTTCCGATCTCCATCAAGCCAGCAGGAGTAGAAATGAAACTCAAGACGCGCCACTGAGGCCTCGACATTTGTCAATCTCAGATTGAGGACCGAAGGGGTCGAGGTCGTCGTTGTAAAGCTTCGGAAGAAGTGATCCGTTTGCTGGGTCCCTCTGCTCGATGAGTAATGCTGCAACGGACTTGCCACGAAGCCAGAAGCACCAAGCCTAAAGATGACACTTCATAGCGTCCACATTAATTGATCAGATCAGTCTCACAAGTAGAGGGTCAACACAGGCGGCTATGCACTCCGAATGGGTTTTACTTTCTACCATACTTGCAATACTTGCTCGGTGTTGGCTGCAGCCGCTTGGGAGAAGGGCGGTCGAGTCACAAGAGGTGCTTCAGATAGGAGGAAGATCGTGAACGCCATAGGAGTCGGAAGAGAGAGGTAGAAGTGAAAGCCCGTACGAGCCTGGGGCTGTCGGTGATTAAAGGGGCACTACCAATGCAACCCTTGTTGCGATGTTCAGTGTTCGGCATCATCTCTTCTATTCCACCGCACCAGCAGTTCTGCTTGTTACTACTCACATTAACAATAATTGTCAATTGCACAGTAGAGACATATACCTCACACGCCTGGTATGATGGTTGGACATCTGGACGTACGGAGCATACAGAAAAGGACTAGCAGTGACCCATTGACACATGATAAGAACTTTTTCTTGGGCCCCACCACTTTCCCTCCTGTGGTTCTTCTTCCCCAGGGCTTCTCGCATGTGATAGTCTCCAACCATCTCCGCAACATCCAAGGACCAGAAGGCAAGACACGCCTTCGGACGAAAGACTGGTTTGAGGAGGCCCGAGAGAGAAGAGGGAGAGAAGAGTCAAGAGAGAGGATATCGGAAAGATCGAGTTGGTGTATATATCACCCGGCTGGAAGCCATCGTCCCCTTCCCCCCCCCAGGATCAACCACAAGCATAACCCAGCCAGAGAACCAGGTAGATGCAAGTCGCCAGGTACCTGCGATTGCTACTGAGGACTCACCTGCGCCCACGTACCTCGGTACTTAGGAGGTAGACGTCGTCGCAGTCAACAACAAGCGTCAAACATCGACCGCCGCCTCCACATCAAGCTCGAACCGCGGGCCTCAACCACGCAACTCAACCCGACAAGTCGACTCGTTGGCTGCTGGGAGGGTCCACGCCTCGCCCGGACTGAGGAAGTTGGAACCATCACTCACACGACCGGACCCAGCGATCGCGGGACGCGGAGCACCCGACAGGTCGGCCCAGCGACGAAACCCTATTATTCATTCTCTCGCCGTCCTTCCTGTCTCCCTCATCTTCTGCTTCAGCTCGTCGCCTTCTGACCAGGCACGCCACACCCGCAACCGTCTCACCCTCTCGCCCTGATCACCAAGGATCTTCGGGCGCGCTCCACCACCTGCCAGCGGCAACCGCGACTCTGCTCGCATGCACCGGTCGTGCCGGACGTTGTGCCAAAACTCCTTCTCTACGCGTCGCCGGTCGATCGAAAACCATACATATCCCCTCTACATCATCGCCGCAGGGTCGACATTATAGCACGACATCCTGAGCTCGTCCGTAGAGCCTTCCTCGATCATGGTGCCTCGGCCGACGCGATCGTACAGAAACGCAGTAGACGGGCGTGCGCAACCAGCCTGGAGACGGTCTCGGTTTCGACGCCGGACAACGCCTGCACTCAGCAATCCGCTCGCTTGTGGGACGCTGTAGAGATGAGTGGCAACGGTCGGCAACCTGCTCACCTTCAACCCTTTGGCTGTCAGTCTGCTTCCTTTCCTGAGGTTGGGCGTGTGTGTTCCCTTCAGACCCGCTGACGCAAAAGCCGCAGACTCCTTCGACGATCAAGACATCTACCCCGCCAACTCGGCACCCCTACCGGACGCGGCCGGCCCCCCGCTGCTCGATGACACCGACTCACACCTCCTGGACAACTTCTTCAGCAACCCCGACGGGTTCGACGGGGGAGTGGCATACGTCCAGCCCGGGTCCGCTGACGGCGGCGGGGCCTCCTCCGGTCTCGACTGGACTTTCGCTGCTCCTCCCAGCTTTCACGGAGCTTCTACCGCACTGGCAGGCGGCCTTCCCTTGCACGCAAGGGGCGACCCCGGCCATGGCGGTCCCTCACAGACCTTGCTCGAGCAGTCGGCCTCGGATGAGGTCCTCGGCGCCGCTTCCACACTCTTCAGCACCTTTCAGACCGTCCAACCCCAGCTCTTCTCCGCCGCCAACCTGCACTCGGAACCCCTGGGCAATCTGCGTGGCCTGCACACCCCCAACTACCTCTCGGCCGAGCGCGCGGCGACCGCGCTCTTTCCTGCCTCAATCTCCATCACCCGTGACGACCCGCTCCTGGCTGAGCCGGCCCACAGCTTCCCGCCGGGCCTGCGCGCCTTCCACGGATCCATCCACCTTGCCCCGGAGGGAACCGGCGACCCGCATCTCGGTAGCCAGCGGCCGGGGCTCCGACGGCCATATCGGTTCGGATCGGACGGCAACTTCAACACCAACGGATACGCCCTCCCACCTCGGCAGGAGACGGAGGAAGAGGTCACCAGTCGCCTGATGGAGGATATGAGGGCCATGGGCAAGACGAGCACCGCACGTGCGGAGACTGCCAGTCTCACTCTGGCCGATTTTGCGGCAGTGTCGCCTCCTCACCGGTCCGGTCGAACGCGCCTCTCCGGCGACGAGTCCACCTCCTCGGAGAGACATTCTAGCCCCGGTCCGAGAAAGAAGAGGAAGTGTCGGTCAACCATCAGCGAGGCGGTAGCGCCGACAACGGCCGGATCCGACCTCACAGCAACCACTTCACCCCACAGGTCGGATCTCGCTCCGAATAGTGCCAAGGCCTACAGACCCTCTCAGAGCAACCCTCCAACGAAACGCAAGAAGTCACCCGTCGCAGGCCACAGGAGTCACCGCGAGAACCTTTCTGAAGAGCAGAAGCGCAACAACCACATCCTATCCGAGCAGAAGCGGCGCAACCTGATCAAGCAGGGCTTCGAGGACCTCCATATTCTCGTTCCCGAGCTGCGTTCGGGAGGATTCAGTAAGAGCAATGTCTTGATGGAAGCGGCCACGTTTCTGGAAGGCTTGGTTAGGGGAAACAATGCGCTGAGAGCTCGGCTCGCGGAGCTGGAGAAGGGCTGAGACGTTGCGCATTCGTGGTGCAACTTGCACGGGCCTTCGAATTTGCTCAGAGTTATTTGTTGTTCAGCACTTCTAGCCCGTTGATGCACCCTGCTCTCACGGCACATCATCATCATTGTGATGGTAACCATGGCTACGGAGTTTACGGCGTTGAAATTGGGCAGGGGTTTCAGAGTGCCCCATGTTCTGGATCAGTGGTATTTTAGGCGCTTTCATGGTGGTTTCTTATCGACGTTCCAACCCAGTAAAAACATTCCCAAGCGCGGTGCCTGTCATCTCGTCCGTATTCCGCACGTACGGAGTCTTGTGCTCAGCCGTCTGATGCCATCTGTCTTTCTTTGGATGCTTCAGCGGTTCTCCCGGCGTGGGTATCGCGCAACCTGACACACGGCTTCTGCGTGCTTCAGCCTCCGTGTGCCCGTCTGATCCTACCCTGATCGTAACTCCTTGTGGACCTTGACCTCCATGAACTGCCTTGATTTTACTACAGATAAGCTTCATAGGTGCGATTGCGGCACACAATCATGCCATTGCTCTTTGTCATGGATTCCTTGAGTATCATTATGAGAAGAGCACTCTGTGCATACTACCGCCAAAGACAGGAGCTAATTAGCTACTGCTCGAGCTCAAGAGGCGCGCGAAGTTAGACCTCCACCAATGTCGACCATCCTGACACCTTGAACATGTTTGATTACCTGTACCAAGAGCAAAGATGATTCTGATGATGCTGCTTCTGCCGCACAAACATTGCGTCGTAACCATCTCAGCGACGCGAGCGAATGAGATGCTCTCTGTGAGGAAGTCCATGTCCTGTCAAACCACAACCTCCGCGATACTCCTTCGCAAAGGAACTCTGGGTCTAGTCGTAGACCCAAAGCTCGGCAATCTGTCCAACAGATTGCGGAACTCATCTATCGCACAACACACCTGCGTTCTCTCCTCAGTGACGTTTCCGAGCTTGACCGCAGCCTGCTGCCGCAGAGGCCCCCTGACTAGCCAGTACTCCTCTCCCTGCCTGACCCAATGAGTGCGGAGACTGAGATCAAGCTCACGACTGCAGAATTGACGGATGACTGCGAACGGCCTGTTGGATCCCGCAGCAGCATGCGCCTCCTCGACATCGTTGTCCTCGAAACGAAGAGGCCCGGGCGCGTCCTTCCGACCCACACAGATCTTAGCGACGAAGGTACCAAAGGATCTCAGATACCGGATCCAACCGACTACCTTCTGAGCACATCCGACACCACGCTGGATGTAGTCGAGTGGGGCCAGGGCAGCCGTAGCAGCCCTGAAGACGACAGCGAGAAGATGCAGTGTATGCGGTTCGTCGAGCAGACCGGAGTGGTCTACCAATATACCGGCGCATTCACCTATGAGACAGATGACATCCGATATCGCTGACAAAGCCGCAGACGCGCTTTTCTTGTCGCTGATGGAGAAGTCATAGATGACGGTGTCGAATGTAGAACTCATCGCTTGTAAGATTGGTGTGCCAAAGAGCCACCCAGTTGGTGATCTGAACGCAAGTTCCACGTACGCAGGGAAGATGGCTTGCATGAGTATAGTACGAAGACTCGGTTCGCTGCAACCTTCGCCCTCAAATGGCCCTCTCATGGCAGTAGACAGTTGTTCAACCAACAGCCTCTGTTGGTCGTCCACAATTGCTCTTTCGGTCACAGTCTGCACGAAGATCGCAAGCTGTTTCAATGTTCGCCAGTCAGTGGTGTGTACGCGGTAGCTCTTCAGTCGGCCGACCACGTATGTGGGATCCGTTGCCGGCAAAGGGAAAACTGCAGAGTCCGTGAAGAACTTGTCCAACGGACAGATATCTGCCGTGTGTTGCTGCATGAGCTCGATGACCCTGTGGACGAAGGATACATAACCTCCGGCAGCTGTCATATTTTGTCCTGACTCTTGATAATTTCTCTTCATGGCCGCCATGATCTGCCTCAGCATCGAGGAATACTCCAACCGAAGCTCAGGGAGCCGATGCGCCTCTGTATGCATGCGTGCGTCGTATGACGCACGTAGATTTGCCAGCACGCAGGATATGAGGTGAATGCGCCTCTCACGAAGCACGGGCAAGCTGATCTCGAGTTTCCGAGTGCGTGAGTCCCGCAGGAAGGGCAGATTGTGCAGCAGCGGATTTTCAGGATCCGAATTGAGGAGAGCCATGGTAAGGTGGTGCTGATATTTGAGCAAAGAGTCCCGCTCGACGAGCGAAAGCATCCAACTCGTCAGAAACTCAGACTTGTGACGGTCGTAGCACGTCCGGTCGCCCTCCACGCTCTTTGCGAGAAACAAAGCGGCAAATTTCCTTGTCTGCTCAGTGTCTCGTAGTTGGTGCCAGGAAAGGGTGCTGTATGGGTCAAGATAACTGCTCCAATCTCTTTGCCCTTTTCGCACCACACACCGCGCAACAACTGTCCATGTGTTCACAAGGGTAAGCAGCAAGTCTTCGTCCGCTAGGGTTTCCGACCCAAAGCAATTGGACCGTAAGTGAGCTAAAGCCTCTGTGATAAAGTCCAATGACTGAGTTGCTGATTCCGAAATCTCTGTGCTAACGGCATCATGATATAGTTCAGGCCACTCGCCGTAATCTTGGCTCTCTTCACTGCTGTTCTGGCTGCTGAGCTCCAAGCTTGTTTCGAGTACTGCGGCGTATTCGCCAAGTGTGTTCAGTGCCTCGATCACTACGCCTCTAAGCTCAGGTAAATCGGGGCTGTACATCTCTAGCACTTTGTGAATCCGAGAGATCTCAAGCAAGGTAGTAACGTCAGATCCACTCTTAGCAACTCTGATAGCATTCCTCATGGCGGCAAGCAGATCGCTCAGGATAGCAAGTATGCTAGCTTGGTTTCTCTGCATACTGGTGACCAATGCGGCCTGAGACACTGAGCTTAAAGGACATGTTTCCTTGTCTTGTACTGCGCTGTACTGGTCCTCCAATCCTGTTCGGGCAAGACCAAGTTGCGACAGGTTCTGCTCGAGGATATCTCTGTACCAGAGTCCCAGCGGCTCCAGTGTTCCAGGTGGCTCATTGGAGGACAATTGGAATTTGGCGAGTATCGACCAAGCTCTCACGTTGAGCCGGCACGCTTCGAGATGGGAACAAGAATGATCTACCAGATTGCGCAGCACGTCGATGCGAGGCCGAAACCCTGGAGGCGACGCCCAGTACAAAGTGCAGAGAAGATCGTGGTGATTTCGTAGAGCATCAAGATCCTTCCGGAGTAGGGGCTCATCTCTCTGGTATGTGCGACCGTGATTGGGAATGAAACGCCATATGATCCCAGATATTCTCTTACTGGGGTATCGCTGCTTCATCGCACTTAAACCGGAGGCCAGGATCTTGAGGAAAATATGAAAGCCCCGATCTTCTGGCTGGGGCGACATGTTGGGATTCTCCGAAAGGCGAGTGAGAAATTCAGGAGAACCATGGTATTCTTCGTGGTGCAAATGAGCTAGACCATTCCGGCCGAAGAAGTCAAAGATAAAGCCCAATATGGACTCGCATCTCCACCAGCCCCACGTATTGATGAGATGATAACACCTTTCCAGGCACGCCCGGACGTAAGCGTTAAGGGTCGAAGTGCGCCTCTTCGAAGTCTCCGGATAAAGGTCGAACAGCCGACCCAGAAGAATCTTCACGAAACTCCAACCATCGTTTGAATCCAGGAAGGGTCTCCGTGAGACAAGAAGACCGGATGCATCCAATTCAAGAAACGGTAGGAAGGCAAACACGGCCGACCATGCACCATCAAGGCCTTGCACGTCGTATGCGCTGCTTGCACACGGCTTAAGCCTTTCTCTGACCATATCCCAGAATTGAAAGCGGGCTACCGCTGCGGCTTCCAAGGCATGGTTTAGTATCACGACAGATTGTACGTCAACCTCATCGTTTCGAATACCGGCTTCCCGTTGTGCAACTCGTTTGTTTTGTTCGGCGGAAAGAGTCAGTTGGCACAACCCTCCATTAAGAACGAGACTGCAGGAGGTACCTGCGACCGTCCTGATCAGTTCCTCAATCTCAGCCCTCATACGGGGCTCGAACTTGTATTGCCGGCCAACCTGCGCCGCTCGCACACACAGGACCAAAGCGTAAGCCAGTATCTTGCTCAGTGACTGTCGTCTGTGAGATCTTACAGAGCTATCGTCAGACTGTGTGTCCATGACTGCTGCCACCGCAGCGACGATCTTGTTTACAAAAGTCATGGAACAATTGACGAATAGGCGATGGTCGATGGCATCGATAAACCTCAGATGATCTGAACAGTATGTGATTACGCTTCGAAGCAAAGCACAAGGACTCCACGCTGAAGCTCCCAAGTCTTCAAGGGTTTGGTGAGATTGGACGGCGATGTGCTGTGAAAGAATGGCCGACAAATGCGCGAAATCTGAAGCAACATCGTCCGTCCATTCATCCCAACTGTATGTACGTGACTGCCAATTGAGAGTGAAAGGCTCTTTTGGACAGTTTGGCACACGAGTAATCACACTCAACGCCCTTTCGAGTTCCCCGCAACCAATAAATGTCGTTTCGTGGAAGAAGGTACCCGGCAGTAGAGGGCTGACGTCGAATGTAACGGGGTATCGAAAGCCGTACGGCTGGAGGCCCAAAAGCACCAGAACCGGATTGGATGGCTGAGGTTGTAGCTGAGCAGGGAAATATTCGGCAGTCAACAGGGATTCGCTCGGTTGCCTATATTCTCGCAGATCGACGTCTAGTCTCTTTGGCAACCACTTTTTTCGACAGCGAGGCTCCTTTCGTATGGGCAGTTCACGCTTGTCTCGCGCCGCCCGGGTGTGCGCTGCAACTCGGCCGGACGTTGGCGAACCGTTTTCGCTAACCTCAGAAACTACCTTGGACGACTCGGGTTGAGGCGAGTCCATATGGACACACCGATCCGTTGTGCTAGGGTTTTGATTCATTTGAGCAAGCTGCCTTGCGAATGCGATTTTGCTAGTGCTTGAGCTGAGTTCTTCGTCCGTGCTTTCAAGTTGAGCTGCTCTGTAAGACGTTGCTGCTCGGAGATACCGCAAATCGAAGGATGCCGGAGATATCGATGCGGAACCATCTCTTACTCGGTGGATACTTCTTCGATCAACACCCGACCGCCTGACGACCACTTTCAATTTGCTCTGTCGCAGGTTAAATCGTGGCTCCGGGGGCAGCGAAGACTGGGCGTGCATCATATTCTTCCGGCTCCCGCTCGAAAGGCTATGCGACTCGAGTGCCGTTTTGTCAACAGCAACTAACGATCCTGATGGTTTCACATTCTCTGAACGGTTCTGCAGGGGAAGCCGAGGTATTAGCGCTTGATGGCGAGTGTCGGCTGATGCCCGTGATGGCAGAATCGCGCCGGTCCTCCACTCGCGAAGAACTGCATTAGCTTCCTCTGTGTCGGCATAAGTCTGCAAGCGTATGAGTTTGCGGGAAGGACTGTGTCTGCCCTTATCTTTACGATGGCGAGCGGTCCGAGTGATGAGCCGCACGAATTGAGGTGCCCGGTTTGTGGCCTTGTCAAAAGGCTCCGTCAGGTCGATGATGCTGAGTCGAGGAGTTCCGCGGTTTTCAATTTGAATGGTACTCCTTGGTTGCGTAGCTGCGCTTTTGGTCTTGGTGCGCTTCGAGATCCGCTTGGGTGCGCTGCCAGGCACATGCTGCGTATGCTTTGATCTCACGACTGAGTTATTCAACTGTTTCCGCCGCTTTCGCGTCCCTCTGCTCTGATTATCGAGACGGCTCGCCCGAGGGAGCATTGGATCAATCCAATTGTATTCCTCTACATTGAGTGGGACTCCTCCATCGTCTTCAGATGGTGATCGAGGTTGGTAGTGCTCCTCTCCGTCCATGTCTGCTTCTTCCTCATACTGACGGACAGACTTAGGTGTTGCGTTATCCGCTGCGGTTGGTGAGCTTTCGAGGCTGATGTGAGCGGTCTCATGTGTCGCCGGTGTGGTGACACTGCCTGAGAGCTTTTGTGCGATGCCTCGCCTATGCAGGAACGGAGAACGATGTTCCATGGCAGAGTGGCCACTCTCTGAGCGTTTGTGTGCTTCCTTGAGCGGTTTCCGATCCATCCTCAACCAGGACGCCGGCAGTACCCCTCTGATCTGCTTTTGAGCATGCCTCAACTGGCTGGAGGCACTCACCTCGGTCTCAGAACCAGACATACTCGAAGCATTTGATGTACTCGATGATCCGATACTGAATGCGAGTGGCGTCTTGACAGGCGTATTTGGCATTCCGAACGCTTGCGGCAAGATATCGCCATCGAGATCCTGCGTAGTATCTGGCAATGCTGTCAACCCAAGGCCTTTTGGCGATGAAGAGTAAAGCGGGGTCGGTAGCTGCAACGGAGAGACACCACGGGGTACTTTGAAGGTCGGCTTGAGGCTTTGTTCGAGCTGTTCCGAAAGTCCAGGTGAGCTTTGGTTTGATTCGGACTCTCTTTGGGTCGAGTAGCGCACACGATGCACGTCTCCGCCGGGGGACCGGCTACGAACCATCGTTGTCAAAGCAGGAACGCTAGTAGAACCGTCGCCTGTACCGGCGGGCATGGTTCTGCGGCGCTTGAAACCAGTACGCATGGCCCCGGTAACATTGTTGCGGAGAAGAACATCCAGATCCGGGAACTCGTCTTCGTTCTCGCCATCCTGCGGAGGCAAGCTTGCATCCACAATGACGTGCCTCTTAGAGGACCGGTCACCTTGGCGGCTTGTAGAATCGGGCTTATGATTGCAAGGACTCTTCTCTTGACTTGAGTCAATTTCCCCGGAGATAAATGTGGATTGTGAATCACTACTGTTTGCTGCTGACGCATTTTCGGATTGTCCTCGGCTGAGGTCTCTGCATGCTTTCTGACCTGGTGACTCGGCGGTGACTTGCACCGGCTTCAGGCCCCTTGATTTCAAAGCCTTGCGGTACAACTGTCCCTCCACCAAGTATGGATGTAGCTGGATCAAATTGCGAGCCCTGAGGTTTCTGCGAGCTCCTGGATGGTCATGAACGCTAACCGGCATACATCGTGAAGCTGCTGCTCCATCGTGCGCTTCTCGAGTATTTGATGATGAAACACCCTCATCCGAATCCAGAGCCTTTTTGTGAGCTTTCCGGAGTTGTCCAGCGGGGAGAAAGGAGTTCTGTGCCTCGGATAAAGGCGATGCAACCACTTCGGGGCAGTCAGTAATACCTGAGTCCCCCTCGTGATGTTCCTGAGGAATCCCAAGCGTACAGACAGTCGTTTCTTCTCGAGGTTGCAGGCATACGTCAAATTGAGGCAAATCTTGATTCAGCTCGTCCAAGTCTTCCGTCGAAGCCGTGGGCTCATGTCGCTGATGATTAGCATTTGCTTCGGCGACTTTGGCTGAATGTCGAATCTGCTTTCGTTAGAATGTTTCTACCCAGCCCCTGCAATTATGCAACCATACCTCGTCGACCGATGTGCCATGTTCACGTTGAGCACCAGATTCTACGCGTGAGTTGTCCAACGAAATCACCTTGTCCGCTTGCCGCCATGATGAGACTGCTACCTGGAGTGATTTAGCCGCATTGTCATCATCCCAGGTAGTCGCGACAGTGGCAGTGAGCTGGGGGACAGCGCAGTCTTCTCCTTGTACCTCCTGCGCATTGCATTCATCGTCTTCGGATTCCGAATCTGGCACGTAGCCTCTGCTCTGCCATCCTAGCATTGGGACGTAATGCAAACATTCCGTTGCCTTGTGTAATGATTGTTGGACTTATATCTATCATTTCACCAATATCTCCCAGGTGGCTGCTAGATTCATATTCATTGTGTCACAGTGGTCGACGCGACGCGTCGGCCGGCTTCCAAGTACCTATGTATCTATGTATCTAAGTATCTAGGTATATCATCTGTATTGAACCAAAAGAGCCGACCCAGTCAGTTTCGTCTGATTGAGCTTTTATCCAACAATTTGCTGCCTTCAAGTTTGTAGGTTAGGTACGGAGCAGCTTCCATGCGGCTCCTTATCGCCCGTTGTCTTTCTTCCAATTTCTAACACTTAATACCTCAAGCAGAGGTAGACGCAGTACCCGCAAATTCACATCCCCCTTACGGTCAAAATATTGCAGTCTTTTTGATTGGGTTTGAAGCTCATCAAGCCTTGACAGTGGCAACGGAGGCACGCATCTATAGACCAACTCGCGCGAAATGAGTGGAATCGGTCGGCCTACTCCCCTTCTCCTTGCGCTGATCTTCGGCGTGAGTAGCGGTAAGAAAGAACTTGGAATGCCCTTCGCAGCCAGCGCATTGACGATATCAAGCGGCTTATGTTCTGGTACCAGCGCTAGAGGAGCAGCGCAGGCAGAAAGCCAGTCATGAGAGGTACGAGCTGTAGCCATGATCATTAGATTCTGGCATTCCAACGAGCTCCTAGCACAAACGGTTCTGGAAGTGCGGCCGACTTGCCAACGACGGACCCTCCGACGATGCCGGACAGGTCGTCCAGGTCGGGAAGAACGTTGGCGTTGTACGCGGACTCAACTCGAGATGATCGAGGCAAAAGATCCCAACCTTAATTGCCCAAGGGACTTGCGTCAACCATGACCAATCGCTGCCTGACCTATCTGTTGTTTGATTATTGCCACCAAGGAGACACAATGGTTCCTTTGCTCCGTTTATCGATTTATCGAACGCAACTGCCTATGTTTCTTGTCCTACATTGCTCCTCATGTTATTCTCTGCTTGGCAGGATCAAGATTCGTAAGCGTTGCACAACTAGCAATATGACTGGCAACACTCGTCCGTTAGGCCTGGGTTTCGAAGATACTCTAGCTTCCACGTTATGAGAAGCTGTCATCTCATCGGTCTTCTTCAGCCGGAAACACTCCTCTCTCCATCCAGGGCATATCTTTTCATTCATAAGCCTACTCCTCGTCGCCTTGAAACACTAACGGCTCATCAACTTCAACTCAGCCACCCCAAAATCAACGCCGAATACCGGAATTCCTGGCCTCGCCTCTTTCTCATCATGGCTAACCGAAATAATAGCGTCGTGGTGCCCAAGGAGCCGTGTCGATACTACAGACATTATTCGGAGGCAGTCCGTTTCTAGGCTTGAAGGATCTATACAATCCAAGCGAGTCGATGATTTGGTTTACGATATTTACGGCAAACATGGTAACCTCTTATCGGCGGCTGCTCCTCGAGATCCTCAAGCTTTGTGCCCAGACTCTGTACCTTTCACGACGGTCAGCCAAGGGCCGGCCGGAGATAAGCACCAAGAGGACTCAAGTAGGACCGCCGCCGAAACGAGAGGTTACCTACGATACATCATAATCCGCTCGAGACACCAATGCCACACCCTGTCTCAATGTCTTCAGGGATCAAGGGCCAATCATTAGGCTACGAAGCCGGCGCTATGATGCAGTGCGTTCCTATGTCGGAGTCAGTGCCTTCAACGAGCAGATTGAGCATGAACTACGATAAAACCACTATCCAGGAACTTGCAATTTGTTCTGACTATGCACCTAGAACCGGTATTATCAGGTTTTACATACGGCTACTTGGATGATCTTCTGATGTCGTTTGGAAGGGTAATGTGGAACGAATGGGGTATTACTGCATATCTTTTCCGCTCCTCGGTGGAGCAAACAGGGCCGAAATCGTCAGCACCTGTCATCCTGAAAGAATGTTTCCTTTCAACTGATAGATGATCAAAATCGGGATCATCAGAACACGCTGTTAGAGAATCGAGTCACTGAAGTACCAGGATATAGTGTTTGGAAAGATGTGTGCAACCCCACTTCGAGCCCTGGAACTGTACATTCTCATGATTTCACGTCCAATAATCTTCAAAGCAATGGAAACTACATTCGCGCTACGAAACATGATGGCCATGGTGCTGAAGGGTGATTTTACATGCCGGCGTCCATATGACTTCACGTTGGCCGAAACTTCTGATAAACTGGAATTTAACGATTAGAGCCTCTCGCGGTCAACCACAAAGTAATTGCCGCTCTTGCGTTCGGCGCTGTCCATGATCTTGGGGCCTCCATTACTTTTGTAGTCAGAGGTCGATGCGATTCGTCTTCGGATCTGCATGAAGTGTCTCCCCGAAGTCTCTTCCGACAAAAGCGCATCTTTGACCGAGTCAATGCTTATTTGATTGTCTGAAAAAGCGCTGTCTGTCTCCACTCTGATGCTCCGTAGAGCCGACGCGTCCTGCGTGTCTACCTGCTGGACTTCCCGTACAAAATGGATATGAGATGTCATGTGTCGCAGCATTCTTGCTTTCTCGGTTGCGCGATCGGGCGTTGACAGTGCAGATAGCTTCTGGAGATGATCAAGACGCTCCTCATCGACCGGGACTCTATCCTTGTGGTCGGTTCCGGAGGGCGCACACGAGCTGATTGACCACGTTGGAGTTGCCAGCATATGTGCGATGTCGGCTGTACTCCTAGTTGACTTCTGCCTTGTCGAGATGGTGAGATAAGTGTAAGATGGGCGAGCGGACCGTGTGATATTAACAATACTCATGATGCGGGCAGAGCAGTTACCGATGGCGAGGATGCGAAGAAGCACCACCCGAGAAGTCTTATTTATGCTGAGAACGATTATTCTTACATATTCAGCCAATCATGTTCGAAGGTGGTCGCGACTGTAGAGTACGCTGTACTCCGTTCTCCATACAGCACGGACTACTCCGGATTCCAGTACCCCTATTATATAACGTGTACAATCCCGTCCTCCTGTTGCCTCCCTTAACCAGAATTTCAGCCCGAGTACTCCGTATTTATTTCGAAGATAATATTTGCTACCACTCCTATATTCGCCCCTAAAGTAATGTCACCTAATTTCGCAGAGGATATCAATGCCTAGAACTCAGCTCGTGTTAGCCCGTATACAATTACACAAGGCAACATTCGACCAATGACGACCCCACCTCTTTCACAGGACCGATAATCATGTTTGACGCGTTCTTATTTAACTTCGATGTTCTTATCATGCGGTACAATACTCCGTCAGAACTCAACCTTGGAAGACCTCCCGAGCGCTCCCGAGGTTGGGAACCCGTGTATTCAGCTCAGGGCACCAACCAGGCACAAGGGGTGTCGGTTCAGCAACCAGGACTGTCAAGTGTCAACCTACAACCATCATCACTACTCAGTCTGCTTGAAGAAGCCAGTTATACTCTGAGCTCGCTGACATACGCGAGCATAGTCTAACATGATGTACCTCACCTTTCCGTGCTTTGGTCGTCGTGGGAGGGACGCACCTGCGGCTAATATCGGTGTCTGATGAATTTCAACACCTGATGGTCCAGTGGAAGACTAAGCCGTCCTGAAGGGTGGAACCGTGATTCATCCGTGGTTGTCTACCGAATTAAAGTCTCTGCGCTGAATTCTCGAGCGTCCACGTCAACGGAGCACCCACAGGCTCTTATCGATGAGTTGCTCACGGAGTTGACCCCCATTCCTCGAGATCCATGGAAACCAATCAGGGGCAAGAGCATGGCATACGTGTACTGTGATGGCAAGCGACGGCAAGCGGTAGTAAGGGCTAATGAATGCTTGTGAGCACGCCAGTCTTTACTGTACGGAGATGAGATGACTCCACAGTGTGAATCAAGATGAACACGTTCCCTTCGGTGAGTAAGTCTAAACATAAATGAATCGCAAGCGCCCACCGTATCGAATTTCGGGCATCGAGATCAGTCCATGGCATGGACAAGCTGACCTTGAGGTTAGTATCTTTTCAGCCTTGGCCTCTTTACTCTCTCAACCCATAGTCAATAACTGAGACACGTCATGGCAATCAGCATCTGGCGAATTTCACATGAGGCCTTTCTTGCGCACCATACATTACATGGAATACGGCTGGCTCCTGAAAATTCAATGCATATATACATTGACCCTGCCTGGATGCTCCACCCTGCATTCTCACGACATTGCCCAAAACTCTGTCGTCGCTCGACTAAAATAACGCCATTCAATCAATACTACTCCTTCGGCTACGTCGATACTGTCACAATGGCTGGTACTTACAGGTGTGCATTGATCGTCCTTCTCATTGCCGTTCACGTCTGTCTAGCTTTTGCCACCCCTGCCGAGCCTCAGAGCAAGATTGGTGCCGAGATACGATCGGAGAAGAACGCCGAGTACTGCACGGTGCGTGTCAGGCAACACAAAGACAAAGAAACCGACGTGGTAGCTTTTGTCACCGCGCCAAAGCTCTGGAACTACCAACAAATCGGCGAGGGACGAGGGAGCCTCTGGCCTGAGACAGAGCTTGAACGCGTTGATTTTCAACTCTCGGCCGTCCCCGAGCCTGACCGCATCATCATCGCAAGATATGCCAGGGTCAAGTGGGTGAAAACTCTGAAGTTCACTTACAAGCTTGATACTTGGCTTTCGACAGACCAACAGTGCGAGGTCGACAAATTCAACAAGGGGTGGCGCAAAGTCCAATGCCGATTCGCTTGCGTTTGAGTGATGGTAAGAAAACTTTATGCCTTCGGCTTGACCTGCTGCTGAACATACAGGTATGTCATGTGTGTCGAAGCTGGCGACGAATTGGAAAAAGAGTACTCCGTCTCAAAGCAGAGTACAGTACCTAGGGTATCAGCTGCGTGTTGCTAGTGACGGTCTCTGCTCCTTGTGGTTAGAAAGCTTCAGCCATGCCCATCCAATAATGGTAGGAAGGGCAGAGTCTCCAAGGTTGCCATTTAGGAGTGACATCGACTTATTTAGTGCTATTTGATCGCAGTTTTGGAACATAAACATCGTATTTTAACACCATTACATATGCTAAAGTACATAGGTACGAATGAGTTGGCTGCAACGGGCCGACGGAAGCCGGGTGAGCGAACAGCCGTGCAGGGCAGCCAAAATATGTCGTCATTCGTGTTCATCGCGACAGCGCATTGCCAGTGTTATCACTGTGTACTGTTGAACATGCCTGACTAAGCACCTCATACCTACTTGGTAGGTAGGATTGAAACCTGCACTCTGAACAGCCGAATCAAATTTCTTCTCGGTCTTATCATAGCGGCTCAAGATGGAATCCCGTAGTTCGTGGTCAGCAAAGAGCGGCGAAGAGAGAGATGACCAGAGCCTCATCACGATTCTCAAAACCCCCCAAGAGAGGAGGGACTTCACTCTACTCGTTGCTAGCTGCATGGAATCCATGCGCAAGGGCATTACGGATGTTTTCGATGCGACGCAGACTGGGAAGGCACCTGGCTCAGCAAACGACCTGACCGGAGATGACGCGATTCGCAATCCTAACCTAGATCTTTCTGCGGTGGATGTAGAGGCGCTGGACAAGGAGAAGAAGGCAAAACTGCAAAGGGAGAAGGAATTATCAACTCCCAAGATGCGGGAGCTTAAAGAGGCGGCCCTCAAGTTCTTCGATGAATGGCGAGATGCCGTGCTGCAACGGGTGGGCGAGGTAGTGAATTCACGGGAGATAGCCATTGCACAGAAGAAACAAGCAACGCCGACGTTACCCAGAGCGAACTCGAGAAGATTATCACCTAGTCCAGACAAGTATGATGAGGGCGTGACGACTGCGCTGGCTCAACTCTATCCGCCCGTCTCAACCGCACTGGCTCAGTTACCGGAGGAGAGACGCGCCGTCCTGGTCCACTCGATGTTGCTGCTGTTGCTTAGCCTGGAGCATTACCTTGCGCATTCGAGAGTTCTGATGCTTTACTTGATCAGCAGTCTTGGTCTCTCCATAGGATTTCTGACTCATGATGAGGCCAAGGTGGCTCGAGGTCTTCTCGAAGCGGCGTCTCAGATGTCGGCAGACGATGAAACCAAGAAGCGAGCAGAGCAAAACGTCGCTAGCAAAAAATGGAAAGTGGGTCTCGCATCAGTTGCCGGAGCAGCTCTCGTCGGCGTTACCGGTGGTCTGGCGGCACCGTTGCTTGCAGCAGGTGTAGGCTCTGTCATGGGCGGACTAGGCCTGGCCTCGACAGCAGCCGCGGGCTATCTAGGCGCGATGGCTGGGAGCTCGGTACTCGTTGGGGGGCTGTTTGGCGCATACGGCGGCCGTATGACGGGGCAGATGATGGAGCACTACGCCAAGGAAGTGGAAGACTTCGGGTTTGTTCCAGTGCGGCCCTACTCCAGGCCTCGGAAGATCGAAAAAGAGTACAGGAGACTTCGGATCGCAATCGGCATCAGCGGTTGGCTCACGGAGGGAGAAGAGATAGTGAAACCGTGGCGGGTTCTCGGCACGGGTATCGAGGCCTTCGCTCTGAGATGGGAGCTCGAGGTTCTGCTCAATCTGGGCAACTCAATCACGACCATGGTCAAGAGCGCTGCATGGGGTTATGCTCAGTCGGAGATTATCAAGCGCACCGTCTTCAGCAGCTTGGCCGCAGGTCTGTGGCCATTAGGACTGTTAAAGGTCGCCAAGGTAATCGATAACCCCTTCAGCGTTGCGAAAGCAAGAAGTGAGAAGGCAGGCGAAGTACTTGCGGACGCGATCATCAATAAAGCTCAAGGCGAGCGTCCAGTGACGCTTGTTGGATACTCGCTCGGTGCCAGGGTGATATACACCTGTCTCCTGACGCTAGCGGAAAGGAAAGCGTTCGGCTTGATCGAGTCGGTAGTCCTGATCGGAGCACCCACCTCGTCGACAGCAGCGGAATGGAGGAGAATGAGGAGTGTGGTATCTGGTAGACTCATCAACGTCTACTCCACCAACGATCCCATTCTCGCCTTCGTTTACCGCACTAGCAGCATCCAGTACGGTGTGGCGGGGCTTGAAAGAGTCGATGGCGTCAAAGGTGTTGAAAACATTGATGTCAGTGACTTAGTCAAGGGTCATACACAGTATCGTTTTCTAACCGGCAGTATTTTGAAAAAAATTGGGTTTGAAGATGTGGATTTGCTCGAGGTAGCAAGAGAAGAGGACGCAATGCGGGTAGCGGAGGAAACCGAGACGCGGGAACGAGATGAGAAGAAGCGTACAGTCAAAGCTACGGACGCTGAGCAGGAAGCTGAAGACATGCAGAAAGAAGTGGAGCAAAAGAATCATGAGACCATGATGGCCTGGGCAACAGAAAAGTTGCGCGTCAGCTCAAGCTCGGCCGCGGCAGCTGCATCTCCCTTTTTCAAGTCTATGCCTTCGATGGGCTCAAAGGGGTCTGCGACGGGGGCGAATGAGAAGTAAAGGAAATTCAGGATGCCGACGAAGAGCTCGAGAGAGAGGATGGCATGCCTCCAATTTGCAAACGGTCTTGACCCTTGCAAGAAGAGCAAGCCACAATCCCATCTTGGGAAGAACTCAATGTATCCTTGTGAAGATTCATTGCATTTATGATATCAACCTGAACGGGCTCTCCTCTGATGCCGCGTCCGCGACAAATGAGACAGTGGGAGTGCGGACAACCAGAACCCTCAAGTCACCACTAGGATTGCTGCAGACCTTGATCCTGAAAAACGAATGGTTGCCATGCCTTGCCTCTAATGGCTCAAACGTTCATATGTCTCTGACTTCCTCGCCACGCCGCGTTGCTTCAAGTACCGAATTTACTCATTGGGGCCACAATCTCTAAAGAGCGTGCCCATAAGTCCTTAATAGTGTGTTGCGTAGAGTCACGGTGGCTAATTCTTTCATTGGTCAATAACTTGAAATTGGGCAACCGCGAGAGCGGTGGATCATGAGCTAGAGATTTCGAGTTTGCCGTTGATGTTACACGTACTTGAAGTCACCTGGAATCAGATAAGACCTAACTTGACCGTAGATGAGGCTGGTTACCTCGACAAGATGTTATTGGGGAAGCTCATAAGGATTATAAAATGGAACCTGAAATGCTGCCGGGGGAGCTTATGACTTATAAAGGAAGATACTACCGAAATTGTGCTATGAAACCATACATTTCTTAGATTGTTCCTTTAATATTCTCATCATGATAACGGGCTCTAGGCCATAGGCTGTAAGTTCGAAATTGCACCTAGATGGGCTAAAACAAAAACAAACGGTCGCATGGCTCCCGCGAGGAGTATGATCATAGCGCACTGATAGGCCAACTCTTCAGCTAAATGTGATGCATCATGCGAGAATACGTGCATACATAAGAGTGCGCATTTCATGATTGAATAAGCATTAAAGTTATACTTATCATCAATCGATTCTCATTACATCTGCTTCCCCATCGTTGTTCGTTCGCAGACCGTGAGATAGAACATTCCATGCCGTGGTTTGCCGTGGCCATAATCTTTTATAGAGACTCATAGCCACGGTGTCCAATGAACTGATGCTTCCCTCAAAGTGCGCCTTAAAGTATCCGTGGGTCCCTAAGCTCTCTTTTATAAAGCCGCTGCGTCCACGCTTAGTCCACAACCTCAGAGCGCGGAACCACTCCACATCAGCTGCATTAAAGAACATGTATCGGACGGTGACGACACGCTTATGTATCTTGTATGGGTGGCCAGTGAGAACAATTCGTTTAGCGATGACGCGATCAGTTGACGACGGGAGGACGGTGCCCGTTGCAACGGGAGTGAGATCGTGTGAGGCAGCCACGTCCTGTTCAGCCGAGTCTTTGAGCACATGTCGAAAAAAGAGTACAGGAACAGGGCCCCAAGTGAGGGGGCCGATAAAGCTGGCGACAGAAGTTTGACCAGGGTGGACGTAGCGGCAGAATTTGTGGACATTGTTGGGTGTGTCTCCGGACATGGAGAAGATCGGGGTTGCCAACAAGCGTCGCGGCCCACACTGAACAATCAACTCTTCTTTTGATCTGAGAGGGACGCTTGCATTGGATGGTAACGTGATGCTGTAGTGTACCGCGGTATGCTTGCATTCGTGACGAAGGAGCGAATAAAGGCCTAATGGCCGAGATGGGTCGTGATGGTTGCTGACACAGGTTGGTACGTTTCGAAGGTGAACACGAACTCTGCTGCCGGAGCAAACACCGCCTTCGAGTGCCTCCGATATCATGCGGCTTTTGGAAGCCTTGTAGTTTGCAATTCTTAGAAGGCGGGCCCACGCCAATGGCTCAAAGAGCTTGTCTTGCTCAGTATCCCATCGACTCGTCCTTAAGCTTCGTAAGCCGCGATATCGACTCAGACGCTGCCGTGCCGAAACTTGAGGCTGCAACTCAACCTCGTCGGGAAACTGCAAGTCAACTTCGGCCTCGACTTTCCGCTCAGATCTGTACGCAGCTAGCTGGTCATGCTCGTCTCCTGAGGGAGGATTCACATAAGTCTCGGACCTGGCATAATCGGACGGCCCCGCTTCACTGGCATCCATCTGAACTTCATCGCCATCGCCATCGCCAAGTCCGTCTGCAAGGTCAGGTGAGTTGTCCAACTGCATCAGTTCAGCAACGTCTTCCTGAAGCTCCTCCACATCCGAGCCAGAGTCTGATACGTCCCCAAGATACCAAGCAGCTTGATACTTGGACGTGCCTCGTGGTAAACGTTGGGGTAAATCCACTGCATCTGCGCTGTCACTGCGGAAATAGCGATGTTCATCTAGCAGTACCCCTTTTCGTTCCGACGACGCCTCAGGAGCTTCGACGCTATTCAAATTGTCCAAATCGGCGTCTTCCGGTGCCAGTTGGTCGAGACTGTCTTGATCCTCGGTGGGTTGATCCAGAATGACTTCCCCTTCCCGATCCGGATCCTGTTCTGTAATTCCCTTCTTCACTTGTGGATGGGCCGCTGTGATCTTGTCTACCTGGAATGTGCCCCAGTCACCTACCTGGACTACCCTGTTTGCCTTGAGATTTTGCCCACGGACGAAACCAGTTAGAACCACGGCGCCCGTCCTTTCAGATAGTTCCTCTGAGTCACTACCACTAAGCCAATGCACATCTTCCACAAGCATCCAGCTCCGATCATCCCTCCAGCGCACGCCCTTTGGCATAACTGCGCACAATGTCCGAAGGAGGTTGATACAATCCTGAGGAAAGTCCAGGCTCTGTATCTTTTCCAGAGGTGGGAAATAATGCTGGATGATAGACTTCGAGGATGAGAGAATCTGCTGTTTTCGCTTCGATGACGGGACGTTGTTCAAACCCTACAGTAACTGTCAGACGTGTATGTAGCCAACCGCAGGCAACGGCAGACCTCGACCACAGCAAAGACGTTGGAGACGCCTTGACTTTCCACGCTCTTCATTAGGCACTCTCCGTGGGAGTCGACCTCGCTTTTGGATGAGAGAAGAAAGATGACGAAGTCGGCCAACCTGCATGCGTCCAAGGCGGTAAAGAGATCTCTTCCAACGATGACGTACTGTATCTTCTGCCTGAACTTCTCGATATTAACAGTGATGAATCCGGACTCTGGGATCGCAACGTCGATGTCGAGGCTCGAATTGATGATTTGAACGGCGGCTGCTGGGCTAACATCGTCGCAGAGTGGTACAATGGCAACAATCCGCGGAGCTTGGTTACGACCCGAGAATATGTCCACGGTCTTAAAGCGTGTCGCACGCTTTGCCAACCGTCTTTGCTTGGCCTGATTACGTCGGTCGAATTTCGATAAGACCTGTTGATGTGGTGTGCTTCGCGTCGCTTTCCCTTCTGCACTCCCAATCGTTCCTGCGATGCAAGTCAATAAAATCCTTGCGATGAAGGCGCCAGGAACTTGGCATGCCCTTAGCTCGCTCTTTGATTGCGCCCTTGGTGGAGTGTCGTGACTTGAATGATTTATGGGTGGATTTAGTCGTGCTACGGTGATGATGGTGCGCGGCTTCTGGTGCCATGGTATCACCGACTTTGAATCTAAATGGAAGTGCCGCCAGTTTGGATGATGTTCAGAAGAGAGCAACCTGCTTGATGGGTCTGTCATGAATCCATATCGTGCTTGAGATAGTGCGGAGCATTCCGTATAGTGAAGGTTTTGGGGACTTGTGCGATTATTTTGTCAACGAGACAACTCGCTTAATAGTACCTAAAGAAATTTTTGTTGCGACTCGGAACAGGCATAGTTGAAGCAGCACTGTGGCTTTCACGAGTCTTCAACGCATCAAGGCCGATTCGAACTGACAGACATTGACCCAATCAACTTATACTGACGGACGCCAGGATCCAAATGCGATCTTCGGAGCGGAGTGCTGCACATGTAGACCCCCAGAAAATCAATGCACAGCGCCATGCGGTCAAAGCGGCAAAGGTCTATGGTCGGGGAAGCAAGATCCAAGTTCGGAGCATCAAGGATAACAAATTACGAGCGAATCTCGCAGCTCTGGAAGAAAAGTACAAAGATGCAACGCTTAAAGCAAAGGACGCAGAAATCTTGCTCGAAAATGAACACGGATTCCTGGAACCGGCCGGAGTGCTAGAGAAGACTTATAAAGTACGGCAGTCAGACATTCAGAGCGAAATCGCCATCGACACTGCCAGGAAGGGCTTCGAGCTGAAGCTGGACCAATTCGGACCGTACAAGGCTGAATATACAAGGAATGGCAGAGACTTGCTTCTTGCAGGTCGCAAGGGACATATCGCAACCATTGACTGGCGCGATGGGAAGCTGCGTTGCGAACTACAGATGAATGAGACCGTGAGGGACGCAAAGTGGCTGCACAATGACCAAACATTTGCAGTAGCTCAGAAGAAGCATGTGCATATCTATGACAAAGCCGGAGTCGAGATACACAAATTGCAGAAGCATGTTGAGGTGACGGACATGGAGTTTCTGCCGTATCATTTTCTCCTGGCAACTGTTGTAAGTGAGACCGCCTCTAGTTGCCGCTTCTGCTGACAGCTCGAAGGCCAAATCGGGGTATCTCAAATATACGGATACTTCCACTGGACAATTGGTGGCCGAGCTGCCGACCAAACAAGGATCGCCTACGGCATTTGGGCAGAATCCACATAACGCGGTGGTACATGTCGGGCACCAGAATGGAACTGTCACGCTGTGGTCTCCGAATACCAATGCCCCCTTAGTGAAACTACTCGCACATCGTGGCCCCGTGCGATCGCTTGCTGTAGACAGGGAAGGCCGTTACATGGTCTCGGCCGGTCAAGATCTTCGTATGGCGGTCTGGGATATCCGTACATTCAAAGAGGTCCACAACTATTCTCTTCGACGGCCGGGATCCTCGATTGCCATCAGTGATCGTGGACTCACAGCCGTGGGGTGGGGCTCACAGATTTCGGTGTGGAAGGGGCTGTACTCTAGCGCACTCGAGGACCAGATCAAGATTCAGTCGCCGTACATGGCGTGGAACAGTGGAGGTCAAATCATCGCCCGCGTAAGATGGTGTCCTTCCGAGGACATACTAGGTGTGGCGCATGATCAGGGGTTTCACAGTCTCATCGTTCCGGGAGCCGGAGAGCCCAACATTGATGCGCTTGAACTTAATCCGTACGAAAACACAAAGCAAAGACAAGAAGGAGAAGTCAAGTCCTTGCTCAACAAGATACAGCCCGACATGATTTCGCTCAATCCCAATTACGTCGGCCATCTCGACCTGGCGTCCCCAGAGACGCGCAAAAAAGAGGCCGACGAAAACCGAAAGCCAGAAGATGTTCTGTTGAGGTTGAAGAACCGAGGGCGAGGAAAGAGCAGCAGTCTTAGGAAATATATGAGAAGAAAGGGCACGAAAAATGTCATCGACGACCGAAGGCTCCGAACGGAGACGTTGCTTCAGCAGCAACGAAAATCAACCGTGGAAGCGGCGGAGCCCCAGCAACCTGATCTAGGGCCTGCGCTGGCAAGATTTACGAGAAACAGTGCTTAGGTCAGTGTGGCCTGACGGAGCATCTTAGACATGCTGCCGGAAGCTTCCCAGCTACATAAGCGTTGTGGAGTTGGTTCTTAAAAGCAGCCAGGGAATCGGTGCGACTTAAAAGCGATCACATAGTACCACTCACTAGCCATGTCTATCTCACATGATGCTGCAAAGTTCCAGCTTTCCCTTATGGAAATCGGATTGTAAGCGACAGGAGGAGAAAGTCCCAGGGCTATCAGACTACCTGGAGACTGCAATGTTTCACTAGGTAGGTCGTTCTCTGTTTCAAGGTCTATCAAGGCGAAAAGAGACAGGGAAAGACAGGCCAAGGGTTCGAGGCCAAACTCGGCATACGATGATGATTCAGACAGAGGATTGGAAGCTTCCGTTGTATCAACGTTGCGTGAACCCTTGGCTAAGTGCCCAGTTGGAGTCCATCAGCTTCCACACGCATATCTGTGTGCTGAAACCCCCAGAATCACCCGCAAGAGCCACCCGCTGTCAGACCAGGTAGAGCTGCTTCAGAATATAGGAGCATGCGCAACACCAGCTCCACAACGAAGCGTATTGGGTTCAGTCAGTCAGAGGTTTATGGCCTTACCCTCGCAATATCTAGCTCCTTCTTTTCCGCGCTCTCAAACCCCCAGATGCTGCTGTTTCGATGACCTCCCCGATCGCCATACTTCTGGTCAAACTTCTTTATGGCTGCCACAGAATTCATGTCTTCGCTGATGCTCGCGCTAATCTGCTTGATTGCGCTATCAAAGTGATGTGGCTTCAACGTGCGCCGCTTTGGGAACTGAAAGTTCGTCGCGCCAGCATGCCGTGCCTGCTTGGCATCGGCGTTTTCATCGCGCACGGCGGCAAGAGCCGCAGCTACAGCAACGTTTTTGAGGTCGGAACCAGAATACAGTGGGGTACGGGCCGCCAGGTGGGCAAGATTGACCGATGGCTCGATTGTCTCATCACGGAGGTGGATCCGGAGTATGGCCTCACGGTCGGCCTCAAGCGGAAGATCGACAAGCAGTTTGCGAGGTAGTCGGCGCAGAACAGCGTCATCAAGGTCAAACGGCCGGTTGGTTGCGATCATGACAAAGACGTTCATATTTCCCATACCGTCCCATTCGCGCAGGAATTGATTGATCATCTCTCGATGCGCAACGCGATTGGTGGCGCCAGAACGTTGGCTGAGAATGGCGTCGGCTTCGTCAATGAATACGACACAAGGTGCGAGTTTCCGTGCCAGCGTGAATATCGCCTTCACGTTCTTTTCCCCTTCTCCTACATACATGTCGTTGATTTCCGCGCCGCTGACTTCCAATACGGTTGCAGAACCCTCTTTGGCCAGTGCTTTTACGAGGAGAGATTTACCCGTACCAGGAGCGCCGTAAAGAAGCAAGCCAGGGATCTTGTCTGTTGCTAGTACGCCATAACTGAACGCGTCCGGACGCATGAGCGATAATGATGTGAGGTCCTTGAGGGCAGCGATCGTTTCCGCTGGAGCATGTACGTGATCGAAGCTCACGCCTATGTCCTCTGGCCGGATGACGCCAGGTATGAGGCGCCGCTCATGGGTGTTGCAAGTCTTTTCGATGGCTTGAATGCGATTTCCCAGATCATCTGACGCAAGTCCTTTCTTATGACCGGCACTGTCACTATCCGCACTCTGTGCCCATTCGAACTTTGCCTCGTCGCTGTACCAGAGGAGCAACATAGCAGTGTCAACATGGGCAAAGTTCAGCCTGGCATCGTGCGATTGCTGGACGCATAGACCGTACGCGGTTAGCATTATCCGATGCACATGATCGAAAGGCAACACCCGAGATCTCAGCAAGGCGGCATTTGTTGGGGTGAGAAACGGCTCGACAGAGGCTTTAAGATGGGCGTGATTGTCCGTGAGTGGATCGAGTCGTCTCATCATAATCCGCATATGGCGCACGTTTATTTCGAGCGTTCTCTCCTGCTCAGCACCTCTCCATGCCATCTTCCCGCCACTGGAAGGCTCTGTGTTGAGTTCCGGTCTGCGTAGTGGCGACGACGCCGCCGCCGCCGCCGCAAATGGTGCTACGATAGTTCGAGACATGACATCTTCAATTTCCTCTCCTTGCAGACTCTCAATGGCATCTTTGGAAGGGCTGGGGACAAGCTCTGCTGACGAAGTTGTGCCGATAATCATGATTTTTTTGCCCTCCTTACGTCTCGCATTCACGAGTTCCGCAAGCTGCTTCAACATGTAGCCTCCGGTGGCGGTGGCATTCATCTCCTTGAAGTCCCTCACGTGAATGATGGTTCTCTGGGCCACTGTTGAAACCTTGGAGCATTCTGGCGCGTGGTCCTGCAATGTGCGAGGCTCTTGCACTTGGAGGAAGAGTCTCGTCTCTGAGTTGGTCCCAGCAATCGACAGAAGCGGGACTTCCAATAAAATTTTGCTTTCTGTACTTTCCGCGAACCGAGCGTTGGAGATGACTCCATGACTCAGGCCAGAGGACTTCAAATCCGTACATTTCTGGGCATCGCGGCGACTCTCGAGCGCCCTTTTCTTGGCGACACTCGCGTCTAGGAGCTCTTCAAGAAGGGCAGTAAGGCCCACCTTACCTGACCGCGGTTTTGTCGAATGCTGAGACGCTTCACTTTCGGTACGACTGCTACCGTCATGTCGTTTGGTGTACTGAAACCTGTTCACAGGTTCCAGTTGGTATGGTAGTGGAGGTTTGACTGTGTCTCGTCCATCTGAAGCGAACACAGCAAGGGGTACGGCTTTTGAAGTTCGTGCCATGGCGCTGACTTGATGATTTGGCCACGTGAAGATTTCACGGGACGGGTGGACGGAATCACTTGGCTCTTCCTGACTCATCCAGCCTCCAATGAAGCTGTCATCATCGTCCTCATCATCGTCCTCCTTTTCCTCTTCGGCGGTGAAATGCCGGTGTGTATCGTAGCCCAACATCTGCGCCAATCCAACTTCGGAGTCCTTAAGTATGCCACTGAAGTAAGAAGTGAGCTCCGAAATGTCTTGAGCGTCGAGCCGGATGATATCCGCGTGCAACCCATCTGCGACGTCTTCGACAACCTTGTCCAAGTACTTGGTGCCTCCATCATGAGGACAGTGAAGTAGAATGTTGGTTTTGGCGACTGGAAACAGTTCCGCAATGCTCGACTTCGCTGAGGACAGATAAGCGGCCGCGTTCGCTTTGATTTCTGCTGCGATCATCAGGGGGAGGTGCATCTCTTCAACCGCAACGGCCACATTGTCACCGTATCCACCGTGATTCACGGGCGCCTCGGAAAAGTCGTAATGGGTATTAGAATCTAATATGCTCTCGAACTGCGTCGGTAGACTATCACCCGTGAAGGTTTGCACAAGGCGCTTGCCCACGGTCCCCAAGTCACGTAACGCAACATCAGCAGACAGTAAGAGTCGAGGCTTTTCTGTGCCTACTCCGAGGACAACGGAACAGCTTAAGGCGTGTTCAACCAGTCTATCGGCAGGCTTGCTGGCGAGCCGGACACTGTGATGAAGAAACCACTCCGGTATCTTGAACTGGACATTTTCCGGCACCCGCCTGTTCCTTGAGGCCCTATTCGCTGCGGATCCGTAGAATGAAGCATATCCCGGTTGGCTCGGTCGCCTAATCGGTTCCCCGTCGATCTCATGCTTGCCTGTCACCTCCGTCGGCTTTGTCGCATGTCCTCCTCCTGAAAGATGTCCGTGTTCTTCAGTGTTCTGCTCATTGCAAGTCGCGCGCGTTTCTGTTGGATGAGAAGTTGAGCTGGAAGATCGCAACACGACTGTGCTTGATTGAAACCATCTCGTCGAGGGTCGAGGTGAGTTTGGGCATCCGCATCTTGTGTTAGGAGGCAATCTGTTTTTGGACTGCAAGAACCGCCGTGTTACGGCAAGCATTCGATGTCCTCACACCTGTGGGACGCCTGGGCGTATGCGGCAGTCCTGTCACAGTGTAACAGTTCAATATCTTGCGATGGAGGTTTCTGAAAGTAAGGTGTTCCGCAATTCTCAAAGTACTGGGTGGTAAACTTCGTTCCATCCATAAATGTGATTGAGTACCTAGCACCCTAATTAGGTCGAGGAACTGTTGTGGTCAAGCGTGAGCTCAGTCATGCTTCAGCCTCCTTTTTCCGCACGTCAAACTGCCCCTCGCTCCTCCAAGGCCCCATGCTATCGCTGCATGGCACTTCCAGACTTCCAGTGGCCGTAGTGGTGCAACCACCTATATAGTAACTCGTGAGTACGTACTATCATTTACATTCATACTGAGCTAGATACGTTCAAGGCCCTCCCTCGTGTTCCCTATCTGATGATCACAAGGTGGATGCGGATTGATGAAGTATCTAGGTTGCATGGCGTCTTAGGTAAAATACTAGATAAGTGAATATATACGGAGTACAGCTTTTGGATACACGGCGCATCCGCCGCCGTTCCCCTCCATATTCCCAGAGGATCCCATCATCACGCATGACTCCTCCGTCGAGGGTTATTCATTGATCCCACCCTCCCTCAACCGCCCCGCCAAAATCATCTGAAACGCCGTGGACGCAGTCAACTCCGATACGTCAATTCTCTTCCTGCTAGCACACCAGTTGAATATGCCAGCAATCAGTGGTGTGTACAGATCGTTAAGGGCCGGCCAGCGGCGTCGGCACATAGCGTCGACCAAAAGTCGTGACAACAGAGAGCGGCGAATCAAACGCATAAAGACCGCCGAGATATGCATGCCGAATGGTAAGTTCTATCAGAGCGCTGTCATGAAGTAGTTGTCGGATTATTCCTATTATGCATACCGCACACTTGGCCCACGATATACCTCTTGGGTTTGAGGAGTGCCGTACCACTGTTGTGGCTGCTGAGGATGGCTACCTTGGGAAGTTGCGAGATTGACACTTTCGGACCGGTGGCGCTGGGGCTCGAAGCCCGGCTGATGAGCTGCCCAAATCGGGATGCGTTTGCCACGATTCCGACGGCGGGCACAGCACCGCCAGATGCAACCGAGGATGCTGAGAAGGATGATGCCGCCTATGGCACTGGCAATGCCAATAACAAGGTTACGGTTCTGAGATATCCAGGACGCAATTTCGTTCCCAAATGAAGATCCGCGGCAAACGCCCTGACGACGTTTCAGTCAGTCCCAACTTCTACATGGTCGATTCGCACGACGGAAGTTGATTGATCGGACATGAAGGGGAACAACTTACGTTCTCACAGCTTCCGCCGAGGCCGCATTCGGTTCCGTCAAGGAAGTTTTGCTGTAAGCCGTAGCAAACGCCTCTACCAAACTCCGGAGAGGCGCACGAGAGGACACAGTTGTTGTCATCACACGCGTGGGTGTCGTTGCCTTGCGTAAAGGAGCCCATGACCGTTTTGCACTGCAAATCCCGCGAGGTGCATTGCCCGCTCGTACACTTAAGCCCGTTGCCGCAATCTTCACCGTCCGGCGCCGTCACGTCCTTTGGGCAGGAAGAAGACGAGCCGGAACAGCGTTCTTCGGGATCACAAGAGTCCGTGCTGGCGCGGCAAACAGTGTCGGCGCTGGCCAAGCGGCAGCTGCGGCAGCAGTCCTCGTTGGAGTCATCGCACTCGGCGTTGGGCCTGAAACGACACGTGCCCGGGTCGCAGCACGCATTATCGCCGCAGCCATCCTCGCCGCCACAGTCGCATTCTTCGCCTTCTTCAACAATGCCGTTACCACATTGCTGGCCCGAGATTGTGGGTACATTTCTGTTATCGGAGAAACAGGACGTCCTGACGCTGTTACGACCCATGGCAGAGCATATGTTGCCGATGGAGCAAGGGCTGAACCCGGTGATTCCCGTCGACGTCGAAGGGTTCATGATGAACCTCTCCCCGGCATTGCAAGTCGACGAGCTCAGGGGGCAGCATTGCTGTGCGTTGACGGCATTGCTATCTCGGCACGTACTGTCCAAGCAGTCGTGCACCGCCCCGAAAGTGTGTCCGGTTTCGTGCCTACCGAAAGAGTCAGCAGATAGCCTACAAGCCAAACGAGGACCGATCACGGCCGCAGAATGTACGCTGCAGTAAATGATGAGAGCAGAGAACCATCGCTCCACTTACGCAATGACCTGCCATTCTGTCGACGTCCGGACGACGACATTTGTCCCGCTGACGGTCTCCGAGACTCCCGAGGAGGAGTTGGAAACCAGCGAATCGCTCATGCAGGCTTGACCCAACCAAGCAAGTCCGACGGCGGAGCCAGAGTTACATCCGGTAAGGAGTGTCCAATGCGAATTCGTGTCCGGCTTCGAACCTCGCCACGCCGAGAACTTGTTGAGCCTGTCCTGAATGCCTATATCCGGAGAACAGTCCTCGTTCCATGGCGTGGCTGCCTGAGGGGACCCCGGACAGTCCGGCTCACTGACGAACAGATTCTGAAGACCCAGCGAGATGTTCAATGTCCTTTCGAACAGATCAGAGGCCGAGTTGATCTGCGTTATTATGTTCTGTCGGGCCGACTCGGTGGAGTTGAAGGCTTGTGTGTAGGTGCAGTCGGTCGCGACACCGACCAGAGCCACTTTTCGAGTGTTAGGACAGCCGGCGGTTCGACCGATGGACGAAACCAGATTCACGCCGGCAGAAGGGCCGGTCCGGACGTCATCTATCTGGCGCTTGCCGAAGAGATTCCCGATAGGAACACCCCAGAATGTGTCGTCGCGCCTTAACATATCCGCAAAAACGGCGTGATCCGACCGCGCATTGAAATCCAATTCATCGGAACGACAGGCGAGGCGTGAAGAGAGATCCCGTCGGAGTTCGGTGTGGAGGGTCTCTTCCTCTCCTATATCCGAGTCTCTGAAGACAACCATAAACTCATCGTTGAGGAGTTCAAGGTGAGGGTCCTGAGGATGCTTCGTCCGCATGTAATTCGAGCTCAGCTGAATATGGTGGTGGTTGTGATCTATGGTGAAGGTGCCCTCGAACAGCGGATTGACGCCATCCCGCCGTATGACTACCCGGGCAAAGCCTGTCCTGACAAAAACACCGCCGTCTTCAGCCCATGCCGTACCCTTGAAGACCTTGTGATCAAGCCGGTCTATCCGCTCCGCGGCCGCGACGGTACCGTCGGGCGCCAGGTACTCTACCGTAGCTCCCTCAGACAGGATATCATGATTCGGTTCCAGCTTTAGCCTGACGTGACGATCGTGCAGAAGGAAGGAGAGGTCGAAGGTAGAGAGCGAATGTACTCGGTGCGTGGTCGTGTGTATCGAGCAGTTCTTCACGATGCCGAGTGTGTTGAGCGCATTTCGGCTTGTCGACGAGGCAACAGCACCGGCTGCGGCTGCGAGCGTGGTGAGCGCCGCCGAGAGAAGATGCATCGGGAGCGCAATGTGCTCCCTCGAATATCAGACCGGCGCCAACAGTGGACAGTGATTGAGGAAGGGCTCGAATGAGTGCGATCCGGTCGCGCGCAGGGAGGCGTCTAGAGAGGCAAGTGACGGTTTACGGTCAAAGGAAATGGTAGGCGGCGGGGCGAAAGTGTTATGAGGGTGGAAACGAAGGCGGATGGAGTGAGAAGCGGCAAGGCCTTTTGGTGGAGGATGTAGAAAGCCGAATGCACAGCCTCGAAGCTTGGGAGGCCAGAACCGCCCGCGGGCGGCAGACGGACGCGTGTACTCCGAGCGGTACCTAAGCACTCCGTACTATTCTAATGTTCAGCGGTACGTACTCCGTACCTTTGAAGTTCCTGGGGCTCTCACCGTCAGTCACTCAATTGCGATATTAGAACCACTTGCCTGCGTGCAGTCTACGCCGCAGGCATGCAGTCTCTTGAGAACTACCTAGGTAATATGGAGAGAGAACCAGGACACAGACACTTGTATGGCGACCTCGACAGAGAGCCTGGGTGCCTGAGCAATCGCCGTTGGCTGGGTGAGCGTTCATTACTTGACAAGGCACGGAGCACGGAGCGGAGTACGGAGTTGTCCGGGTGTTGTGTGGAGTCCCGCGTAGCCCTGTGTTGCTGGAGAGGGAACGACCGGCACGTGCCTAGACACAGCGATTTTATCCTTTGTTATACTTTAATGTTGTCACCAGGTCGCTCGTCTCTTTCCAAGGTTCTTGATGATTGCCTTCATTTCGTCACTTCCTCCCTTGCGAAGATCGCTGTTAAAACACTTTAAGCAGCAGATTTGGAACAACCCGCGAGCCCCTACCGAGGTGTCTATGTAGATATCTACTGTGTACTCCGTACGGAGTCTCCGTACCTCTGTTTTAATGCACTCTGTGTCTGGTTAGCCCACACGGAGTCCCATAGGATTTCCTGACTATATCCAGCATATCAGAGTGTCTTGTCTTGAGTTAAGTTATTGCGTAACGGAGCTGTGGTGAGCACTACGATCCAATTTCACCTTGAACGGTAACACGAGCGGGAGGCTCACATTCTGGATACGTTCTACCAAGACCTATGTCGCAGCCATCTCGGATGTGGGCGGAAACCCTATCTTACATAGCATCCAAGAGCACATCCCATCTTTGCTGAATCACCCGGCCCTCGTGGGCCTTACTGTGACCGCCGAGCGTCGAGCAGTCGTGTCGCTCAACTCTTTTTCGCCGCATGCACCGTCTGGATGATCTTATCGACAATGGATGGGTCCGACAGCTGGAATCGGGGTCATCAGCAATGTGAACACCAAAAGAAACAAGGCTCGATAGGTCGCTCCGAGATACAAGAGTCTTGAAAAGCTCACCGTAGACGTATCACCCAGTTGGTCTTCCTCCCCTGCCAGGATTTTGCGCATGATCCGGCGCATGATCTTGCCCGAGCGGGTCTTGGGCATGTCTGGCACAACGTATATGGCTTTGGGGGCGGCGAAGGGCCCGATCGACTTGCGTACCTGCAGGATCAAGTCTTTCTTGACTTGCTCCGTCCCTTCGTTGCCTTCTTTGAGTGCAACGAACGCATTGACGGCTTGACCTGACAGCTCGTCACTGACTCCCACCACGGCTGCTTCGGCAACCGAATCTGCCATGATTGATTGATGTGTTAGCCGCATCTAAACGGTTGCCAGGACTGACTCGCCCCGCCGTCGAAGGGCTTTAGGCAGACCATCCTTACCGTGCTCGATCAGCGCCGCTTCGATCTCCGCCGTTGAGAGTCGGTGGCCCGACACATTCACAACGTCATCGACCCGGCCACGAATCCAGTAGTAGCCCTCGTGGTCGCGGGCGGCGCCGTCACCGGTAAACTACGTTCTGTCAGCCCCACCTTTCACTGCCATCTCTCTACGCGCTGAAAGCGGGACACGGTTTCACTAACGTAGTAGCCCTTGTAGACGTTCAGATACGTATCCATGTATCGCTTGTGAGCACCCCACACCGTCCGGGCCATGGAAGGAAAGGGCTGTTTGATGGCGAGCACACCTTCTACGTCGTTGCCCTGGAGCTCCTCTCCGGAAACGGGGTCGATGATCGCTGGTTCGATGCCGAAGAAAGGAAGAGAAGCGCTGCCGGGCTTGGTGGGAGTCACGCCCGCTAGAGGCGTGATCACGTGAGACCCAGTCTCCGTTTGCCAATAAGTCTGCTTGCGAGGTCAGCTGATCAAAGCTTTGGGCGAACGAGCTTCCGCCGAGACCGGCTGAGTTCGGACTTACGTCGACAACGTGTGCCTCGTTCTTGCCGACAACCTCATGGTACCACTTCCAGACCTCCGCTGCTATCGGTTCGCCAACAGAGCCCAGCACTCTCAACGTCCTCATCTGATGCCTGACGTGCTCGTCGCCCGCTCGCTTGAGCAACCGCAGGGCCGTGGGCGCAACGTAAAATTGAGTGACCTTGTGCCTTTCCACCACATCCCAGTACCGCGAGAAGTTGGGATACGCAGGTGTTCCCTCGAATACGACGGTCGCCACTCCGAGCAGCAACGGAGCGTAAACAACATAGGTATGCCCGGTGATCCAACCGACGTCTCCGCCACAGAAGAATGTGTCGCCGTCCTGGATGTCGAAGACGTATTTGCCGGTGGCGGCTGCGCCGAGTACGTACCCGGCGGTCGTGTGCATGACACCCTTTGGCTTGCCCGTCGATCCCGAGGTGTAGAGCAGGAACAAGGGGTCTTCGGAGTTCATGGACTCGGGTGCAATGTAGGCTGGATACTTCGCCGTTTCCTCATGCCACCACCAATCCCTACCTTCGGTCCAGGGCACCTCGGCTTGCGTCCGTTTGCAGACGATGCAATGGGTGATGGTGGGGCACTGCTTCAGCGCCTCATCGACAATCTTCTTGGTGCTGATGACCTTGCCTCCGCGCTTGCCCTCGTCGGTCGTGATGACGACCTTGGACCTGGCGTCGACAATGCGGTCCCGCAGCGAGTCGGACGAGAAGCCAGCGAAGACAACCGAGTGGACGGCTCCGATGCGGGCGCACGCCAGGAAGGCGATGACGGCCTCGGGGATCATGGGTAGATAGATTGCCACAGTGTCGCCCTTGCGGACACCCATGGCCTTGAGCACCCAGGCCAGCTTCGAGACCTCGCGCAGGAGCTCGGCGTACGTGATGGTCCTGCCCTCGCCCGGCTCGTCCGCTTCGTACACGATGGCCGGTCCGTCCGGTTTCTTGATGGCATGACGATCAACGCAGTTGTAGCACGCATTCAGCCGCCCCTCGAGGAACCAGGCATTGTCGCCGTTGGCAAAGGAGCCCGTGTGAACGGTCTGGAAATCTCGCTCCCATGTCAGCAGCTCTCGAGCCAGCCGCGCCCAGAATTGGTCCGGTTGCTCGATCGACTCTCGGTAGAGTTTCTGGTAATGCTCGAGCGAGTCGAGGTGAGGTTTGCCAGGTTGCTTGCTGCAGGTTATGGCACGTGATCAGCCATGCCACGTTGGAACTTCTGGCGTCTGTGGTTCCGTAACGTTACTGTGCGGTGTGGGGAATGCCCAGCACCAACATACGCACGGAGCACTCCGTACTTGGGCCAGGTACTTAGGTACCTAGGAAGTGCTTGCCCCGCACACCTGGGCAATGACGAAGGGGCGCAAAGGTGGGGCAATTGAAGAGGGGGAATCGGAGCATACACAGTGCCAGCTAACGAAAGACGAAAGGTTGGTAACGATGGCCTGGGAGGCAGAAATCAAAGGGGCAGTTGGCGTAATTGCAGCGACTTCAGATGAGGTAGAGAATCGAGAAGACTGAACATACTCCAGATAGGCCTTTGGAGGGGCAAATGTTTCGACCTCGCGAGCTTCGGCCACGACCTGCTGGATCGGAGGTTCTGTCGTGCCTTCAGACATGGCTTCTTGATGGTGTCGTCGCCGAGCAGAGGGGCAGGGTGCACACGACAACCGCGGTCGTAAACGCAAAAAGCAGGGGACACTACCTGTACGTAGGTAGGGACGGCGTTTGTGTGTGTGTGCCCGCACTATATACGTCAATGGATACCGAGGTGATGCGAGAGGATGAGATGCTGGGAGGCTCCTGTCGCTGTCGATATTGAGGATGACGATAGCAGGAGTAGTGATGGTGTAGGTTGTGATACCGAACAGACATGTCCAGTCCGGACAAAGGGTCCTTTATGTGCCGCTGGCCGGCTCGACGGCATCTGCGGAGTAACAAGACCTGGCCGAGCAGGAAGCATATGGATGGAAAAGTTTTTGGCTAGCCCATATCGTGACCATGACCATGACCATCCGTCCGTCCGAATCAACACAGTAGATCCCGGGAGAAGGCCGAAAAATGGCCCCAGGGTGACACTGCTCGGCCTTTCAAATGTTGGCCCGGGTACTGTGAGCAGCGTTGGCTCGCCAGACAAGTATGTACCGTACCGAACCTGGACACTTTAATGTTTGTGACTACATACCGTATGCAGGTGCAGATAGGGCGGCCCCCCGATAACGCTTGCCATCTGCCCCTGGTGCACTAATGATATAGAACAGTGAAGGTAGTTCGACATAGAGGAACATTACCTCCTTTAAACGATCTCTTATCTTAGGCATACCCATCTAAATTATAGAAATGTCACATAGCCGGCTTTCATTCTTTGCGCGAAACTGTAAGATGATGGGTATTGACGACGTCATCCCAACACGTGGGCAGCGCAGCACCTAGATTGAACATGTTAACGATAAAGGAGCGGATCCCGGGAGAACAACGCCGCACAGAGGTTGCTCCATCCTTGAACTCATCTAGGTTTCCCCCTCTTCGGCTTCACATAACACTCGTTAGATCGCATGGATGCGCAGCCGGCGCGATACGAAATGGGGCAGGGTGCTCGACTGCTCGACGAAAACTCGCTCTGGCGTCCGCTTCATGTTATCCGGCCGGCTCTTCTGGCGCAGACGCCCTTCGCCCCTCCCCCGACTCGCCGCTCTGCTCGCTCTGATGCCTGACCTGCCTGGCGACGCTCGCAGCGATCCTTCCATCCAGGAGCTCCACCAGTCTCTCCGAGTACTGGTCCAGCAGCTTTGCCATGATGGATTCATCCATCCCTCTTGCCGCCCTGACCGCCTTTTCGCCCACGGCTCTGACTGTCAATCCGAGCTCACGCTCTAACTCTCGCTGCGCTTCCGAAGTGAGAGCGTCAGCGCTCGCCGCGAGTTTCTTGCGGTAAGTACGCAAGGTCCGACAGAGCTGGTCTGTGGACGCTATGAGGCTGCTGCTGCTACCGCCGCCACCAGACTCTCGTACGTTTCCCGCGCTCCTGGTTCGGGCTCGACTCTCGAGCAGGGACGGTCGACGGACAGTAGCAGGCTTCTTGTTGCGTGGACTTGGCGGCGAAGGGGACCTATTCTGGAACAGTCCACGGCCTGGGACCTCAGCCAATGGGAAGCCTGGCGAGCGTGAACTGCCTCTGGCACCGGGCAGCGGAGAAGGATCAAGTTTTGGGATCTGTGCCATGGAGAGTCGAGGCAAGCCCTTGCGCGTCGTGGGTGTCCGGCTGCCAGTCGGTGTGACGGCCTCGTCCGTGGCCGACCGACCCGGGAAGCGTGCAATCTCCGACTGCGACAGAACTCGCCGCAACGGGAACTTGGTTGCGAGCCCGTCTCTGCTGATGGTCGAGAAGCCGTCCGGATCCAGCAATCCCGGCAGGTCGTATCGGTGCGAGGGCCTGACCTCCAAGTTCCACACGAATATGGTACCGTCAGCTGCCACTGTCACAAGAGATCTTCCTGGAGCCTCGCTATCGTCCTCGGGCTTGCAGGTGATCAACGCTATGTCCGTGATCCCTTCGGTATGACCCCAATCGCGACCCAGCAGGCAGCCGCTCTCATCGTACAAGCGGATCGATTTATCCGTGCTGCAGACTCCAGCAATGATAGGTGGTCCTTTGTACGCTGAAATATGTACCAACGAGCACATGATAACTGCATCACCGTTGTCCGAGTCTGCCGCCTTGAATGCGCTGGTGGTATGACCCGAGCCGAGGTCGATCTTCTGTACAATCCGGTCAATGGTAGACACTATCAGGATATTGTCGCAATCCGCAGCGAGCGTCATAGACAACGGCGTTGCCTTGAGGGTGATCGTGCGTACAATAAGGAACGCCGTGATCATCTCACCGTTTTCCACTCTCGTGATGGCTTCCCGCACGACCACTGTCCTGTCAGATGAGCTTGACAACAATTGGCTGCCAGTCTGGGAGAACAAGAGGCCATTCACGGCACCAACGTGCTCGTCCAGCGTTTGCATCAACTCCCATGTGTCTTCTCTATCCCGAAAGACCTGTACCACACGATCCCTGCCCGAGCTTGCTATGAGTCTCAACTGATTTCTCTCGTGCATTGCAATATCTGTAATCTCGCCCGAATGCGCCTTGAAGCTCAAAATCATGTTTCCCGTCGCACCGTTATTGATCCCAGACGAAACATCCAGATCCTAGATCTTGAACGGCTCGAAGAGGAGAGCAAACCGGGAACAGAGCTTCCTGCGCACGGCGACGCAGTGCTTGGCGTCAGACCATTGCAAGCCCCTAATTCATTCAACGCGTCCTTCTTTACATGGTCCGCCAGCGGTCAGGTGATACTATGGGATCATGATGGCAAGTGCGTGGCCAGTCTCTGGATTGGACTGCAACATGGACTGGGTGATGGGGGAGAAGTGAACAACGAGTTGAGAGCTGTTGAGGCATCTACTGGAGTAGACTTTGTCGCTTCCGGCGACAGAAATGGCGTCTTGAGGTCAGGCTCCATGGAAGGACTTCAGCTCGGCAACTCACATTGCGTCTAGGATCAATAACGGTGCGACGGGAAACATGATTCTGAG
>QQTW01000160.1_pt1 | contig 38487 bp, 36 predicted proteins | sample 1904831 | NCBI WGS metagenome assembly QQTW01 (sample SAMN09435610, study PRJNA476489) | Subsurface metagenome, whole genome shotgun sequencing project.
GCAAATTATCAATTTTTGTTTGTACTTCTGGAGTCATAGTTTTGTTGTTATTTTGTAAAGGGCTTAGTGCGAAACAATTAAGCTTGAGGAATAGAAGTTTTTATTGCCAAAGCATGGATAGCTTCTGAGGACATAGCCTGGTTCAACGCCTGATAAATTAATTGGTGTTGTTGTACGAGTCCTTTACCCACAAATTGGGATGAAACCACCGTAACTTGATAGTGATCGCCACTGCCTTTCAAGTCTTGGACTTGTACTTGAGCATCGGGAAGACGCATTTTAATCATTTCCTCAACTTGCTGCGGGCTAATCATCACAGTTCCTATAATATATTGCGGCTCAATTACTTTCTAATTTAACTACTTATTGGGTGGATTTGCTGGGCGATCGCTAGTTGGATTGCTAGCACCACTACTAGCAGGAAAAGGAGCATCTACAAATCCTAGTTCAAATAACTGTTGATAAGCTTTTTTGCCCAAGTCTCGCGTCGGGTTTTGACTGCGGATAATTTGAACTAATAGAGGTACGGCAAGTTCTGGTTGATTTTGCGCCCGATGTACCAACGCTAGTTGGTACGTAGCATCATCGCGCATTTGAGCAGTTTCTAAGGCTTTTTTGCGCTGACTATCGGCAAGGCGATTATCAATGCCTGAAAAGCTAGTAGCTAGTTCTTGATAAAAATTTGATACTTGGTTAAAAACCTGACGGGCATCTTGAAGCTTTTTAGTAGCCAAAGGATAGTTTTGAGCCGAAACCGCCGAACTTGCTTCGCTCATCAAACGTTGCCCACCTTGTACGCTCAATGCGCTGTTGTTTTGGGCATCGGGACTAAGTACATTTGGGCTAGTTGGATTGATTGGTTGAGTTTGATTAGAGTTTTTCGGTGGCTGTGGTTTCGCACTTTGAGCATTGGCTGGTACTAGCATAATTAAAACTAATACCGACGATAAAAAAGTTAAGTAGGTATAACGGGGCAAAAAGCGAACAGTTCCAGCAGATATCATAGCGTAACTAAGTACAGAGAGAACATCGAACCAATTAAAACTTTGGGTATCTTAACTCTCATTGGTGCTTTTACCAAATCTGCTTTATCTATCAAAGTTTCCCAAAAGTAGACTTAATTAATACTTTATTGGTTCCTATTGTAACCAAATTTCAAATCAAAGCTTTAAGGGCATTTTCTAAATCGGTGGTTAATTGTTTAGCACTTTGCTTCACCGAACCCTGATTGTAATTTGCCACTTTTAGGGGGGAACCAATGCGAATAGAAACATCACAACCCCACTGAGGATACTCTTGGCTGTATTTAATTCCAATTGGTACAACTTGCACCCCTAAGCTAGGATGAGTAGTCTCCGCACTCAAAGCTAAACGAGCAAGCCCTGGTTTAAGGGGATGAACAGAGCCATCACGAAAAATATTACCTTCAGGAAAAATTACTAGCATTTCTTGTTGCAAAAGTACCTCAACGCCATAGCGCAAAGTGCGAATTGATGGACGGTCAGTATTGACAGGAAAACCACCCAAACGGCGGACAAACCAACCTTGAAGCCCCGAAGCTTCGTTTTCTGACACCATAAAAGTTAAATCTCGACCCGTTACTGGACGACCAGCTACCCCCGGTACAACTACTGCATCCCAGCGAGAGCGATGAGTAGGAGCCAAGATAACGGGGCCTGTAGTCGGCAAGTTTTCTTGTCCAGAAACTGCAACTTTGCCAAAATGCAACGGTAAAATGACCCGACACCCTAAAAAATACGCCAACGGCGCTAACCAAGGCGAAACTCTAGAACTAATCGGCGCAGAAAGAGCAACTTCTTCATCGGGGCTAGTTTTGGGAGTGTTTAGAGATTGGGGTTCCATTTGCGTCATCATGATGGCTGCGAGCTTAAACTAGATTAATTCAAACCTAAATTTTCTAATCGTAATTGTCTCGATTGATGAGGACACTTTAAGAATTGGGAATTGGGAATGGGGAATGGGGAATTACTTACACTTTCTTTTTTGAGCAAACCATACTTGCAATTGCTGGCGACAATTAGATTCTAAGATGCCTCCTAGCACTTCTAAGCGATGGTAAGAGCAATCACTATCAGGAATATTGCTAACAGTACGCACAGCGCCACTTTTAGGGTCGTCTGCACCATAAACTAGCAAGTTAATCCGTGCTTGGATAATAGCACCCGCACACATGGGGCAAGGCTCTAAAGTAACGTAAAGCGTGCAATTGTTCAGATGCCAAGAATGCAAGTGTTGACCAGCCAAACGTAAAGCTATAACTTCTGCGTGGGCTGTAGGGTCGTGGTGACGTTCTCGATAGTTTTGGGCTTGGGAGATCGCTTTGCCATTACCATCGACCACGATCGCTCCTACAGGTACTTCTCCCGCCTCGCCAGATAGTTGAGCAAGGGCGATCGCCTGTTGCATCCAATAGCGATGTTGCTCGTAAGGTAAGGCGATTTGACTATCCACTTTGTTTAGGCACTTTGAGCAAGTAATGTATCTAACTGACCTTGGAAATTTAGCTTATAGAGGTCGTCACAGCCCCCAGTATGCTGGTTATTGATGAATATCTGGGGAACGCTGCGTTTACCGTTGGAGCGTGCCGCCATTGCGGTTCTAGCTGCTTCATCGCCATCAATTTTGTACTCCGTAAAATTAACACCCTTCCACCACAACAACAATTTAGCGCGGATGCAGTAGGGGCAAGTTTGCCAAGTATAGATTTCTACCTTGGCTTTAATTTGCCCCCGATGGCGGCTGAGAAGATTTAACATGGTTTTAGAAAATAGCTACATCTAAATTTTAAAAGTAATCGCCTTTCTACTAAAGAAAAAATCAATTAGCAGTAAAACTTAACACAGGATTAGTTAATACTTCTTAAAAGTGGTAGCCGCGCTTTGGTAGACTTGAAGACTGAAATCGCCAAACTTCATCGGCAGTTTAGAGGACAGACTTCGTGGAAAATACATTAGGGCTAGAGATTATCGAAGTAGTAGAGCAAGCAGCGATCGCTAGCGCTCGATGGATGGGTAAAGGGGAGAAAGATATTGCCGACCAAGTGGCTGTAGAAGCTATGCGCGAACGGATGAACAAAATCTATATGCGGGGTCGCATTGTCATCGGCGAAGGCGAGCGCGATAATGCTCCTATGCTGTACATCGGCGAAGAAGTGGGTATTTGTACCCGCGAAGATGCTAAAGCATATTGCAATCCAGACGAATTAATTGAAATTGACATTGCTGTTGATCCCTGCGAAGGAACTAACTTAGTTGCCTACGGTCAAAATGGTTCCATGGCAGTTTTGGCTATTGCCGAAAAAGGTGGCTTATTTGCTGCGCCAGATTTTTATATGCGAAAATTGGCTGCACCTCCAGCAGCTAAAGGTCATGTAGATATCAATAAATCCGCCACTGACAACCTCAAAATTCTTTCCGAATGTTTGAGCCGTTCGGTAGAAGAATTAGTTGTAGTTGTGATGGATCGTCCCCGTCACGAAAGTTTGATTAAAGAAATCCGCGATGCGGGAGCTAGAGTTAGGCTAATTAGCGACGGTGACGTTTCTGCTGCTATCTGTTGCGCCTTCTCTGGGACAAATATTCATGCTCTTATGGGTATTGGTGCAGCCCCCGAAGGTGTAATTTCTGCCGCCGCCATGCGTTGTTTGGGCGGACATTTTCAGGGTCAATTGATCTACGATCCAGAAGTAGTAAAAACAGGTTTGATTGGTGAAAGTCGAGAAGGCAACCTAAATCGCTTAAAGGAAATGGGTATTCATGACGCGGATAAAGTGTATAACGCTGACGAATTAGCTTCGGGCAAAACTATCTTGTTCGCTGCTTGCGGTATTACTCCTGGGACTTTAATGGAAGGCGTTCGCTTCTTTGGTGGCGGCGCTAGAACTCAAAGTCTAGTCATTTCTAACCAATCCCAAACAGCACGCTTTGTCGATACGATTCATCTATTTGATAACGTCAAGTCGCTGCAACTACGGTAAGAGGCACAAGGCTAAGAGGAGATAGTTTGTATATCTCCTCTTAGCCGATACTTGGAGGAGACATGAATATTGCTGTCGTGGGGCTTAGTCACAAGACTGCTCCAGTGGAAGTTCGAGAAAAGTTAAGTATTCCAGAACCACAGATGGAAAGCGCGATCGCCCACCTCTGTAGTTATGCTCATATTGAGGAAGTAGCAATACTTAGCACTTGCAATCGTTTAGAAATATATATTGTTACTCGCGAAACCGAGCAAGGAATTAGAGAAGTCAATCAATTTTTGTCAGAACATAGTAAATTGCCCTTGTTGGCGTTGCGACAACACTTATTTGTTTTACTGCACGAAGATGCCGTTATGCACTTGATGCGTGTATCGGCGGGTTTGGATAGCTTGGTTTTAGGAGAAGGGCAAATTCTTTCTCAAATCAAACAAACTCACAAACTAGGGCAACAATACAACGGCATCAAATCTATTCTTAATAAGCTATTTAAACAGGCAATTACGGCGGGTAAGCGCGTTCGTACTGAAACCAATATTGGCACGGGTGCGGTATCTATTAGTTCGGCGGCGGTGGAACTTGCCCAGATGAAAGTTCAAAACTTGGCAGCTTGTCGAGTGACGATTATCGGTGCGGGGAAAATGTCGCGGCTACTGGTACAGCATTTGTTGGCAAAAGGTGCGGTAGAAATTACAATTTTAAATCGATCGCGCGATCGGGCGGAAGAATTAGCCAAGCAATTTAGTCAAGTTACTTTACAAATTCAACCGATGTCCGAAATGATGGCGCAAGTTGCGATCTCAGACTTAGTATTTACAAGTACCGCCGCCACAGAGCCATTGCTAGATCGTGCCAAATTAGAGGCAGTTTTAGAACCCAATCGTTTGTTGATGTTGTTTGATATTTCTGTGCCGCGCAACGTCCATGGAGACGCGAAAGAGTTAGAAAACGTCCAAGCCTTCAACGTAGACGATTTGAAGGCTGTAGTCGCCCAAAATCACGCCAGCCGTCGCAAGATGGCGATGGAAGCAGAGAGGCTGTTAGAGGAAGAAGTCTTGATTTTTGATAGTTGGTGGCGTAGTTTAGAAACGGTTTCAACGATCCGATGCTTGTGGGACAAAGCGGAGGCTATTCGCGAACAAGAGTTAGAAAAAGCCTTGTCTCGCTTAGGTTCGGAGTTTGCCGAGAAGCACCAAGAAGTAGTAGAAGCTTTGACACGGGGAATTGTCAATAAAATTCTTCACGATCCGATGGTGCAATTACGAGCAGAACAAGATATTGAAGCTAGACGGCGCTGTATGCAATCACTACAAATGCTGTTTAATTTGGATGTCCGCGAAGCTATATAGTAATTAGTTTTTGCTTAAACCCGTATTGCAAATAGCAATACGGGTTTTTTTAATGAGCGATCGCACTTTACTTTGGCAAAGTTCTTAGGTCTTGTAACTGTTGAAGCTCATCAAGTCTCACTGCGAGGCGATCGCACACTACATCACATAAATCAAAAATAATCGGGTCGGCAACTTCGTAGAAAACATTGATCCCCTGCGGCTAAAGATAAATCCTAGATGGTATCTTCTACCAACTCAAGAATAGTTGCAATCGGTGCGACCTGCCCAGAGATTTATCTTCCTACTCAACAGTATTATGGTACTGCAAGCAGTGGTGAGAGTCTGGAGTCATCAACCAAATTATAGAAGCATTACATAGTCAGGTTCGAGAACAAGCAAAAAAAACGCAGTAGACAATACAATTATTATTGATTCACAAACGGTGAGAAACACTTGCAGTGCTAGTTTTGAATATAAAGGATTTTGCCAGTACAAATCGACCAATGGAATCAAAAGACATTTAGCTTTTGATATTGTATTGCTTGCAATACATGGAGAATAGGAGACTCGAACCCCTGACCTCTGCGGTGCGATCGCAGCACTCTACCAACTGAGCTAATTCCCCGTTTCTTCAGCTTTCTACTATAGCATTTACCCGGAAAGAGCAGCAAAAAAAGCTTATTTTTTCTCTCTTAATACTTTCTGCACTCGTTCTATTTCTAAATCGTGCAGATAATCTACTGTCCAATTTGCTTGGCGCTGAAGCATATGGAAGGGATAGGTATTAGCTACGCCTACAACCGCAATTCCGGCACTTTTAGCAGCTTGAATGCCTACGGGGGTGTCTTCAATTGCTAAACAATCGGCAGGTTGTAAATTAGTATTGGGGTAGAGTGAGTTGAGGCGTTCTACAGCCAAAAGATAGCCATCGGGGGAGGGTTTGCTTGTAAGTGTATCATCTCCCGCTACGATCGCATTAAAGTACTTAGCTAAATTTATACTACTGAGTACAAGCTCTACTTCTGTACGATTGGCACCTGTAACTACTGCTAACTTGATGTTGCGGCTTGTTAGTTGATAAACCAAATCTTCTAAACCCGGATAAATTGGCAATTGCTCGGATTTTTCGCGCCAGAGTTTTTGATAAGCTTGGGCTTTGCGCTCAATTAGTTCGGTTAGATAGCTTTCGCTAACTACTCTACCGCGATTAGTTAATAATTCTTTCAAACAAACGCGATCGCTTCTTCCTAGACAAACTTTTTTAAATTCCCCTAGTTGGGGGCGCAAATTTTCTCCTAGCAAAATTTGCTCTATTAGTTGCTCGTGTAAGGGTTCATCATTAATAATGACACCGTTAAAATCAAATAAAACTGCCTTCAAACTCATAACTATTTAGTAACCGGGTGCGGGTATCCAAGCCGCATCAACAGCATACTCTTTTGTCTGTGCTAATGGTTTGACGGCGCGCGTTACTTGATGGATAAACCACCAGTCTAGAGTTTGCACGGCAGCAAAACCCGCTCTACTCATCCAATTATCTAAGCTGGCGGCGGCATAATCGCGGATATACGGTTCTTCAAAGATATTACTTAACCACTCTAAGTTGCGTATGGTTTTCTGATTGCCATCTAAGATTGCCACTTCTCCTGCTGATGGTAATAAACGGAAGCATTCATGCAGAATTGTTTGAGATACTGTTGTTGGCGTTTCATGAAACAACAAGGAAGCAGTAACTAAATCGAAACTCGCGTCTTTAAACCCTGTTTGTTCGGCGTTTCCTTGTACCCACTCAATGTCTAAGCCTGCTTCTTTTGCTTTATGGCTGGCTCTAACTAACATATAAGGGGATAAGTCTAAACCTATGACCTCTGCTTGCGGGAAAGCCTGTTTGAGCATTAAAGTTGTTGAACCCGTACCGCAACCCAAGTCTAAAATTCGCCTCGGTTTACATTGAATAGAATCAATAAGAAATTGGCGGACTATGGTTTCGCCGGGAGGTAGTACATATTGGGTAATTGGATCGTAAGATACGGCTGCGCCAGCAGTTAGATAACCGCCCTCAATGCCATGAAAGTTCTGGCTGCTGTAGTAATCGGGAATTGCGACATTTGCTGTTTGAAAAGCTGCGCCTTCAGACTCCCAATCTATACTTTTGTAGTAGCGCTCTAATTCTTTTTCATTAATAAAGGAGCGAACTATAGGAGATAAAAAGCGTTCCCAGATTGTGTCTTGACGTGCCATGGCGTTTAGTTGCGCTTACAAGCGTAGAAACTGGAGACTCTGCTCCTTTCACAAATTTTAATATATTGCTTAGGATGAAGGAGTATGCGATCGCCCTTTATTTGACTAACTAAAACAAAATCGGACTGATTCGGCGTAATACTTCTGTAAATAACTCCTGCGGACACTCGCTAATAAACGCCGCACCTCTAGAGCGATAATCTAGCGATCTAAGTTGATCTGCCATAATTACCCCGGTTACGGGTTCTCCTTCAGGAATTTGAATATAAAACGGATTACGCCGTTGGGTATTACTAATAGGGCAGACAAAAACAAAGCCCATTTTGCGATTGAATTTAGTATGACTCATTATTAATGCTGGTCGTTTTCCTTTTTGCTCAAGACCAGATTGGGGGTCAAAATTGAGATAAATAAAACATCCTCGCTCTGGAACATAATCTACCAAACCTCTTTACCTTCTGCCTTGCCCCAGCAAATCTCCTCACTCTCATCAATCTCAAAGTCTAAAAGCTCATCTAGTGTATACTCTTTTACTTTTGGAATTGGCTTTAAAACTAGCTTTCCGTCTTCAATGCTACATTGAACGGCATCATTAGATTTTAAATTCAAGTGTTTAGCAAAGTTTTTGGGGATGCGAAAGGCTAAGGAGTTCCCCCATTGACCGATCTGCAATTTCATGGATTTATCTATTTTTGGATATACAAAGTATATTATACCATTAGCTGAAATTTCCTAAAAAAGACTATAAGTCATTTGGGGAAGCGATCGCACATTATTTGACTAAATAATATTTTTTCGATTAATTCGATTACTGCGTTTATTTCGTCTATATACTATAGTTGTATTATAAGAACTGGCATAGCTTGATTTTACGAAAGTAAGATTAGGCTTTCCTCAGTCATGGGAGAAGCTTTGATGACGAGTATTACACTTGACCGAAATCCATACATTCCTACAGAAGTTGAAGCCCAGCTTTCTCAAGAAAGCAGCCGCATTCTGGCTTCTCATATTCCTCACCAGCGTTCTACTATTGAGCTTAAAGTTATTGAGGATGACAAGAGCGAACAAAAAGTTGTCATTCCGGCGGCTGCTTTTCATCTGCTTGTAGATATCTTGTCTCAAATGTCTCAAGGAAACGCCGTCACACTCATTCCCATTCATGCAGAATTAACGACCCAAGAAGCCGCAGATATCCTTAACGTTTCGCGCCCTTTTCTTATAAAACTAATAGAGACAGGGGAAATTATTTGTCGGAAAGTAGGACGACATCGCCGTATTCGCTTTGAAGACTTAATGAGCTACAAGCAACGGATAGATAGCGATCGCACCCAAGCCTTGGATGAGTTGGCATCTCAAGCGCAGGAGCTAAATATGGGTTATGAGTAAAATCCATGACTTCCAACTTTACAGTAGTTTACGATGCGTGTGTTTTGTATCCAGCACCTTTACGCGATTTGCTCATGCAGTTAGCGCTGAGTGATTTATTCAGAGCGCGTTGGACGGAGCAAATTCACGACGAATGGATTAGAAATGTTCTTAAAAACCGTCCCGATCTAACTTTAGAACAGCTTACTCGCACTAAACAGTTGATGGATAAAAATGTCCGCGATTGCCTGGTTACAAATTATGAGTACCTGATTCCTTCTCTGCAACTACCCGATATTGATGATCGCCACATCCTCGCAGCAGCGATCGCAGGAGGTGCAGAGGCGATCATAACATTCAACCTATCAGATTTCCCTCAATCTATCCTTAACCAGTACAACATTGCTGCTCAACATCCAGATGAATTCATTTCTAACTTACTAGATTTGAAGTTGTCAAAGGTGATAGCAGTAGCAAGGACTTGTCAACGACGACTTAAAAATTCTCCTAAGTCCTTTGACGAATATTTAGAAATCTTGCTGAAACAGGGGTTGAGTGTTTCAGTATCCATATTTCAGGAACTTTATGACGAGACTTAGGGAAATTTAGTAGTCAGGACAAAAAGATCGGGCATTATTTGACCGACGGCTGAAGTCCGAAGTCTTTACTAATTAAAAAAGCGCACATCCCTAAGAATGTGCGCTTTAACCTGGTATTGCTACCAGGATTTAAAACTATGCGATAGAAGCAAGTACTAACTCTGGTTTCTCAGATTTAGTTACTTTCACTTCACCACCAATGACATCAACGATCGCATTGTCGCCAAGTTTGATTTGTCCAGTTAGCATTGCTTCGGCTAAGGAATCTTCTAGCAAGCTCATAATTGCTCGGCGCAATGGTCTAGCACCGTAGCTAGGACTGTAACCTTGCTCTACTACCAATTCTTTAAAACTGTCAGTTACTTCTAGAGTCATTCCTTGTTCGGCTAACCGATTGGCAACTTCAAGCAGCAGAATGTCAGCGATTTGCTTGATTTCTGTTTTCTTCAGTTGCGTAAAGACGATTGTTTCATCTAAACGGTTGAGAAACTCAGGACGGAAGTAGTTTTTGAGTTCTTCATTGACTAAAGTCTTAATACGGTTGTATTGAGTCTCTGCGCCATTTTCGGCAAACTCAAAGCCAATTCCACCGCCGCCTTTTTCAATGACTTTAGAGCCAATATTAGAAGTCATGATAATCAGTGTGTTTTTAAAGTCCACTGTCCGACCTTGGGCATCGGTAAGTCTACCATCATCTAACAGTTGCAACAGCAGATTAAATACATCAGAGTGAGCTTTTTCAATCTCGTCAAACAAGATGACACTATAAGGTTTACGTCTTACAGCTTCAGTCAACTGTCCGCCTTCGTCATAGCCGACGTAACCTGGAGGCGAACCAATCAGCTTAGAAACTGTATGGCGCTCCATGTATTCCGACATATCTAAGCGAATCATCGCTTCTTCCGAACCGAAGAAGTAAGCAGCTAAAGACTTAGCAAGCTCGGTTTTACCAACTCCTGTGGGGCCAGAAAAGATAAAACTAGCAATAGGTCTATCAGGACTTTTTAAGCCGACTCTAGCTCTACGAATTGCCTTGGAAACTGCTGTAACTGCTTCCTCTTGACCAATTAAACGTTGGTGTAGAGTGTCTTCTAAGTGTAGTAAAACTGTAGACTCAGACTCGGTTAGTTTGTTGAGCGGTATTCCCGTCCAAGAAGCAACTATATGAGAAATCGCTTCTTCATCAACGGTAGTTACTACTTGCTTGTTTTCCGACGCTGCTTTTATTTTCTCCGCAATTTCGATTTCGCGATCGCGCAATTGTCCGGCGACTTCAAAATCTTGGTCTTTAACAGCTTTCTCTTTATCTTTGGTGATGCTGTCGAGTTCTTGCTTTAACTCTTTGACTTCTGGAGAAGTGTTACTACTAGCCAAGTGAGCGCGAGAACCTGCTTCATCAATTAAGTCTATAGCTTTGTCGGGTAAAAAGCGATCGTTTATATAGCGATCCGACAGCTTGGCGGCAGCAAAAATTGCCTCGTCAGAAATCTTAACTTTGTGGTGCTGTTCGTAAACAGAGCGCAAACCATACAAAATCTCAATCGTTTCTTCTACCGATGGTTCTCCTACCATAATTGGCTGAAAACGGCGTTCTAAAGCTGCATCACGTTCAATATGCTGGCGGTATTCGTTAAGAGTAGTTGCACCCAAACACTGAAGTTCGCCTCGTGCTAAAGCTGGCTTAAGAATATTCGCCGCGTCCATTCCACCTTGAACCGATCCTGCACCTACTAAGTTATGTACTTCGTCGATTACTAAGATGATATTTCCCGCCGCGCGAATCTCCTCCATAATTGCTTTGATGCGTTCTTCAAAGTCTCCACGATGGCGAGTTCCAGCCACTAATGAACCAACGTCAAGGCTAAATACTTGCTTGTCTTCTAAAATGTCAGGAACATTTTTGTCAACAATACGCTGCGCTAATCCTTCCGCGATCGCAGTTTTACCTACTCCTGGTTCGCCAATTAGTACGGGGTTGTTCTTCGTGCGTCGTCCCAAAATCTGTACCGCGCGTTCGATTTCCTTATCTCGTCCCACTACGGGGTCAAGTTTACCTTCGGCGGCTAGTTTGGTTAAATTTGTCCCAAACTCCTCTAAAGTGGCGATCTTGCCTGCAACACCCCGGCTTGTAGAGCTTTGAACGTTAGCTCTATTAGCGCCAACGGGCTGTTTTTCTAATTCGCTCAAAACGGCGTTACGAGCAACGGCGGTATCAACGCCCAAGTTCTCAATTACTTTTATAGCTACGCCTTCGCCATCTTCAATTAGCCCTAAAAATAGGTGTTCGGGAGCAATAAAGTTGTCTCCTAGTTGACGCGCTGCTTCAAAGGATTTATCAAATACGCGCTTCATTTTGGGAGTAAAAGGAATCTCTGCACTGACGAAGCGTGAACCTCGACCAATAATTTTTTCTACTTCTACTCTGGCATTTTTGATGTTGATGCCTAAATCGTTCAAGACTTTGGCTGCAACGCTCGTATTTTCTCCAATCAACCCTATAAGCACTTGCTCGCTCCCCACAAGATTATGTCCCAAGCGTCGGGCTTCTTCTTGGGCTAACATTATTACCTTAATAGCTTCTTTACTGAAGTGTTCAAACATCGTGGGTTGCCCTCTTTTGGCTGGATAGAGCGGATGAGTAACTCTCACCCATTAAATAAACATTTATGTACTTTCTTGCTTTAATGTATCTATTTATAGTTTCTTTTGGCAGTAGTGAGAGCCGTATTTGCTTAGGTGTACTTGCCGTCAAAGGTAAGGGCGGTGAGCAGTAGCGCCCCTATTGATTTATTAAATTAAGTCAAACAGTAAGATTTCGGCATCCGTATTGGTACTGATATTGAGCGATTCAGAATCACTAACGGCGATCGCATCTCCAGCAATAAGGGCGTGATCGTTTACCTTTATTTCTCCACTTGCTACCTGCAACCAGGCGTGACGATTGGGTTGGAGATTGTAAACAATGCGATCGCCATTCCTTAAAACGGAGGTATACAAATCTACATCTTGATTAATTTTTACTGCCCCTCCACGTCCATCTTTTGCCGCAATTAATCGCAGTTTGCCTAGCTTTTCGTCTAGAGGAAAGTTGCGCTGTTCGTAACTTGGCTCACTTCCCGTTGTGTCAGGCAAAATCCATATCTGCAACAAATGTACGGCTTCAGTTGTAGAGTTATTAAACTCGCTATGAGTAATTCCTGTCCCCGCACTCATTCTTTGAGCATCTCCAGGTTTAATTACTGCTCCTGTACCTAAACTATCTTTATGTTCTAGCGCTCCTTCTAAAACGTAGGTGATAATTTCCATATCGCGGTGGCTGTGAGCGCCAAACCCTCTGCTTGGAGCAATCCAATCTTCATTAATTACGCGCAAGTCACGAAAGCCCATATTTTTGGGGTCGTAATAATTAGCAAACGAAAATGTATGGTAACTATCTAACCAGCCATGATTAGCATGACCTCTTTGATTGCCTGGTCGTAGAGTAATCATATTATTTCTGCTCCGTTTAACTGTACTTAGTTTAACATTAAATTATTTAACATTAGAGTGATAAAAGCCGTCAAAAAGCATCGGTAAATACTACATAATGCAGGCTTAACTAAGATCGCGGATTGAATAATAGCCGAGTATGCAAAACTTATTAGCTATAAAGGAAAGTTTTTAAAGAGACAATGTTGATCGCACAAATCGCTGTAAATGCCGACTTTCTAATTCCAAAACTCGTCGTGCAAAATCAGGATCGTGGTCGAGGAGAGCATCAAAAGCATCGACTGCAATGGCTAAAATGCGTGTCTTTTCGCTGTCGGCAATGATAGTGTTTTCTGAAGTACTGTGTGCCAAGACTTCTAATTCATCAAGCATTTGTCCAGGATAAAAGCATTCCACTCGAATTTCATTGGCAAGGCGATAGTGAATCTTGGCATCACCTTCAATTAGAAGTAACAATTCTCGACAGGTATCACCGGCTTCTAAGATCGCTTCACCGCTAGTATAGGTTCTCACCTCAGCCTGATTAGCAAGGGCAATTAGTGTTTCACTCTGCATCCGGCGGAAGAAGTCGCTATTAAATAGATAAACCGCTTTCTCTAGAGTTGGAAATGCTGCCAGAGATGGGTATGGAGTCGGCAGAGACAAGAGATGTTCGGTGATTTTCCACAGGAAAGGATGAGTGGATGCTTGGCGTTGATGATGGGCGATCGCTTGACTCCGTGAAGCATATAATTGAGCTATCATGTAGAGCGATGCCGCCTGAATCATTGGATTTTGATCTTGGAGCAAGACTTCTAAATGACTCAGAAACTCTTGAGACGTAAATTCCAGGGAACAGGAGACAGGAGTTTCTCCAGGCTGAGTCAGCAATTGTAGGCTCTCTAGTGGAAGGCGGTTTCTCCAGTCTTCTTGAGCTAAAAGTTCTACTAAAATTACAGGTAGAGACTGTTGCAAAGACTTTGCCAGTGCTGGAGCCGCTGGATCATTTTGGAGCAGCGCCAGTGTTTCTAAAACCAATCGCACAATGAGTTCTTTTTTATAGCTAATATTTTCTCGCAGCAGCGTTAACACCACTTGATGCTCGTGGAGAACGGGTTGATTCAAGGCTCGGTAACAATTGACCAATTCCGGCAATTGAGCTAGTAGAAACTCCGCTTTTTTGACACTCCCAGTATTTGCAGAAAATCCACTCTTCTTCCTGTGCTGTAATCGAATATTCACGACGTAGGCAACGAATTGCCTCTGAATCTTGAAATGGGGGCAATTGCTCAAAGTCCATACGATCGCCGACTGCTGGTCTTAGACTATTAAGCTGTTTGCCTTGCAGTAGCATTAATCGCTCTAATGATTTGCGGTAGCCGCTCAAGCGGATCTGATTCTCTAAGCTGCGTTGACGGTTGGGACTTAGCAACTCTGGATCTTCAATGCCCAATTCTTCTAAGACGATACGGTGTTCGTCGTCAGTAATGCCTAGCTCTTGGCGCATTTGCTGCAAGATTGCCAAACTGCTGGAGTAGTTCACATAGCCTTCCTCCAATGCCTCTCGAACTACTCCCTTATAGGCTTGATGGCGTTTTTCGCGGGTAAATCCAGGCAGGACTTTGGCGAGTATATACACTTCATGAGTGTTGAGATCGTTGAGTACACGCCCTTCTAAAAACTGTGAAATATTGAGTTGCAATTTCTCCAATTGTTTGCGAAATCGACTAGCTAAATTTTCACGGGAATAGAGATCGGGACTTCGCCGCCAAGTTTTGTAAAGCCAAAGGGTACTTAATAAGACAAGACCCAAGTCGTATAGATACTGCATCGACCATGGCATAAGCTGCACCAGAGGACGACCGCCAAAAATAAAGAAGAAGTTAAAAATTCCAAAAGTGCAAAGTGTAAAAATACGATGGCGAATGGTATCTATCGATAGCGTTGAGTTCTGCCGCCAACTGGAGGATTTCGTGCGTTTTTCGAGCCATCGTCCCACCTCATAGCCGATCGCCGTACATCCGCCCAGCACAAGCGGAACAGCCGCTAATTTGGGAATGTTGACGGACTGCCCAAATAGATAAAGTCCAGAGTCAAACAAAGAGGCGAGTTGATTAGTTTGTCGGAGCCAAGCTCCGGAAAAGTAATAGTTCTAGTTGCCTGCATATAAATAGTAATAACCAAAATAACCTACTACCAAACCCACATAACCATACCGAATAAACGAAGCTTCAGGCTTATTTAAGCTATCCCAATAGGTTCGTTCAGCATCAATGTCAATGCAAGGATTCTGGCAGGCAACACAAGCGCTCTGCTCTTTACCATCCGGTAGTACTGTGCGGCACATAGATTGAGTAATGGACTGATCGCTGCTATGAGCTTTGCTACTCAATAAGCCCCCTGCCCCCTGGCTCACTGTAAATGCTCTGAACGGGTGCCATTGGGCAAAAATATTGACACCAGGACTTACCGCCGTAAAAGTAGCCTACGGAGCTCGCTGCAATGATCGTCAAGAGCAACCAACCCGCCAGCACTAAACGATCGGCGTTAAAAAATAAAATTCGCCCACACAATCCCACAAATAGCCAGCTAAATTGCACATAGGGATAGTTTTTACCCAACCACGAATCAGGTTTTACTTTGGCTAATTCGTAGCGGATCTTCCCAGTTTTTGGATGCTCTCTCTTGAATTGTCGTTGCCATCCCAAGGTGCGAGGAATCTGAGATAAAAAAGATAGCGGACAAATCCGCCGCCATAGTTCATGTCCAAACACCAACAAAATAAAGATCGCGGCGGGGACAATGGCTCCCCAAAAGAGCGTAGTTCCTAAAGGGTAGGGTTGCTCAGATAAACATACCCCTTGCACTTGTACGCAGGTGTGATTGGGTAGCCGTAATGGACTCCAGGGATGATTGGGTTCGGTAAATGCTGATGTCCAGGGATCGTAAAATAAGGAAACGATAACCAGGAGCCATGCAATGGTCAGTATCCATCGAATCCAGTGCATTCGAGACTCTGGCAGTTGAGCAAACATAGACAAATCCTTTCTTCGATTTCTATTATTGTGTGCTGAAGACGGCTGAGTTCAGCCATTGATCTTTTGAAGGATAGTCATCATAGTTTTCAATACTCTATAAATCCACCGGAGAAATAATCTGGCGATCACTGTTTTAACCCAGAAACAAAGCCAGTAACACATTCTTGATTGCCCATAAACTACATTGATTTTTCAATATCTCAATCTCATATCCAGTAATTTGCCAAAAGCAAAAGTTCCGCAGGTTTACCAAATTTGGGCAAATCAATTAGTTTCAGCCATCTATCTTTAGTTAATGTGGTCTGAAGTTTACGATTTCGGTCTGGTGTTATTTAATGAGGTTTTACTCTCAGTTATTGTGGGTTCAAAAACGCGATGATTTCGGGTCGGAACGAATATAACTTTGGGTCGCTATACTTAGTACGAGATCGATACGATTGAGTTGCAATATGGAGTAGAAGTTCGATGAACGATAAATTAGCCGATGCTCAATACACCATCGAAGATTCTTTGCGTAAACGTTGGAGTCCTTTAGCTTTTAGCGATCGCCTAGTGGAAACAGAAAAGTTACTAAGTGTACTAGAAGCAGCGCGATGGGCGGCTTCTTCTTACAATGAACAACCTTGGAGCTTTATTATTGCCACTAAAGAAAACTCTGTTGAATTTGAGCGTTTGCTTAGTATCCTTGCAGAAGGAAACCAAGAATGGGCGCGGAACGCTCCAGTATTAATGCTTTCTGTCGCAAAACTGCATTTTGAACGCAACGGTAAAGAAAACCGCCATGCTTTTCATGATGTTGGCGCATCTTCTGCTAGTTTGGCGATTCAAGCGGCAGCTTTAGACTTATTTGTACATCAAATGGCAGGCTTTGACGTACCAAAAGCAAAAGAGATTTACCAGATTCCTACTGGTTATGAACCATCTAGTGCGATCGCTCTTGGTTATCTGGGAAACTCTCAAACTCTATCAGAAGCCCTACAACAGAGAGAACATAATCCGCGCACTCGCAAGCCTTTAGACAAGTTTGTTTTCTCTAATACGTGGAATCAAATCGCACCAGAAGTTAATTAATTAGAAAAGTAATGAATGTCTCACCAACAAGTATTTTTGCAGCAAGAGCGCGGTTAGGAGAAATTCCCTTTTGGCATCCTGACGAGCAATTGCTTTACTGGGCTGATATTTACAACCATCGCGTCCACAAGTTTAATCCAACTACGGGGGCGAATCAATTTTTTGATGTGGGTGAAGTTGTCGGCAGCATAGCACCCGCCGGAAACAATCGCCTAATTATCGGTCAACGCCACCGGATTGCTTTTTTGGACACTATTGGCGGTAAAGTTACGCCGATTTTAGATATAGAAAATAATCCTGATATTCGTTTTAATGATGGTAAGTGCGATCGCTCTGGGCGTTTTTGGTTCGGCTCAATGAGTAGTAGTGGTAAGCCTCAAGGTAGTTTATACCGTTACGATCTTGACGGTTTACACATATTACAAACAGGACTAACAATATCTAACGGTTTGGGGTGGAGTCCAGACGACAAGACTTTTTATCTGACAGATTCGCCGCTTAAAACTATCTATGCTTATGATTTTGACTCGCAAAGCGGTAGTATTGCTAACCGTCGGGTATTGATAAATTTACAAGCTGAATCATTTTTTCCCGATGGTTTAGCTATAGATAAAGATGGTTGTATTTGGTCGGCGATGTGGGACGGGTGGTGTATCATCCGGTTCGATCCCCAAGGTGAAGAGATAATGCGGGTAATCATGCCTGTACAGCGTCCAACTAGCCTAGCTTTCGGTAATCAAGACTTAAAGACGCTCTACATTACAACTGCTTCGGTTGGTTTGAGTGAAATAGAAATTGACAAAAGTTTTTATTCTGGAGACTTATTTAGTCTGCAAACTAATACTTCTGGTTTGTCAGCAAATCATTTTAAAGAGTGACAAAGTTTTATTCTTGTTTGCCTAACTTCTTGCACAAGCGCCCTAGCTCCGTTTGCTCATCTAAACTCAAAATACTCATTTGCTCGGCGATCGCGTTTACATGAGCCGGAAATAAGTCGCTAATTAGCTGTTTGCCTGCGGGGGTAAGGGATACAGATATACATCGGCGATCGCCTAGTTCGCGATCGCGCTTTACCAATTGCCGCTTTTCTAGGTTATCAATCACTAAAGTAATATTTCCGCCACTTTTAAGTAATTTTTCTGCTAAGTCGCGTTGGTGCATTGCGCCTAAGTGAAACAATGCTTCTAATACGCCAAATTGAGTAACTGTTAGCTTAGAACTTTCTAAATGACGATGGAGGCGATGGGATACGGATTCTGTCGCTCTAACGAGCTTGATGTAAGCATTTAAAGCTGTAACTTCCTCCGTTGTACCTAAATATCGAGTTCCCATTAAATATTTTTACATTGAATAATTCAATGCTAATTTAAAACTTTGCTTTCTGTTGATTCAATCGGGCTAAGGTATTTATTCCAAATAGTCACTACCGTACCTGTACCTTGTTTATTGGGTGCTAAAGCTAAATAGAGAATAAGAAAATTATCTTTAGGAGTTAGTTTGTAAAGTCCGCTTTAAAGGTGGCAGATTTTTCAAATAGGTCATGTAATTAATTATTCTCCACTTGTACTACATCAAGTTTTGCAGCTTGCAACCAAGTTTTCCTAACAGCAATAGGCTAATTGTAAGGCTTAGTCATAATTATTTGCAGTAACGTTCAGTTGAATATTGCTGGTAATTACTGCAAATTAAGCACTTGTCAATATTTTTACCTTGCTTTTGAGCAAAATAGTTTGCTAAATTTTCTTAAATAAGTTGTCTAATTAATGGTATTTTTTTGAAAGCAAAGCTAACGTCTGTCGGGGAAAGCTGGTAGTAAGAATTTCTTAGCCAAATCCGCTCGAAAAGATGATTAGTTACATATATGAGGATGAAGTTGGTGGTAAGTTCGTTAAGGAAAATTTCTGCCCTTGTAGCTTTGGTAGTTGTAGGTGGGGGTATAGCGTTTAGTAGTCAAGCAGCACAACAAAAAACGCTGACTATCTACTCTGGTAGAGAAGAAAAATTAATAGCACCCTTAATTGCCCAAGCTGAGAAAGATTTGAGGATAGATATTGAGGTACGATACGGCGATACAGCAGAACTTGCGATCGCATTATTAGAAGAAGGCAAAAACAGTCGCGCGGATATATTTTTTGCTCAAGATGCGGGGGCTTTAGGTGCTTTAGCCAAAGAAAAACGCACATTACCGATTTCTAATACCTTACTTGCAAAAGTAGATCCGCAGTTTCGTTCCTCGGCGGGGCAGTGGATCGGCATTTCAGGACGGGCGCGAGTAATTGATTACAATACAAAGTTAGTCAAACCCAGCGAATTACCTACATCGGTAGCGCAACTAACTAATCCCAAATGGCGCGGTAAAATAGGCTGGGCCCCTGCAAACGGTTCTTTCCAATCCTTTGTTACCGCCATGCGCTTGCTAGAAGGCAACCAAAAGACTTTGGCATGGCTAAAAGCAATGAAAGCTAATGGGACAAAAGATTATGCCAAAAATGCCGCGATCGTTGAAGCAGTAGGAAAAGGTGAAATTTCTTTAGGATTGGTAAACAACTACTATCTCTATCGGTTTACCAAAGACAACCCCAAGTTTCCTGTAGCCCATCACTATACCCGCAGAGATGCCGGGGCGATGGTGAATGTAGCAGGACTAGCAGTATTAAATACTACCGACCAAAAGAGCGATGCTGACAAGTTTTTGGGTTATATGCTTGCTCCCAAAGCTCAGACTTATTTTGCCAAACAAACTAACGAGTATCCGTTGGTAAAAGGCATCCAAGCATCGCAAAAACAAATTCCTCTTACTCAGCTTAAGCCACCCAAAGTTGATTTGAGTAAATTGTCTGACTTACGAGGCACTATAGCGTTACTTCAAGAAGCAGGGGTACTTTGAGGCGTAATGCTTCTAGGCCGCCGTTATTTTTAGTTGCGATCGCTACAATTACAGCGATCGCAATTACTTTGCCTTTGACATATCTTGTAATTAGGACGGCGGGTGTAGGTACAGAAAAGCTAATTAACTTAGTATCTCGCCCCCGTACCTTAAGTGTATTGTTCAATAGTGCAGGCATGGCAGCAGCCGTAACCTTATTTAGCGCTTTAATTGCCGTACCTCTAGCTTTTTTGACTTTACAAACCGATCTACCTGGGCGAAAGTTTTGGTTAATTGCGACTACTTTACCTCTAGCTGTACCTAGCTATGTAGGTAGTTTTGCCTTAATTGCGGCTTTTGGGCCCAAAGGTAGCTTGTTGCAGCTATGGTTAGAACCTTTGGGCGTAACCGAATTACCGGAGATTTACGGCTGGTTTGGGACTATTTTGGCACTAACGCTGTTTACCTATCCTTACCTGCTTTTAAGTGTCCGGGCGGGGTTAATGTTAATCGATCCGGCGACAGTAGAAGCGGGGCGGAGTTTGGGTTTAAATCAATTCAATACATTTTTTCGGGTTTTATTACCGCAGTTACGCCCATCGATAGTTGCTGGCGGTTTACTGGTGGCTTTGTATGCCTTAAGAGATTTTGGTACACCTTCATTGATGCGGTTTGATGCTTTTACGCGGGTAATTTTCCTGCAATACAAGTCAAGTTTCAATCGCAACCAAGCGGCGGCGCTGGCAATGCTATTGGTTGCTTTAGTATTGGGGATTTTGTGGCTAGAGTATAAAGTGCGATCGCGCGCTGCTTATTACGGTCGCAATTCATCAATTGTGCGTCCACCTGTAATTGTCAAACTGGGCGCAAGTAAAGTAGTTGCTTTATTATTTTGTGCGATCGTTGTTAGTCTCAGCTTATTTTTACCAGTTGGAGTAACAGTGTTTTGGTTATGGCGAGGCTTGACAAGTAGCAATACAGCCTATGGTGCAGTTTCCTGGAATGCGATCGCGCAGCCAGCCCTTAATTCCGTTGCGGCGGCGGGTTTTACAGCAGTAATTGCGACTATTTGCGCTATCCCTGTAGCAATATTAGCGGTAAGGTTTCCTAGTCGTGTAACTACAGCTATAGAACGGTGTAGTTATATTGGTTTTGGCTTACCAGGAATAGTTGTAGCCCTATCTTTAGTATTTTTAGGTTCTCAATACTTGCCTTGGTTGTACCAAACTTTACCGATGCTAGTATTTGCTTACTTGGTGCTATTTTTGCCGCAATCTGTAGGCACAATTAGAAGTTCGTTGTTACAGTTGCATCCACAGTTAGAAGAATCAGCAAGGCTTTTGGGGCGTACTCCTTGGCAGACATTGAAAGAAATTACCTTCCCTTTGGTGCGTCCGGGGGTCTTGAATGGGGCGGTTTTGGTATTTTTGACCGCAATTAAAGAATTACCTGCAACGTTGCTCTTAGCGCCGATTGGTTTTGATACTTTGGCAACAGAGATTTGGAAAGCTACAGAAAACATATCGTTTAGCGATGCAGCAGTGGGTTCATTAGCAATGCTCATAGTTTCTATGGGTTCAACTTTGCCCCTATTATTGCACGAGCAAAAAACGAGCAAAAGATAAGAGACAAAATTATGGAGAAAATTTTACAGCTTGATGGGGTGAGTAAGTGGTTTGGCGAAAGTCAAGCAGTAGCGGATGTAAGTTTGAACTTACCCCAAGGAATACTGGCTTTACTTGGTTCTTCTGGTTGCGGAAAAACTACTTTACTAAGGTTAATTGCAGGATTTGAGCAGCCGCAAACGGGAAGTATTGAAATTGCTGGGCGCAAAGTTACAAGTAATAATTGTTGGATTCCGCCAGAACAACGCCGTTTAGGGATGGTATTTCAAGATTATGCTTTGTTTCCACATCTAACAGTCGCCGAGAATGTAGCTTTTGGCTTGAAAAAACAGAGTAAAGAAGCGGCTAAACGGTTAATTGAATTAGTAGGCTTAATGGGGCTAGAAAAACGCTATCCTTATCAACTATCGGGAGGACAGCAGCAAAGAGTAGCTCTTGCTCGTGCTTTAGCGCCTCAGCCGCCGTTAGTGTTGTTAGATGAGCCTTTGAGCAATTTGGACGTGCAGGTAAGGCTGCGATTGCGAGAAGAAATTAGAGATATTTTGAAAGCAACGGGAACATCGGCGGTGTTTGTCACTCATGACCAAGAAGAAGCCTTAGCGATCGCCGATTTGGTAGCAGTCATGAGCAAAGGTAAGCTAGAACAAATAGGTACACCCCAAGAAGTCTATACGCAGCCCTCCTCCCGGTTTGTAGCAGAATTTGTCACTGGAGCTAATTTTATCCCAGCCGAGCGTCAGGGGCAGTTGTGGGCTACGGAAGTAGGTTATTTTGCAGCGACGAATGCTGAAGAAAACGAAGTAGAATTAATGATTCGTGAGGAAGATTTGCTGATAGAACCGACAGAATCGGAGGCGGTAGCAGTGGTTCACAATCGGCGCTTTTTGGGGAGAGAATATCGCTACTGCTTGCTTACGTCTTCGGGAAAAGAACTACACGCCCGAACAGCTATTAGCCAAGTGTTTCAAGTAGGCGCGAAAGTAAAGTTAAATGTAGCAAGTACAATAAAAATATTTCCTGCTTAATTGCTTAAACATGAGCAAATCTCTAGACATAAATCTCTCTACCCAAATTGCCGAACAGATTGGTAGTAAGGCGCATAAATGCTTTGATAATGCGTATCAAGCAGCCTTACTAGATAATAATTATTTGTATGTTCAAGGCTTTTTAGTTTTAGGAATTGAGCCTTATTCGATTATGGAATATGGCTGGGTTGAGCTTGACGACGAGATTATCGATCCTACTTTTGTTTCCTTGAATCTAGAAGCTCAAAATCTTTACTATTTTCCGGCACAAAGCTTAAAAGTCAAACATCTCAAAGCAGTAATTGATGAATCAAAAGAAGATTATCCTGAAGATGACCCCTTACCTATTTATGGCAACGCGCCTTACGAATACTACGGCGAAATTATGCTAGGTGGTAAAGAATACTTAGCTGCCTACGAAGCTGCCGAAGCAAAGTGTAGAGAATTATCGCAGCTTGATAGTAACTAAATAATGGAGGTTAGCGGACTCGAACCGCTGACATCCTGCTTGCAAAGCAGGCGCTCTACCAACTGAGCCAAACCCCCCTGTGGCAGATTGTATTATAGTTGATAACGATCTTTTATTCAATGCTGCTAAAAATATCTCAATTTGCGCCTAGAAATGACTCATATTATTGCTTCCTTTTATAAATTCGTACCTTTGCCAGACTTTGCAGACAAGCGACACCCCCTCTTGTCTTACTGTCAAGTTCAAAATGTTAAAGGCTCAATACTTCTCGCCGCCGAAGGAATTAACGGCACAATTGCTAGTTTATCCGCCGCCAGCATTGATGAGGTTGTATCTTTTTTACGTTCTGACTTGCGCCTAAAAGACTTAGAGTATAAATTATCTTCTGCTCAAACCCCACCTTTCGAGCGAATGAAAGTGCGCTTAAAGCGGGAAATTGTCACTCTGGGATTACCCGTAAATCCAATTCAGCAAGTAGGTACTTATGTAAGTCCTACTGAATGGAATGCGCTAATTAACGATCCTGAAGTCACAATTATTGATACCCGCAACGATTACGAAGTAGATATTGGTACGTTTAAAGGAGCGCAAAACCCCCATACTAGCTCCTTTAATCAATTTCCTGATTATATAGAGCAAAACTTAGATCCTGCCAAGCATAAAAAAGTAGCCTTGTTTTGTACGGGTGGGATTCGCTGCGAAAAAGCTTCGTCTTTGTTGTTATCAAAGGGTTTCGAGGAAGTTTATCATCTAAAAGGCGGCATTCTCAAATATTTAGAAGAAGTCCCTACTGGCGAGAGTTTGTGGCAAGGAGAATGTTTTGTGTTTGACGAGCGAGTAGCATTGCAGCATGGTTTACAACCGGGGAATTATAGGTTGTGTCGCAGTTGTGGAAATCCCGTCGCGCGATCGCCTAATAATGAAACTATAGCCTGTCATCATTGCCCAACTAAGGAAGTTTCCTAGCTAAAGTCAAACCGTCGGCGATCGGTACTAAGCTAAGACTGATGCGTTTGTCTTGATGCAGTTTTTGATTAAAGTCCCGAATTTTTATAGTCCGATTATCTTGAATATTTGAGTCTGCAACCCTTCCTGACCATAGTACATTATCAATTGCAATCAATCCCCCAGGGCAAACTAATTGCAAAGCTTGCTCGTAGTAAGTATCGTAATTACTTTTATCTGCGTCAATAAAGGCAAAATCAAAGCTATCAACTTCCTCATTAGCTATTAACAACGCCAGAGTATCTTGGGCGGGGGCGAGATGCAGGTCAATTTTGTCTATTACCCCCGCTTTTTGCCACCAATGACGAGCAAATTCTGCATATTCTCGGTTTATTTCACACGCCACCACTTTACCGCCCTGGGGCAATGCCAAGGCTACCACCAGCGCACTATAACCCGTAAATACTCCTATATCTAAAGTTTTTTTAGCGCCAATTAACTGAATTAACAACGCCATAAACTGCCCTTGCTCCGGTGCAATTTGCATTTGAGCCATAGATTGACTGGTGGCGGTAGCTTGCCTAAGTTGAGCTAATACCTCAGTTTCCCGTAACGAAACAGCAAGCAAGTAGTTGTAAAGCTGCGATTCTAACCCTAAAGTTTGATTAGCCATTAATCTTTGCGGACTTTAAAAGCACCTACCGAAGTTTGCAACTGCTGCGCCACTTCTACCGTGCGTTTAAGAGACTTCGATACTTTGTGAGAGGAGGCGGCTGTTTCCTCCGAATTAACTGCTAGCCCTTGCATTAACTGAGTTACAGCTTGAGCAGTTTTCGCTTGCGATACAGTCGATTGAGAAATTACTTGGACTAATTCATCAATTTGGCGCGATACCTGCAAAATTTCCCCTAAACTTTGCTTAGTATTTTCTACAAGATGAGTCCCTTCATTGACTTGGGTACTACCTAGTTGCATTGCTCTAACTACTTCGCTAGTTTGCTGTTGAATATTTTCTAGCACTTGCTCAATTTCTTTCGTTGCGGCGGCGGCTTTAGTTGCAAGTTCTCCCACTTCCTCCGCTACAACTGCAAAACCTCTCCCTTCTTCCCCCGCACGAGAAGCTTCAATACTGGCATTAATGGCAAGGACGTTAGTTTGTAAAGCTATTTGGTTAATTAAAGTTGTAACTTTAGAAATTTGCTGAGATGCTTGACCTAGATTTTTAACTTTTTTAGCAGTTTGGGCGATCGTATCGCGCAAATTTATAATACTAAATACTGTGCGCTCCATTGCTACTTCCCCAGCTTGGGCGCTAGTTGAAGCTTTACGGGCTACTTGTGCCGCAAGTCCGGCGCTATCTGCGACTGATTGGATAGATAGCGTCATTTCCTGCACCGAATCAAGGGTACTAACAATTTCTGTATTTTGTTTTACTGCTTCTTCCGCAAGCTGACGAATTGCCCCCTCATTTTCATTAATAGAAATATTAACTTTATCAGCCGCGTGTTTTACTGAAGTAACAATTTCTCGCAAGCTTTCAACGATCGCATTAAAAAAGTCAGCTACAGTCCCAATCTCTCCTGTCGTAACTTCCGCCCTTACTGTCAAGTCGCCTCTAGTGGCTCCTTCTACCTCATTGAGCAAATTTAATAATTGATCTTCTAGTAATTCTTTTTGTTCTCGCTGCTCTACAAACATCACTTCGGCAGAAGTTCGGGCTTTTTCTACTTGGTCTAATAAATTTGCTTGATCTAAAGCAAAGCCAATTTGCGCCGCCAATTGTGTAAATAAATTAATTTCTGACTCTTGCCAGTTGCGAGGTTCTGAGCAATGATGAGCAATTAATAAACCGAGCAATTGCTGATCTTTGAGTATTGGTGCAACTAAATTTGCTTTAACTTCAAATTTTTCTAAAGTCTTAATATGGCACTCGGTAAGCCCCGCATGGTAAATATCGTTAATTCCCCGCACTCGACCATTTTTATAATTTTTTATATGTTTTTCTTTAAAACAAGGATCATCAATAGTTTCTTTTAGAGCCTCCCTCCAACCAGGTACAACCGATTCTGCCACTACTGTACCGCTCAAGTCAGGGTTAAAACGGTAAATAACCACGCGCTCGGTGTGCATAACTTTTCTCACCTCCCGCACTGCCGTTTTCAAAATGTCGTCTAAGTTCAAAGAGCGGCGAATGCGTAAAGTAATATCTGTAAAGGTTTCTGCCGCTTCTGTTGCTAGTTGTTGCCTACTTAAAAGATTTTGCAGTTGTTCTGCCATGCCATTGATATTAGCGCCCAAAACTGCTAATTCATCTGAGCCTTTAACCGCCAAGCGCGTATCTAATTGTCCTTCCCCTAGCTGACGCACGGCTTCTGATGCTGCCATTACTGGGCGCAATGTTCTATTTACTAGCTTTGTGGCGATCGCGGCTACAATAAGTGCGATCGCACCTGTTGCTACAGCTAAGATTCTTATTGACCCATCACGGGTGCGGCTGGCAAATAGGGCATCTTCATCTTGAGTAACTAGCACGCTCCAGTTTAGTTGAGATGCTCTGGCAACCTTGTCCATAGGAGTATAAGATATCAAATACCATTTCTGCTCTAATAAGTTTTCCTCTACAACGCTACCAACACTCTTTACTTTTTGTAATTGAGCCGCTACTTGAGGGTAAATTACTCTGACATCTTTACCTATATAGTCAGTATGTTCTGTAGGTGCGACGACAATTTTACCATTGTCATTAATTGCAAAATATGCCTCCGATACAAAGCCATCAATGCTTTGCCTTATTTCTTTGCTTTCAGCTTGAATAATGTTATTAAAATATTTTAAAGGAGTACGCGATCGCACCACAGCAATTGTTTCTCCGGTGCGCGTACTTATTACTGGCGCAGCTACAAATATTGAATATTCCCCCGTTGCTAACGATCTTCTGGGGGGAGTAATTACCGGGCGGTTAGTTCTTTTAACTTCCTGAAAGTAGTTAATCTCGTTATAATTAGCCATAACTGCCCCTGCGGACTGCAATATTACATTTCCCTCTAAATTTATAACAACAATACTGTCATAGGCAGGATTATCTTTAATATAGCGTTCTAATATTGCTTGCTTTTCGCTAGTAGAAGTTGTAGCTCTAGTTGTGGGATTATTAAGAATACTTAGTTGCGATAAAGTTTGAATATCTTGATATTGTTGAACTATAAATCGATCTATTTGGTTGGATAAAGTAATCGCTCTAGCTTTTTGTTGCTGTTGTAAGTTTTCGGTAATTTTTTCTGTCGTTACATAGGTGGCGATCGCGCCGATTAAAATAACTGGCAATACACTTAAGGCAATTGCTAAGGCTGTTGCTTTTGTTTTTAAACTTAATTTTTGCCGGAATTTTGAGCGATTTGTTTGTGGTGTTTTAGCTTTCCCTAATGTCGAAGAATTGTTTAAATTTGTGCTAGTTTTCTCCGGAAATTGCTCAACTAATGATTTTGGCTCAAATTTTGTACTCATGCTACCCTCAAATTAATATTTTTTGACCCCGCTACTAGGGTTGTAGATTAGGCGAACTAGCGATTTTTTCTGCATCCAAAACTATTAACGTTTCTTTTCCTTGAGTGATACATCCACTTAGATAAGGAGCAAGTCTGGCAAATATTTCTGTTGGTGCTTGGCTGTTTTGGTGGGAATAATACTTTACACCTTCAACTGATTGTACCGCTAGTGCCAGCTTAACTTGTTTGACCTGAGTAATTATTATTTGATATTGGCGATCGCTTGATTCACTTGCTGGTAATCCTAGTAGTTGAGCTAAATTTACTACCCACAGTACCCGACTGCGCCGATTCAACAATCCTAGTACGCATTCTGGCATATTAGGCATTGGTGAAAGCCGACTCGTAGGAACAAGTATTACTTCCTGTGCGTAATCCATCAATAATAAGGCGGGAGTTTGTCGATTTAAGTAAAAACTTAAATAGCGATCGCCTATGGGCTTTGTTGGCGGCGAAATTTGAGAACTATTCATTAATTAACCCACTACCGATTGGATTGCTAGCAGCAATTGTTCTTTTGTAAATGGCTTTGTTACATAAGCATCTGCACCTTGCTTTTTTCCCCACAGTTGATCTATTTTCCCAGATTTTGAACTACAAATAATAATTGGTACTTGCTCGGTAGCTGGGTTACTTTTAAGTTGACGACATAATTCAAACCCACTCATTCCTGGCATTACTACGTCAGTTATAATTGCATCAGGCTGTTGTTTTATTGCCTCAAATAACGCATCTTTAGCATTATCTGTCATAATTACTGTGTAACCGCCATCGCGTAAATATCCAGCTATCAAATCTAATAGACTTCGCGTATCTTCCACTAATAAAACTGTACTCAAAATTTTTGCCGCCCTCTTAATGTTTTATTAAGATAAATGCCTAAATACAATTTTCAATAAGTCTGCTTGAGCAAAGGGTTTAGTTAAATAGCCTGATGCTCCTACCATTCTAGCTTTAACTCTATCTATGATCCCAGTATTTCCCGTTACCATAATAATCGGTGTAATTTTAAAGAATGAGTGATTTCTTAATAAACGACATAGCTCATAACCGTCTATTCCTGCCATTTTTACATCCAGCAGTATTAAGTCTGGTTTGAGTCTAACTATTTGCATCAAAGCTTTAACTGGATTATCAATTGTAGAAACAGCAAAACTTTCATCATCTAGAAAATGGCTAATTTCTCTTAACATTGCTGGGCTATCATCCACGCAAACAATTTTATAGATTTTTTTATTTATTTCTGGTTCTGGTAAGTTGTTAATTGGTTCTACTACAACATTTACACTTGGAGGATTTTGCGTAGAAATTTCGGGTAACGCCGGAGATGATGGAGATAAAGAAATAGCAGTAACGCTTTTACTCGCAGTAATTTCTGATGGTAATAGATAATCTTTTGTATGTTCCTTTGCAGACTTAGCAAAACTTGGTAAACAATCAAAAGGTGGAGAGGGAGATTGTAGTAATATGTTTCCTGCCTTAATATAGGGGTATAAGCTTTGAGCTAAACGCAGTTCGTCTTGATTGAGTAAAATCGCTAAATGACGAAAACTAAATCCTTTTAAAATTGCTGTTAGTTTTTGCCGTAATTCTGAAGTCAGCTTTTGATTTACAGAAGAAGATGCTAAGTAGGGACATTGATATGGTGAGGTTAGTTCCGGCGCTAAAGATTGCCAAGCTTGCAACTGTTTTTGAGCATATTTAACTAAGTTTGACAAGTCAAGCTTAGTTAAATAAAAAGTTGTTTCTGGAAAACTATGCAACTCATAACTACCTTCCTCAACTAATAAAAATGATTCGATTACTTCTTTTACTAATCCTTCAATTAAAAGTTTTGCTTGCGCTTCTGTTAAATGCTGACCTTCGATTAACCAGCAAATAGCTTGATACTCAGAATTTATATTTAATTGCTCCCCTCTTAAATCGTTTTCAAACATCAACCTCAGCTTGGCACGAGTTTCACTACTTAAAGAGGGCATTCTAGAAGTTAGGCGGCGTAAATGACAATCAAGACGATCAAAAGGTTCTACCGAATGAGAAGCATAGGTTATCTTACCTTTTTCTAGATAAATCGACCAGGTTACTGAGTTGCTCACTACTTTTAAGTGGGCGCTATCGTAAGAATTAGATAAGTGAGTTAACAAACTAAGCGGACGTAGTTTTTGAAAGGTTCCACAGCTAGTCATTTAGCACTTGTTCCTTAAGCAAATTTTAGTAAGAGCAAATTTTAAGAAATCCCAGAAGTCCATTAAATTAGACTATAAGTCTAACTATCTTAATAAGCTTAAACTTATTTCAACCCATTAGTACTTTTAGTCAAACCTATTAATACTTAAGAGCGATCTATTATACAAATAATTTTAGAACGAGATTTGTTGAGCGTAACATCGAGCAGAAACTTCGATATTTTTACCATACTCTTTAATGGCTTACTTATATAAAAATATACAATTTACTAACTAAGATAGCTGCGATCGCAGCTAAAAACATAATTGCAGCAGTAAAAAAACAGCTTTACCTATTTTAAACTTAGACTTTTAAAGAAAATTGTTTGTATTCGGCGATTAAATATATGATGTAAGGTAATAGTCCGTTCACTCAAAACAATTGTCTGGACAACATAGCACAGAGCAACTTGTAGAACCGCTAACTCTGAATGTAGTTAGAATCAGTAAAGTAGCTAATCTCAACCTTGACAGTTAGAAAATATCGTGGCTACCCCCTGCTAATAAATGCAAGTGGATACGAAGCAAAAATGCAGACCGACGAACCGATATCACAAAACTTAGATTGCTGGCGAGTAGTAGCAGCTTCAGTGCTGGGAAAAAGCCATGAAAAAGTAAAACAACATTGTCAAGACGCTCATCATTGGGAGTTATTGCCAAAAGGGGTCTTAGTGGCGGCGGTAGCCGATGGTGCGGGTAGTGCAAGTTTGGGGAAAATAGGAGCGATTGTCGCTTCTCAAACCGCCGTCGAAACAATCCGCTTGCAGTATGAAGTTCAAGGCGCTAAAGAGGAAGATGACCAAAAATGGCAAGTACTGCTAACTAACGCCCTAGAAGCGGCAAAAAAAGCGGTAGAAGAAGAAGCGATCGCCTGTAAAGTCACCTCAAGAGAATTAGCTACTACTTTAATTATTGTTATCGCCACCCCCAACCTAATCGCCGCCGTCCAAGTAGGTGATGGGGTAGCCGTAGGGTGCGATCGCACGGGAAACATAATCGCCCTCACCACACCACAGCGAGGAGAATACGTTAATGAAACAATTTTTTTAGTTTCCCCCAATGCTTTGGAGAATATTCAAGTAAAAGTTTGGCGTGGAGTTGTAGCTAATATTGCCATGCTATCAGATGGACTGCAAATGTTAGCTTTAGAAATGAATGGAGGTAAACCCCATGCGCCCTTTTTTTTCCCGATGTTTAAATTTGTCGCCGATGTAACCAACGCGACAGAAGCTCAAGAACAATTAGTAGCATTTTTGCGCTCGGAACGTATTAGCACACGAACTGATGACGATCTAACACTTTTACTGGCGACTATAGTGAACTAATGCTATGAGGTTGAAACGTCAATTAGACACCCAAATTATTACTATAGACCCCACCTCAAGTCTAGGACATGGAGGCGAGGCAAAAGTTTATAGTGTGCCGCAAGATGAAACTCTAGTGGCAAAAGTCTATCACAAGCCCACCGAAGCCCGTGCTAATAAGCTAATGCTGATGCTGGCTAACCCGCCAGATAACCCCGCCGCCAGCAAAGACCATATCTCTATTGCTTGGCCTGTAGACGTACTGCGGACAACCGATGAAAAACAAAAAGTAGTGGGCTTTTTGATGACGCGAGTTAAAGAAATGCACTCGCTGTTAGACTTTTACAATCCAAAAACCCGTCGCCAAAAAAGTCCCTTTTTTAACTACCTTTATTTACATCGTGCTGCCCGCAATCTTGCCGCCGCCTTTGGCGCACTTCACGCTCGTGGCTATTGTATTGGCGATGTAAACGAATCAAATATTTTAGTTAGTAACACAGCTTTAATCACTTTAGTAGATACCGATTCGTTTCAAGTCACAAATGAACGTAATGGCGAAATCTACCGTTGCGCTGTAGGTAAGCCAGAATTTACCCCTCCCGAACTCCAGGGGCAGAGTTTCGCCCAGCTAGATCGCCACCCAGAACATGATTTATTTGGGTTGGCAGTTTTAATATTTCAGCTACTAATGGAAGGTACACACCCCTTTGCAGGTGTGTATCAAGGTAGCGGTGACGCGCCACCCTACGAAACTCGAATAGCTGAAGGACACTTTGTTTATAGTAGGCGGCGCGTACCTTATTTGCCTACTCCCATTGCTCCTAAGTTCGAGTTACTACACCCAGCTTTGCAACTGCTATTTATCCGTTGTTTTGAAGAAGGTCATCACAATCCGCAATTGCGTCCGACGGCTCAAGCTTGGCAAAGCGCGTTGAGCATTGCTGAACGAGATTTGATTACTTGTAAAGTTAATATTCATCATCTTCACGGCAAGCATTTGAGCTATTGTCCCTGGTGCGAAAGAACTTTTAGGCTTAATGGGCGAGATCCCTTTCCTTCCACTCAAACAGTGCAAAAAGGACAGCACTTACAACCCGTTAAAAGACCTAAGCCTACTCTTGTATTGCCAAAAAATCAGGTAGCGGCGAGTTTTTATCGCCAAGCTCCCACCGCCGTAATTATTCGCCAGTATCGCCACAAGCAAAAATTTAATGTAGCAATGTTAAGCGCCGTTGGTGTAGGAGCGATTGGACTATTTGGGTTAATGCTAATAGTTAAAGACTTTAAACTTTCCAGCAAAATTAGCTCAACGCTTTTTCCGGCTTCTGAAGAAGTTGCGGCTTCTAATCCAACTATTGATTCTAATCAGTCTTCTAAGTATCTTTATCAAGGAAGGATATCTTCTAAATATCAAGACTATGACGGAGCAGTAGAAAACTTTGATCGCGCTGTAAATCTTAACCCCAACGACCCTCAAGCTTATATTGAGCGTGGAAACGCGCTTTATGAAAATGCTCAAAATAGCGGCAATCCTGACGAAGAATACAAAATAGCGATTAAAGACTTTAATAGCGCTCTCAAACTCAATCCTAACGAAGCAGAAGCCTATCTTAGTCGGGGAATTGTTCGTTATGAGATGGCAGAATATAGCTCCAATGCTAAGAATGAATACAAAGCAGCGATCGCAGATTTTGATCTAGCCATTAATAAAAATCCTAACGGTGCGATTTCCTATGTCAAGCGCGGCATTACTCAGCGTAAGTTAGCCCAAAATAGCAGCGACTCTAATCAAGGTTATCAAAAAGCTCTTAAAGATTTTGAGTTTGCACTGCAATTAGATCCCCAGTTAGCCGAGGCGCATATAGAAAAAGGCAATGTGTTGTACGAATTAGCCAAAAGTAGCGGGGAAAGCGAAGTGAGTTATTGGCGAGCTATCGAAAGCATACAAACGGCAGCCAACCTATTTCTTGCTCGTGGCGATCTCTCCCAGCGCCAAGCAGCTTTAGATCATCTTGGTAATATATGTTTAGAAATAGAAAGTGGCTGTAAATCGTTATTGAATAACTCCCAAGCACCCGGTTTTATAAAGCCGCAATCAGCTAAGACAAAATAAAAGCTAAAAACTATTGAACTTCAAAATATATATAAAAATAATGTCATGTCTCAAGATAAAGAAGCAGAAATTAGACAGCAATTTTTAGAAGAAGCTGAAGAATATATTAGAAATATTGAATCGGCGCTGTCAGAATTAGCAAGTAATAATAGTAGTCACATCGATGCGATATTACGAGCCGCTCACTCTATTAAGGGCGGTGCTGCCATGATGGGATTCCAGACTTTAAGCAGTTTAGCTCATCGTCTTGAAGATTTTTTTAAAATCTTAAAGTCTCAGCCAAGTTTAATAAATCAAGAAGTAGAAAAGCTGCTATTAGTTGGAGTTGATTGTTTGAGTCAAGTAGTAAAATTAAACTCTCGTGGCGACTCCAACGACAAGCAATGTTTAGAAACAGCTAATCTGGCTTTTGTACAACTACAAACTCTACTTGGTGAGGCTAAATCCTCTGATGATCCAATAGCCTTGATGCCTGAAGACGGGCAAGCTATGGCAGGGTTGATTTTTGAAACCGAAGTAGAAGAATATTTGCAGCGTTTAGAATCGCTGCTAATCGCCAATCTTCCAGCTATTGAGTTACAAGCTGAAGTAATACTTATGGCTCAAGAACTGGGTGGCTTAGGGGAAATGTTGCAGCTACAAGCCTTTACTAGCTTATGCGAGTCGGTAGTACAGCAATTAGAAACAAGTAGCGATCGCACTCAAGAAATTGCTAAATTAGCTTTGCAAGCTTGGCGGACAACCCAAGCAACTATATGCTGTGGCGAACTTCATACCATCCCAAATAGTCTAATTACTACCCCTGATAGTCAAGAAGACTCCCTATTACTTGATTTTCTCTTACCAACATTTGAACTTCCTCAGTTAGAAGACGAATTAGTGCCATTTCTGGAGGGGGAAAAAGTTGTTACCGAACCAAAAAGTATCAGCCTATCAGGATTAGCTGCAACTAAAGATGATCAAGAGTATTTAGACAGCACGGTGCGAGTACCAGTCAAACTACTTGATCGCCTCAATGATTGGTTTGGAGAGCTAACTATTGCGCGTAATAGTGTCAATGTGTATACAGATAGGCTCCGTAGTTTGAGTAGCTTGCTCAAATCGCGAGTACGAACAATGCAAAACTTAGATAGCAATTTATTGGTTAGCCAAGCAAATATTACTGACCAAAGTAATCGATATTTTTTGCCTCAAGCGATGGTTCAAGACCTTGTACGATTGCAAGAAGTTGCTAATGATATCGACCTAACTTTGGAAGATGCTGATCGCAGTGTCAGCGAACTAAATCGGGTTACCAAACAGTTGCAAACTAGCCTAACTAAAGTCCGAATGCGTCCTTTTGCCGATCTAGTTTCTAGATTTCCTCGGTTTATTCGCGAACTTGCTTTAGAATACGGCAAAAATGTTGAGTTCAAAATTAGCGGCGACCAAACTCTTATTGATCGCAGTATTTTAGAAGTCTTAAATAATCCCTTAATGCACCTGTTACGTAATGCTTTCGATCATGGGATAGAAAAGCCAGAAATTCGCTCTAGTTTGGGTAAAAAGGCAGTGGGGGTAATTGAAATTAAAGCAGTTTGCAAAAGCAACCGAATTATAATTACTGTTAAAGATGATGGTGGGGGAATTAATTTAGAGCAAATCCGCTCTAAATCTCAACAATTGGGTCTAGATATTGAAAGTAGTGAGGAGCTTTTAAGTTTAATTTTTGACCCAGGATTTAGCACGGCAAGTCAAGTAACAACTTTGTCTGGTAGAGGGGTAGGCATGGATGTTGTTCGCACCAATTTAAGACAAATTGGCGGTGATATTAAAGTTGATACTCAGTTAGGAGTCGGTACAACTTTTACCCTCAGTGTTCCCTTAACTTTATCCGTTGCTAAAGTCATTTTAGTTGAAAGTAATGGAATGTTGTTAGCGTTTCTTTGCGATTCTGTTAGAGAAATGCTGCTGCCCAATCCTAACCAATTTTGCCAAATTGCTGGGAAGGAAGCTATTAGCTGGTCAGGATATATTGCCCCTCTAATTCGACTAGATCAATGGTTAAAACCGCGTCAAAAGTTCGAGCAAACACCCCTGCATAACCCAACAGTATTAACAATCGAGCATAACAACGCTTGGTTAGGACTATTGGTAAATCGTTCAATTGGCGAACAAGAAGTTGTGATTCGTCAAGTAGAACCGGGAATAGCTATGCCTCCAGGTTTCAGTAGCTGCGCGGTTTTAGGTGATGGGAGAGTTGCACCGCTAGTAGATGTTCCCGCATTGCTCGACTGGATTGATAGCAGCGATTTAGCGATTGAGGATTCCCTATCAAACGTTGTTAACTTGGAATTAGAAGGTCAAAAAGATACAATCTTGGTAGTAGATGATTCTATTAATGTCCGGCGTTTTTTGTCACTAACTTTAGAAAAAGCTGGCTATCGAGTAGAGCAAGCTATTGATGGAGAAGAAGCTTTAGAAATGCTTTTAACCGCTTTACCAATTAAGGCTGTAATTTGTGATGTCGATATGCCCCGTTTAGATGGATACGGCTTTTTAGGACGGGTAAAATCTAATTCTAAGTTCAATCAATTACCTATAGCTATGCTCACTTCCCGCAGTGGGTCAAAAGATCGGCAATTAGCTATGCAACTAGGAGCTACAGCTTATTTTTCTAAGCCGTACAACGAACATGAATTACTTCAAACTCTTAAGCAAATGTTAGCTAAAAGTTCTCCACAAAAAATTTAAAGTTTTACTTTTTAATTTCCGTAATTGGCAAAAGTAAAGTATCTTCTATTTTTTGACGCACGGATCGACTCATATAGCTACTGGCATAAAGACAACTGACTAATAATTGGTTTGCTTCATAGTATTGTTTTAGGTAGTCCCATTCTTGATGATTAAATTCCCATTCGTAACCAAAATCCCGATAGGAAATGATTAAGGATCTTAATTTTTCTGTCCAGTCATAATTGTTTACTTCCCACCATTGTTTAAACTCTTCGTCGTTATCCAAATAGGGGATTTGATGCTCTAGCTGATGTATAGCCTGCTCTAGTTTCCTATCGACGTTCTGCGATCGCTCTTTAGTCCTTGCTAATACATTTTTGAACACCTGCAAAGGCTGGCTGGCAAATTCAAGAATGTATTTAAGCGTTAAAGTTCGATCTAGAGCAAGATCCAGAGCTAAATCAGCGCAAAGTTTTTGTGTAAAACTAGCATCTAACATTCTTGCTAAATCGAGCGTACTACCAACGGAGTTTTGTTTTCTAGCAACATCCAAATCTAAATAAAAAGCTCTAATGTTGTTCAATTTATGCTTGGAAACTACCTCCCGAGATTTTTTATTTAGCCAAATTAGAAAATTTTGCAGTTTATTATTATTTGCAATTAACAAATCAACTTTCTCTTTCATCATTAAAAGTAAATAATCGGCATTTCTTAACATTCCTACCGTTAACAAAAACACTTCTCGCCAACGCTTTTCAGTAATGTTGCTGACTAATTCTTGTAAGGTTGCTTCTAACACCTGCGGATCGGAACTTGAAACAATTTCTTTGGCAGTAAAATACTCTTGAAAACTTAAGTGAGAAAAAGAATAAATTCCCCGCGCTCTTTCCACCAATAGTCCGTGTTGAGCTTCAATTGATTTAACCACTGCCTCGCTATCTAATTGCAACACCTCAATTTCGGTACTAGCATTAGGTAAATTGCAAATATAATTAGCTATATGTTGTTCTAATTCATTTTGTTTGAAAAAATAGTCACCCCGTTTAAAGGTTAAGAAAGCAATTTGGCTGAGTAAATCTTCTTTACGCTGTAAAGACAATTGTTTGTAGGTTTGCTCTCGCTCAATATTTCTTTTTGCATCCCATTTCCGCAATAGTAAGTGCAAGCCTTCTTCATAAAGTTCGTAACTATTAGTGGGAAAGTCAGCTATTTCTTCAAACATCAGACATAGCATAGTTAATAACAAAGGATTTGTTGCTATTTCTAAAATAGGTGGTTTTTTACTGAGTTTTTCTATAAAACTAGAGCTTTTAACCGGGTCTTTCTCTGCAAACCATTTTTGAGCAAAGATCGTTATTTGCTGTTCGTCAAAGTCAGCAATTTCTACTTCAGTGAATTGCTCTAAAGTGTATTCATGAGTAGCTATTCGGCAAGTGATAACGAAGTAATTTTTATGAAATCTTTCACTAAAAGTGTGTACTTCATGTAAGACGCGGTGGCAATCTGTTTCCCGAACCTCATCCAGTCCATCTAATAATATTAAGCCCCTACCTTGACTTAATATTTGTTCTGTAGCTTCAGCATCATTGATCCCATAACTAATAAGCTGCTCTGACACATATTCTAATAAGTGCAGGCAACTTTCACTCTCAGCAAAGTCTTTGAGAGTAATAAAAATTGGCACTTTATCAGTTTCTAACTTACCGAAATTGCATTGACTCGCCAAATGTTTTAAAAAAGTGGTTTTGCCCGATCCTGGCTTACCCAAAACAATAAGTTTGGGATAATTTGTTAGAGCTTGTAACCCTGGTACTCGGTTTTGAATAATTTGCCCTAAGCCAGGACGATTGAAATCATCAGCAACGCATACTTTAAGTAATTCTGCAACCCCTAAACGCCGTCTCCCAATAATTTTTTCTAAAACATTGACGTTGGTATATATATCATCTAAATCTATTGGTTGGGACATATCTAACACACGCATTATGCCGCATTTTTGCTGCATACTCTCATAGCCTTTATTTCTTACTTCTTCTACTAAAGTATCAATATTGTTTTGGCTTACTGCTGATGGTTTGTCAATGTTGTCTTCATCTAACTGAGCGATATCAAGCCAAGGCAATTGTAGTTTTTGACAGATATGATGAAAGTTCTCTCTACCTACAGGTTTGCCAGCAAAAAACTTTTGCAATGTAGCACGAGAGATTTCTAAATCTGCTGCTAAGTCAACTTTGGTAGGAAAAGCTAAAACGGCATTTTTAGCAAGGCTAATACCTTGGGCTGATGCTTTTAGTGATCGCTTTGCTCTCAATGTCATAAACATTTGAATAATTTATAAATCTAGCTTGGTTACTGACAACTCTAAAAATTTTTAATAATAAAATAAATAATTGAATTTCTAAAAAACTTTTGCTTCACAGCATATTAAGTCTTATTTTATTTACCTATGCTAACGATTAAGCTTGACAACTTGCTTTTACCGTTTGTTAAATATCTTTTTGTACAAAGTTCTAATCATATTACTAAAACATAAAATCTGCCCACAAGA
>QQTW01000161.1_pt1 | contig 38475 bp, 28 predicted proteins | sample 1904831 | NCBI WGS metagenome assembly QQTW01 (sample SAMN09435610, study PRJNA476489) | Subsurface metagenome, whole genome shotgun sequencing project.
ACTTTTGGGCCGTGAGAAACTGTCTGCACGCTTGTTGTATTGTATATATATTTCGCTTCATGTGCTGCATTTAGCGGTTCGCATTCAGCGGGCATGTTGAGGTTGTGTTTCCATCGCATGGGCTGCGGAGCATAGGCTGGGGCATGCCTCGGTAGGGCTTTGCCTTGTATTATACTTGTGCCTCTTTGTCAGTACTACTTTGGTACTGACTGCAGCTAGAGCAATAGATCAGTTATAGCATCCAGAAACCAAAGTGCACTACGTGCATGGAGTAAGAACACTCTAACGACCGCGCAACTGAACTGTTTGTAAAAGCGCTAACAGTGGACTAAGCGCCTATCAATTGCTTATCCTTCACCCTTGTAAAGCCGAAGCCCCCCATTAGATATCATCTCCCTCAAACAAATCACCATGTCTCTCGAAGTTCTTACAACAATATCGCCCACAACCAACAAACCGGTGCTGACCCGTAAAGGATTATCAGATGCCGACTTAGCGAACCTCCCTCTGGTAGCTGCCAAAGCTTTTGAATCATACCGACTCACATCGCTATCCGAGCGGCAAGCAATAGTCAAGAGGGCTCTGAAGCTGATTGGCGAGAGGCAAGATGAGTTTGCCAAAGAGCTTACGGAGCAGATGGGCCGGCCCATAGCATACACGCCCAAAGAAATTACTACTGCTGTAAAGAGAGCAGAATATCTGCTGAAGATCAGCGGGGATGCACTCAAGGATACTGATGGTGAGCCCGAAAAAGGGTTCAAACGGTATATTAGGAAAGTGCCTGTTGGTCCGGTGTTGATAATTTTTGCCTGGAACGTGAGTTCTCGATGGCCAATTGATGAAGCTTGTCATTGGAGAATTTACTGAACCCTAGTAGTATCCGTACCTGATCATCGTGAATTCTCTAATACCTGCCCTTCTTGCTGGAAATACTGTCATACTCAAGCCGTCTCCACAGACTCCTACGATCGCAGAACGGATCCATGATACCTTCATCGAAGCTGGTTTACCACAAAATGTAATCCAATATTTCCACTGTGGCTCGCAAACTCAGCTCGAGAAAATCATCAGGTCACCGAACATACAGCTTATTTGCTTTACTGGTTCCGTGGCGGGTGGGCTGTCGGTGCAGCGTGCTGCAAGTGATAGGACAATACACGTCGGTCTGGAACTGGGTGGCAAGGATCCAGCATACGTACGGGCTGATGTCGATGTCAACTGGGCTGCCGAGGAGATCGTTGATGGAGCCATCTTCAACTCTGGGCAAAGCTGTTGTAGTGTCGAGAGGGTTTATGTGCATGAGTCGATACACGATTCCTTCGTAGCTGCGGTCCAGAACGTGCTGAGGGGCTATAAGTTGGGTGATCCATCCGATAAGAGCACAAACATTGGGCCGGTAGTCTCGAAACGGGCCGCAGAAACTATACAAATCCATATTAGGGATGCAATCGATCGTGGGGCCACCGACGCTACGCCGGAGAATGAGAGCTTCAAGTCACCTCCTCCAGACGGGAATTTTGTCGCTCCGACATTGCTGACTGGTGTCACTCACGACATGTTGATAATGACGGAGGAGACGTTTGGACCCGTGATCCCAGTGATGAAAGTCAAGGATGATGCGGAAGCCATACGTCTAATGAACGACAGCGAATTTGGTCTGACCGCTAGCATATGGACGAAGGACGCAGAGAGAGGTGAAACGCTGGCGGAAAACGTTGAAGCTGGGACTGTCTTCGTCAATCGTTGTGATTACCCAAGTCCTGTAAGTCAAGATCAACTCCAATATACGACGCGTTACTGATCTGTTCGTAGGACCTGGCGTGGACGGGATGGAAGAATTCGGGCAAGGGCGTCACTTTGAGCAAGTTCGGTTTCGAACAATTTGTCAAGCTGAAGAACTTCCATGTCAAGGACTATCCTAATTAAACGGCGATTGTGTTGCATAGAAGTCACTCTCTGGCCGTGTCTGATTACATTGACGCTTACATATAATAGAGTGCATAATTCTAGTCCGGCCTGGGCGTTGCTCATCATTTTCCTTTAGGATTGCCAACATCGTACGGAGGGCGAGTCCGAGGGTTAAAGATAGAGCACAATAGCAAGGAGGTTGGAATGTTGATGGGGAATGCAAGGGCGCCACCCATCGAAACCCCGAGGCGGTCAACGCGTTCATGTACCGCCAAGAAGCAAATATGAGGAAATCCCACTAGGCCTCTTAATTCGCTGTTCAACCTGAAGATCATCGAGAATATAATGTATCAGCATTCCAGGGCGGATGTCTCAAAGGCCTCCTCGCGTGGCATCTTCATCTCCACGAGCAACTCGCAATCTCTGAGACATTGGCGTCATCAGCACGCAATACTCATTTGTGACCGTTGCCCTCGCAATTTTAAACATCGTATATACGGCTCTTCTCGCTCGGGTTCCTGTTTGATGTCCACCACCACTCCCCGATGTTCTCACAGAGTTCTTCTTGCTTTCTATCGTTACCTGCTTTGTGGATTTAGCGTCAGCGTCATCTCCTGTTTCTATTGAATCAGCCTCGAATCGATCGGGTCAGCGTGTTGATTAAACGTATATTCTAATACCGAATCCAATTTATACTCGCTGCATCCGCCGGAAGTCATTGACATCACATCCACTGCTCCGGACGCGGAACATGGCTTGCTTCAGCATCAAACGACTGTGGTCGAGAATAGCTCGACCAAGGGGACGACCTCAACCCCTTGAAATCGTAAGCCATTCCAACTTGTTGGTGGTGCTCACATCACAATAGCATTCTGCTGACGAACACACAGAGCAATCCTACCGGCTGCTGCAAGGGACGCTCGTTTCCAGATCTCTTTGCAACTGTCGAAGAGTGAGTTTATGTTCCTGTTCCCACAAATTCGTCGCCAACGCAGTGGACGTAACTCTTTCGCTGTTCAACACAACAACGATGCTCATCAGAATATATACGGAGAGCGAAAACTGACGGTCTGCTTTACAGGGAGTCCCTGATGCGGAAGAAGGCAGAGGAGAAGGACTTTGGTGACGTCGAGGTTATGATACGCTCAAAATTGGAGAGGCTGAATGGTAGACAGCATATCGTTTGCTAGATAACCCCCGTGCCAGTGTCCGGGTGCAGATGGAGAGACTCCTTGTCGGGCATAAGGGCCAAAGAGGTTGAGGCGTTATGCTCGTTAGGGCCGATGGAGAGCTGGATTTAATACAGTGTCTGGGCTGGGTATTCTAGACTACTATCACTGATACAAAAGTCATTCCATAATTCATAATTACCTATACTATGATACCCTTGGCACACAGAAACATTGAATTGGATGTCCGTAACGGTCGTAATTCCACCACCGACGCTAAGGGATGTCGTGCTCGGCTAGTTCGGTCTTTCACGAATGCGGTGACATAAGACTGGGCATAAACTTTTGTAGGGCATCGGCATTTTGCCTCTCTTCCAGTTACAATATTTCTTCCCAGCTTGCTGTCAAGTAATCATTTTGACAGTTGCAGTTCTTTATCTTCTTTACAGTTGTGAAAGTATCATCTCATCATGGCACGTATTGCGACGGCAGGAGAAGCTGGTATGTTTACTTGCGTTGCCCCACTTCTGAGCCCGAGGGGCATGTAGGATTCATGCTGACAAGTGCCGGAATGCAGTCGCAAGGATCGCATACAGTTCCAGTGATGTCGTCCTATCTGTTCAGCCTGCCCTGGGCGTAGACTCGGAGTTCTCCCCTACGTTGAAGTCTTTTGCGAGCAAAAAAGTCACAGGATTGGTTGCCAAAGATTGCCCTGAGGTAATGCTCCGTGTCTGTCATGGCAGGCAAGGCTCGATTGCTAAGTGGCGACCCAGATTATAGCAATCCGACACAATGCAGATCCATTGCTATCCGTATTCCAACCCATCCGCTCGGGGCAGCTAGTCTCAGTAACCACCAGCTCCTCGATCCTCTTGCCGTCAATACCCCACCTATACAAACTTGCGCAGTACCCGGTCGTCATTCATGTCTCTCTCCAACCGTCACACTTCCCTGACTTCTCCGAGATCACCTCAATTCGACAATCCGGCTTCACTTTCCTGCAGTCTGAGACATTGCAGGAAGCACAGGACATAGCCCTTACGGCTCATGCGTTGGCGATCAAGTCCGGCAAGGGCGTCATCCACTTCTTCGATGCGAGCAACTCCGCAGATGACGACGCTATCCCAGTCGCGAACCGGGATGTAGTTAGCCAAATCCTCAACCTTGATGAGGCGAGAATATTTCAGTCATCTTCAATTGGGGGCTTGTCACTACATGTCGATGATGGCAGGATAGCGACGGTTACAGAATCAGGTCTGCCTACTCTAAACGGTCATGGAGGAGCATTGGCCACGGCAACTCCACCGACTGAGAGAACATCGTCGAAAGCCGCAACAACTGAGAACTCGTCAGTCGGTTCCTCTCGACGGGATAGTAGCGTGGATAGCAGACCTACAGTCTCTTCAGCAACTTCAATGGGTTCCACAGTCACACGGCCAATAAGTTCGGAGGACATCTACAACATGGTAACGGAGATATGGTCGCAGCTCCGCTCAGCTACCGGACGTGATTATAGTGCCTTTGAATACACTGGGCCCTCAGATGCTGAATCAGCGCTGTTCATCTTCGGGTCTACGGGCTTATTCGTTGATGAGCTACGGAATGCAAGTACGTCCGATGAATTTGCAAACATTGGCATCATCACTGCCCGTCTTTACCGGCCATGGTTGGGGGCGCAATTGGTGGAGTCCATACCGTCTTCAATAAAACGGATTGCAGTTCTGGAGCAGATACGGAGAAAGACCACCAAGTGGGGTCCTGTGCTGCTAGATGTACTTACCAGTCTGAAGACCGGAACCTCGAGCGGTTCAGCGCCAGTGGTCGTTGGTCATCGACTCGGATACATCGAGCCGGCCACAGCACGACAGGCGTTGCGTGGTATATACCAAAATCTCAACTCGCCCTCACCTGTACAGAATCTGGAGGTTGGCAACTCAGACGGTCCGAAGGAACCCTTAGGTGAGTACGAGTTAGGACAACCGAAAGTCGAAAGCGCATACACGAAGATTCTGAATCAGATCTTCGGAGAGCGACTTCATGTTGCAAATCGACTAGGTGCCAGCAATGCTGGCATTTCGGCAACAGTTTCTGCCTCTCCGGAATACGGCTTTGGTGCTCTTATTGCCCGTACAGAACACCGTAAGCGTTTCATTGGAGAAGTGCAAGACGCTGCAAAAAGTCGTGACTTTACCACCGATGTACCTCAGAGCTGGCTCTCGAAATGGGCATTAAGTGCCGATGATACGTCGAAGTCCACCAGCACGGCGCAGGAAGTCATTGCTCGTCTAAGTACGGATGGGTCAAGACTGGCATCCTCGCTTCTCACCAACAAGCAGCTTTTCTTTAAAGAGTCACAGTGGTTGATAGGCTCGGATGCCTGGGCCTACGATCTGGGCAACTCAGGTGTTCACCATGTCATCGCGTCCGGTGCCAACGTGAACATGCTCATTATCGACTCACAGCCATACTCGGAAAGAAGTGCGGCTGACGCTGCACGAAGGAAAAAGGACATTGGACTGTACGCGATGAATTTTGGTAACGCCTACGTTGCCTCCGTGGCCGTGTATAGCTCCTATACACAGGTCTTACAGGCCATGATTGAGGCAGATCAATTCAATGGACCCTCGGTAATTGTGGCCTATCTTCCATACAACAAGGAAGATGATTCGCCTCTGACGGTCTTGCAAGAGACGAAGAAAGCGGTAGATCTCGGTTACTGGCCATTGTACCGATGGAACCCGAACAACGAAGAGAAGGGGGAGTCCAACTTCTCTTTAGATTCAGAGCGGATAAAGCAAGAGCTGCAGGATTTTCTGAGGAGAGATAACCATATGTCGCAATTGATGGCACGACATCCACAATTCTCTGCGAATCTGTCTGAGTCGTACGGATCTGAAGTCCGAACACTGCAAAAGCGCAAAGCCAAGGATGCATACAATAAGTTACTCGAAAGCTTGTATGGAGCACCATTGACCATCCTCTTTGCGTCCGATAACGGTAATGCCGAGAGTCTCGCCAAACGCTTGGGAAATAGAGGTAAAGCCAGAGGTCTCAAGACAATGGTCATGGCAATGGATGATTATCCACTCGAAGATCTCTCGAACGAGGAGAATGTCGTCATGATCTCAAGTACTGCCGGTCAGGGAGAGTTCCCTCAGAACGGGCGTGCCTTTTGGGAGGCCATCAGGGACTCTGGTGACCTTGATCTGTCGAACATACGTTACTCTGTGTTTGCTCTTGGAGATAGTCATTACTGGCCACGTAAAGAGGACAAAATCTACTACAACAAGCCTGGAAAGGACCTGGATGCCAGGATAGCATTCCTGGGTGGCAAGAAGCTCGCCGACATTGGCCTTGGAGATGACCAAGACCCTGATAGCTATCAGACCGGCTATTCTGCATGGGAACCTAAACTTTGGCAGTCTCTAGGGGTAGACAACGTGGAAGGTTTACCGGAAGAGCCGCCACCAATCACCAACGAGGATATCAAGATATCATCGAATTATCTGCGTGGTACCATCGCAGAGGGTCTTGAAGATACCAGCACTGGAGCTATCTCGGCCAGTGATCAACAGCTTACTAAGTTCCACGGCACGTACATGCAAGACGATCGAGATCTTCGAGATGAAAGAAAAGCTCAGGGCTTGGAGCCAGCGTATGCTTTCATGATCCGTTGCCGGTTGAACGGTGGAGTTGCGACACCATCGCAATGGCTACAGATGGACTCGATCAGCAGCTCGTACGGTAACGAAACGATGAAATTGACAACTCGTCAAACGTTTCAATTTCATGGCGTCGTCAAAGGCAAGCTCAAGTCTGCCATGCGCGGCATCAACAAGGCTTTGATGACCACCATCGCGGCTTGCGGTGATGTCAACCGTAACGTCATGTGCAGCTCTTTGCCCGAGCTATCAGCGTATCACCGAGACGTCCATCAGATCTCTGCAAAGATTAGCGATCATCTACTGCCGTCAACAACCGCTTATCATGAAATCTGGCTAAAGGACGACAATGATAAGAAGACGAAAGTTGCTGGTGACGCTGTTGTTGACCATGAGCCTTTGTATGGTCCCACTTACCTTCCACGAAAGTTCAAAATCACCATAGCGATTCCGCCTCATAACGACACCGATGTTTATGCTCACGACATCGGTCTCATCGCCATCAAAGGTTCCAATGGACGGTTAGAAGGCTTTAACGTGCTGGCTGGGGGTGGCATGGGTGTGACTCACAATAACAAGAAGACATATCCACGGACAGGCAGTATGCTGGGTTATGTCTCAGCAGACAAAATCCACATCGTATGTGAGAAGATTATGCTCGTCCAGCGCGACCATGGCGACCGTAAGAACCGCAAGCACGCTCGGCTAAAGTACACGATGGACGACATGGGCGTTGATGTCTTCAAGGGCAAAGTGGAAGACCTACTCGGGTACCAATTCGAAAAGCCCCGACCATTCGCCTTCAAGAGTAACATCGACACCTTCGGCTGGCAAAAGGACGAAACGGGCATGAATCACTTCACCTTCTTCATCGAAAACGGCCGCATCGAAGACACCGTCGAATTCCCCACGAAAACGGGCCTCCGCGAAATCGCCCAAGTGCACAAAGGCGAATTCCGCCTCACGGGCAACCAACATCTCATCCTCTCCAACGTCAGCGACGCCGACCTCGCCACCATCAAAGAGCTGATGAAGAAATACAAACTCGACAACGTCCACTTCTCCGGCCTCCGCCTCTCCAGCTCCGCCTGCGTCGCCTTCCCCACCTGCGGTCTCGCCATGGCCGAATCCGAACGCTACCTCCCCGAACTCATCACCAAACTCGAAGACTGCCTGGAGGAAAACGGCCTGCGCCAGGACAGCATCGTCATGCGCATGACCGGTTGTCCCAACGGTTGCGCACGTCCTTGGCTCGCCGAAGTCGCGTTTGTCGGTAAGGCTTATGGTGCGTACAATATGTACCTCGGCGGTGGGTATCATGGGCAACGGTTGAATAAGCTGTATCGGTCGAGTATCAAGGAAGAAGAGATTTTGGAGATCATGAAGCCGTTGTTGAAGAGGTATGCGTTGGAGAGGAGGGAGGGGGAGAGGTTTGGGGATTTTTGTATCAGGATTGGTGTTATTAGGGAGACGTGGGAGGGCAAGACGTTTCATGATGATGTGAGTTTTCTTGCGTGATGGTCTGGATCTGTCATGATGTGTTTGTGCTGATTTGTTGCGTATAGGTTGCGGAAGCGGAGTCTGATGGTGAGGCGTGAGGGATGAGTCGATGTCTTGAGCCAGTTCCCCTTTGACGTTATTCGGGTTTGTCACTGTGTTGGCGTATGCATCACTGGCGTTCTTGACTTTCGTAGGGTCCTGCATCATCATCGACGCCATCATTACCGTCGTTGTTGGATTGCAAATTAGACTTGTATATACTTCTATCATTAGACCATCGATCCGTACGCCCATGTGACTATTGATTCGTGCTGATTACATTATACTTGATTCCTATCTATCTAGGTAACGAATGATGAGCCAGACTAACCAAGCTGGAACGACATTGATCCAATGAACTCCATGTCCTATCCCATGCTATGCCGAGACAGAGGAGTTTTTGTACTGTGATATACAGTAACAGAAGAACAGACAGGCTGAAATCCCAGCCGAAGTTCGGCGCCACTATAGAGACCGAGCAAGGAGTTGGAAAGTGTTGTGGTCGAGGATAGATATGTTAGTGATCTGCGACGACGTGATGGGACAGACGGCCAGTATCATGAGAGACCGAATTCTCCCACATCCCCGTTGATTCCGTCGCGTTATCTCATGATCACTTGGCAAGCACCCCACTTCACCAACACATACAGAAACGGCGGCCAACTCTCAAGTCCCGCCCACTGCGAAGACGAAGAATTACCGCACCTCCTGCAATTCGTGCACACGCACCGGCAGCGGAAGAGTCTGCGACGGCAACGTTACCGTTATCGCCGGCGGTCCCGTCCCACTCCTCCGCCGTCTCTCCCTCTCGACAGGCCCGCTCTCCAGCCCAATTGCCTCCCGACTCTTTCGAAACTTGCCACCAACAGCTCTCATCCAGCCAGCGTCTTCGTCAGTTCCGAGCCAATAGCTCTTGCCGATGTTGACCATCAAGCGACCCGCGCGACCTTTCCAGCCTTTGCCTTCGGGGAAGTGCGGGTTGAACGGGTTTTCGGCCAAGGTCAGGTCGGAAGTGTCTTTGTGCTGGAACGGAGTGCTGTTGTTACGGAGCGTCACGTCGGCGATGTATTGGCGCAGCACGAAGCGGGCGTAAGACAGCACGACAAGGGCAAAGTAGATGCGTACGGCTAGAAGCAGGCAGATGACCAGGATGCTGCTGAAGCTCTCGGGCTGGGCGAATCCGTGGCCGAGACTCGGTCCCGATGCGGACGTAGAAGCACCGGGCACGCCGATCGCCACGGCGTCTTGACCTTTGGTCAGGCCGGCAGCAGGCGAAGCGGCGATCTCGACATGCGAGACGTTGTACTTCGGGCTCGTAAAGCCGGCCGTCTCATCGATGGTGGACCCACCGGCTCCGGGAGCCTTGGAGCCCTGAGCGTCCGAGTGATGCTGACTGACGACCAGAAACCAAGTCACGGCGAAAGCGGCGGTGTAGGCGGCATTGACGAGCGTGTCAAGCACGTAAAAGCAGGCCAAGGCCAGACATTGGAAAGGCGATTGCTTGCGGATGTGAGGCGCCAGCGTGGCGGCCAGTACGAGAGCGGCGATGGAGTAAAAGTACATGGTCAACTGCAGGGGCGAGAGGTGTAGGCCCGTAAGGATGGCGAGGAGGCCATAGAAGCCGGAGACTTTGTTGAGCAGGAGCGAGAGCGTGATTAGTTCCGTTCCGGTCCGTAGGCTCATGAGGTAGAGGAATGTCTGCGATCGAGGTCAATGTTGGACCGTGACGGCGCATACATAAGGAGTTTGGTTGCGCCGACTTGTCGTGTGCGCACGGAGCTGAAAGGAGATAGGCACAGGGCTTCGGGCTTACCTGTAGCCGGGGCAGGCGGAACAATCTTCTGGAGAAGTCCATCATGGTTGTGCCGCCGTTTTGCGCCTCAAGGACAGAGAATGCCTAACTGTCCGCTCAAGAAGCTGTTTTGTCCGTATGGTTTTGCTGATGTTGTTATGCAATGTTGATGGTGGATGTAGGTGAGGAAACAAAGTCAGCGAGGCGGACGTTGTAATGCATCATTTTGTGGCTACGGTGAACCAGTCAAACCAGCTGTGCACAATCTTAAAGCGGCTCAAGATAAACCGTATGCAATTGTGGCAAGTTGGATATAGGAAAGGGTAGAGTGTTGAAATCCATTAGTGATTTGGTTCACGGGCTGAAGATCTGGGCTCGAGATTGTTTTCGAAACAGTGTGGTATAATGCACTCTTGGCCATTATTATCTACGTGCTGAAAGGGAACACCAAGCACATCTATGATACATTGTGAGACTGGGTGCAAAAGTCCATACGAAAAAGGAACGCCACGCTCGAACGCCTGCCAACCCATGAGATGACAAAACCGTCCGGCAGATCTTACAGCGAAGTTATGAAAGTGAAGGTGTATACATCAGAGGGTGTTGAAGGTGGTAAGATGAAGACGGTGGTTAGGCGAAGACGATATTAGCAAGCGCATCCGTCGTTATTTACTGGTTGCGTAGGGTTGATGTTGACGTCAATCACTGTGTTTACTGTCAGCGTCTCTTCCACATAACAGCGATTGCTCCACGTACTCTGCGACTCGGCCCTATTACCCTCCCCTTCCATGCCCGGCAAAGCCTGCGCTATCCTCCGGAACAGCTGTTTGACATTATGACCCAACTTCGCGCTCGTCTCGATGAACATGAGATTATGCTTCTTCGCCTCCTCCTCTCCCTGCGCCGTCGTTACCTCCCTCTTATCATTCAAGTCCGTCTTGTTTCCAACCATGACGATGATCACGTCGTTGCCCCTTTCCCCTCGAACATCATCCACCCATTTCCGTGTGTTTTGGAAGGACTTCGCGTTGGATATGTCGTACACCACCACTGCCACGCTGGAGTCGCGAATGTACGACGGTATTAGACTCCGGAATCGTTCTTGGCCGGCCGTGTCCCAGAGCTGTAATCGAACGGTTCGGTCTTCGAGGTACATTGTCTTTGCTTACAATTAGCGTCGAGCAAGCAAAGGGGATCCCAGGTAGATCTGTACTTTTGAGAGGAAGTCGATGCCTATCGTGGCTTGGTACATGTTGTCGAATGAGTCGTACATGAATCTGGTGATTAGGGAGGTTTTGCCAACTGCGTCAAGAAGCAGCCCAGTTAGCCAGAGTACTTCCTGAGCTGACGATGTTGCGCGCAGTTCTATGCGTACCGCTTTGTTCCCCTAGAAAGACAAGTCTGCGCAAAGCTTCGTCAGTTATGACCTTTCCAGTGTAGCCTTGGAAGGTCACAGCATGGGGCTTACTTGAACTTTTTCAAAGGATTCGAATACGATCCTACAGTAGATTGTGCGGCCATATCGGTACTCAGACAACCAAAGGCAGATCGTCAAGGTATGAGAGGTTTCAGGTAATATGGTAGTGGGCGGTGTTTATTCTTGCGGATTCAAAGGGGATCCCCAACTCTATGGGCAATCACATTGGCCGCTTTCCGCTTTCGCTTAGTCATCACGAACATGCACAACTCCGAACAAAATTCACAGCTTCCGCTTTGATATTGCCGTTGAATCAGGACACTGAAGACCAGACGCGGAATGATGGCCTCAGCAATTGAAGCACCGCGACAGTTCAAACAGCCGTCAAGGAAGGGCAAGAAGGCTTGGAGGAAGAATGTTGACATAACTGGAGTTAACGAAGGGCTGGAAAATCTTAGGGAAGAAGTGATCAAAGGGCATGCCTCATTCCCCCATGCCTCTGGTAGGTCATGGATTGACATGTGGCTATTCCAGTGGCATCATCGCAGAAAAGCCTTCTACTGACCTCTTCACCCTTGACACCACCGGTTCCACCGCCATCCAGAAAGCGTACAACAAAACCCACAAACCTCTCAAGGCCGATGAAATACTCTCACAGCGATCTGCAATACCAGCAGTCGACAGTCGCAAGCGCCCTGGATCCAAAACAACCGATGGCATCATCGAGCCGAGTAGCAAGCGACGTAAAAACGGCATCAGTCACAAAGAACTGCAACGGCTCAAAAGCATCGCCTACGGCGGCGAAACCGCACCCAAGGACATCACGACTGTCACAGCGCCAGACTACGATCCCTGGGCAACTACACTAGAACCGCAATCCAACCAAGACCCTACATTCTCCTTCCTGGACCCACCAAAGCCAATCCGAGCACCCAAAACGCTCAAAGAACCACCTATCTCCCTCGTTGCAGCCGGCAAACCCGTCCCAGCAGTCAAGAAACCCCACGCTGGAACAAGCTACAACCCCGTCTTCCAAGACTGGGACCAACTTCTTACGGAAGAAGGCTCCAAGGAAGTCGAAGCCGAACGCAAACGTCTGCGCGAAGCAGCCGAAGAGTCCGAAAAACAAGCCAAAATCGCCGCGGCCCAGAACGACGACGACGACAATTTCGCGCTAACCGAAGACGAGAGCGCGTGGGAGGGGTTCGAGAGCGAGTATGAGGGTGAAGAATGGTTGAAGAGGAAAAGACCCGAACGGAAGACGCCGGCGCAGAGGAACAAGGCTATCAGGAAGAAGGAGGGAGAAAGGAGGGAGCGGTGGCAGAAGAATTTGAAGGAGAGGGCTCGGCAGGTGCAGCAGATTCAGGCCATTGCTGAAGCGGTTGAGAAGTCGCATCGGGAGAGGGCAGCGATTCCGGGGCGGGCGGATACCAACGACAGTGGCTCGGAGTCTGACGTTGACGATCGCGTGTTGAGACGCAGGAGGTTTGGCAACGTCCCGTATGTCCCTGCCCTTCCCCTCATCATCATTCAGTGCCTTTCTTTCGATCGGCTGACTGAAGGAACAATGACAGTCTCCCCGACCCGCCGCTCGAACTCGTCCTGCCCGATGAATTGCGTGACTCGCTGAGATTACTCCGGCCCGAGGGCAATCTGCTGAAAGAGCGGTTCCGGAATATTCTGGTGAGAGGGAAGCTTGAGACGAGGCGGCCCATCACGCAGGCCAAGAAGGCGAGGCGGACGGTTACGGAGAAGTGGTCGTACAAGGATTTTGTCGTTTGAAGGTTGGGGAGTGGGTGGGAGCGGGAGAGGAATGTGGATAGGGGGAGACGTGAGTGATGATTGGATGGGAGGGTGTTGTGGGAGGCCTTGTCGTGTGAAGGCTTGCTGTGTTCGGTGTCGGATCTCGTACTATACTAAGGACCGCCTCTACAGGATGGTTCGTACTGCATAGAGGAGGTATGTACAGTCATGCTGACTTCAATTTTCGCTCAGTGTATGCCGTGCAGGATATATGCGCACAGCGCAAATAAACACCTCAGTATCCTTACGCATCAAGTCGCAGAGTGTCAAGCTCATCCCCCAGTTCCGCTCCTTGTGGCAATTCTCTCCCGTAAAGTGCGCCAAAACATTTGATAGTTACCCAATACTACCAAAACTAATCAGACCGTCGAGCCATATGTACTGCCGTTCCACACCCACTAACCCCCCACTCCATAACCTGTCCTCATTGCCCATGTCATGTCATGCCAGGCACACCAGCCCTCCGAGGGTGAAAGAACGATAAAGTGAGACAAAGCAGTCACATTGATATCCTTCTACTTCCACAAACGCAGCATGGAAATGCAACGCCGGTGAATTTGCAATGAAGAGTAAAGGAGTATACATCATGCCAGAAGATGGCCCGGATGGAGAATTGAGAATGCAGCTCGTATACAGTAGTCGAGCTGTGCATGTGGACTGAGATGCAACACCGATCGGAAATGGAATGTCGGTACGCGAATTAGTTATCCCGCCAAACCATAGCCCGGATGGGGAATTGAGATTGCAGCTGGTATCGTTATAAGGTAGTCAAGTTGTGAACTGATAGTGGCAAGCAAGTATGAGATGAGAAAGATCAGTGTGCAGCGAGGGAAGAAGGACGGTGCTCTGGCTGCGTGTTTACCTGGGCTGTAGACGTAGACGTAGACGTAGACGTAGACGCATGCGTGAAGTAGATGTAGGACGGAAGAAGATGCTCAGGCGTCGTTTGTAAGAGGACAGAATTGGTGGTAAAGGAGCAGTTTTAGCAGTGATATGTATGGATTCCTATATTGTTAATTTCCAGCTTCGGCAGTGAAGCCAGGAAGGTAAAATTGAGTGGGTGAGAATTGTTGTGACTGCCATTACTGATATCACATCTCCACAAGAGACAAGAGACGGTAGGTAAGGCATTAGCCCCACCATCGGCCGGACTTCAGATTCTTCCGCCCCCGTGAAGCGACACGCCAAGACATAGGGCGACACACCAGGCTGTTACCAGCATGTGATGACAGCATCGTGCATGCTCGATTGCGCGACCCCTGAACGATCAGTACTTACCTAGGTACCTGAAAAGTCTGGACTAAGGTAGACTGGAACTCTCTCGGTGAACTCGGGATGCGGGAAGGGAACTTGAGTTATTCCGCGAGCTTTTCGGGGGCTTTCTGCAGCTCAAATGGAGGATATTTTATTGTACCTGATTGCGTGGACCATTCTCAGTATAATGTAAGATTACAATCGATCGGAGGGTAACTTAAGTCAATTCCTCATGCGTAAGGTATGGAACTGTTCCTTTATTGCTAGTTGCCGTATGCCATACGGTAGGTATTGGTCGGAGGTGTATTAGCTAGAGTCACGTGAGTCTCTCAGCGGCTGCACTCCGGTCTCCCGGTCTCCGGGATTCTCGAATTAAGTTAAGACCGGATCAGGGTCCAAGACGCTAGTGCATTTCTCAGAATGATCCCTGCCCGCCGTTTGCACCAACCGCGCGGCGGGACATTGAGAGACCCGACCAAATAGATCCCAATTGCATACGGTACGAGTACATCGTTTGTCTGACAGACAGTTACTGGTTACTGGCAACTCGGTGGTCGAATTGCATTGTGAAGATTGATTTGTTACCTTACTCTTCAGACCTTCAAAACACTAAAACACTAAAACACACCTTTCGTTGCCGTGTCCCAACAACAATCTTACAATGGCCATAACGACAGCTGTTTCCAATTCGGTCAATGTCCTTCGTCGCTACGCCGGATCCGTCACTTGGGCTCCAGTCGTCAACTTCTCACGTGCTACGGTCTTGTCGCTGCTGCGTCGGATCGATTTGGGACTGCTGTTGATCGTGGACAAAGATGGCGAGGTGACAGTGTGCGGCTCGCCCAAACGCAAGGATGGTTTACCAAAAACCGAGTTGAAAGTACTGAATGATGCTTTCTGGGTGCGTCTGTTGTTGTTCGGAGACATGGTGGGTGATTGATTGATGTTCATATCCGATAAGTCTACCGGATGATAGCTGAGAGGTGGTGCAGGGCTTCGCGGAGAGCTACATGCTCGGGGAGGTTTCATGCCCAGATCTAGTTGCATTTTTTCAGGTAAGCAAGACTCCATTATCTCTTTCTGCAAGTCTCCTTCTAACTTTGATTCTTCGTAGATATTCATCCTCAATCGCGCCCAACTATCGGATGCGACAACCCTCTCTTCCTCCATAGCATCAACCATCACTGGCCTGGCCCGAACCACCAACACGCTCTCCAACTCTCTTCTGAATGTTTCAGCCCACTACGATATCAGTAATGCCATGTTTGCCGCTTTTCTCTCTGATGACATGACATACTCTTGCCCCATCTGGCTTCCAAAGTCAGATCTCAGGTCAGCAGAAGAAACGTTGGAGGAGGCACAAGAAACGAAACTGCAGCGATTCATAATCAATGCAAGGATCAAGTCCACCGACCATGTTCTGGAGATTGGAACCGGCTGGGGCAGCTTTGCAATGGCCGCCGTCAAGCAGACCGGCTGCAGTGTCACCTCGGTGACTCTCAGTAAAGAGCAGAAAGAGTTGGCAGAAAAGCGAATTGCGGCGGCTGGGTATGCAGACAACATCACGGTTCTTCTCTGCGACTACCGTGCCCTGCCCACTCCAATGGATGGATACTTCGACAAGATTGTGAGTATCGAGATGCTGGAAGCTGTTGGCCGAGAGTACCTGGACACATACTTTAGCTGCGTCGACCGACTGCTCAAGCCGAATGGTGGAATTGCTGTCTTCCAATGCATCACAATGCCCGAAACACGATACGAAGCATATTACAAAGGGGAAGACTTCATCCGAAAATACATCTTCCCTGGTGGCCATTTGCCATCGGTATCCCAGCTGGTTCGATCAATCGACAAGGGGAGCAACGGGACTTTGATAGTTGACAGCATCGAGAATATCGGCGGCCACTATGCGAAAACATTGAGGTTGTGGAACGAGAAGTTTCAGGAGAATTTCCAGGCGAGAATAGCACCGGCGTTGTTGGAAGAGCATGAGGGTATGACGGAGAGGGACGTTGATGTTTTCCGGCGAAAATGGGAGGTAAGTCGAGCTGGACCTGGTATCGATCCTGATGGTTTTTTGCTGACGTGGTTGGTAGTATTACTTCACCTACTGTGAAGCGGGATTCAATACCAAGACGTTGGGCGACGTGATCATCACCGTCGGACGAGAAGGAGCCATGGAAATGCTGGAGGATGTCCCTTTGTGACGACTTCAGCTGTCGGCCAACTTGCATTTCCTATTGTTATAGAGAGCCGGAGTTGGGTTTCTCTACTTGCTCTTTTGCTTCAATACCCTCTGGCATCTCTAAAGAGTGCCTCAGCTCGGGTCCTTCCCTCAGACAACCCGTTAGATCGATGCATGAGCCGACCATATCGGCTGTTACTAAGCATAGCATAGCATGGTCGAAAAATAGAGCGTTCATCTCTTTCCTTTCTTCTTCTTATTTCGCTTCCCCCTCTCATCCGTCCCTCCGTTTGATTTCGATCTTCCCCACCTCTTCGCATGCTCCGCCTCAAAGGCATCCTTTTCCCTCTTGAACAATAGCATGCAAGCTCTTGCATCTTCCACACTCGAATGCTCCCCCGCCTGAATCTCCACTCCCAGCAGCTCCCTCGACAACCTCTTCAGACTGGGCGTCTTCCCCATTGCCAACCTCCGAAACGCCGGATGTCGACTCGTGTCTCGAATATCCCTCTTTGGATGACCCAGCATCAGCACCTCCAGATCGTGCTTGATTCCATGCCCCACTAAAACCTTCCCTTCTAGCAACGCCGCGACAGCCACCTGGACTTCTCCGAGCGAGCGCGCGGTCCGCATATGTGAGGGCAAGATACCGGACACGTGCGTTCGCCAGTCGGTGACGAATTCCTTGGGTCGGACGTATGAATCGTAGATTTGGACGCCGTGGTAATTCACGATGCTGACGCGCGCAAGGGCAGAGTCTATGTCGGGATTGGGGCCGACGCCAACCATTTCGCAGTCTAGTGAGAGGTATTTGCCCGCCTCAGCACTATGTCAACATGAGCAGTGTGTTAGCTGATGGCAGTAAGTATGTAATTAGAATTGGTGTGATGGGCCCGCGTACGTCGGTGATAAGCCCTCATTGACTTTCTCATTGCTAGTCGGTTGAGCTATAGGCACTGTAACTGCTGCTTGGTCATTCATCGTCTTCGTCGTCTTGTGCCGATGCGCCGCACGAGGTTTGATGCTCGCTTCTGGTTTTCGTTTCTTGAAGGCCTGGCGCGCTCTTGGGTGAATATCGTTCTCTGCCTTGCGCTTTGGCGGTCTGGAAGTGGCCTGAAGGGTCCGTTGAAGCTTCTTCCAGTTGCTCGACAGTTCCTGAAGCTCCATCGCCATTGTCTATCACCGCGAATTTGTTGTCATGTTGTATGCGTGGACCAAGTTTCGAGGAGCTTGAGTTGGGAAAAGGTGCGCCGCACGCTAGTCCCCAAAAGGGCGTTGTGATGCCATGATGTTACCCTTCTTAAACGATAAGTTACAGAACATAAGTTATCATATCAACCGTGAAACCAGAATATTCTCAAGGTGCTATACCTCGAGAATCTCTTTGATTCACCGACTACACAACATACAATATCGCTCTCGTCAAATCAAAAGTTTGCAGATGTGCCTCTCTTCTCCTTATTGGCCAACTCATCAGCCCTAGTCGAATATCATCATGTCAGATCTCTACAGCTAAATTGACCAATTGCAAAAATGCTCCCTGATGGCCCCTAGCAATGGGTTGTAATATATCTATACAACATATTCTAAGGCAGAAGGAGGATCCTTAGCTCAAGCAATGTCTTTCCCAACTCTGTCATCTCCCAGTGGAGAATTACTGGAGTTCAGCGGCATAGCAATGTTTTTCGATTGTAAGCGGGGCATGCTTGGTCATGGAAAGGACGGATACCCTACGGACCTTCTACAGAGCGGGACCACTTGAACCTGAGCTTCGTCTGAAGTGGCCTGCGAAGATTGGAAAGGACACAATCCCGCTCTCCGGGCGACCAAACCGGAAGACTGAGTGAAGCCAAACTACCTTACAGTTCAACGCAATCTCCAATGGCCACCCACAACCACCAAGAAATGGATCCTTCAAGGACAGAAAGGCTTCGAGAGCCTTAAGCCTGTTGATGAAGCCCCTGTCCAGGAGCTTGGTGACTGCAATATTCTTGTGAACTTCGAGCTGTGTCGCTAAACTATCGAGGTTTGATTATTGCCAAGTACTTCTACTTTCACTCTTCGAGCAACTGCCAGCCTAAGCTCATCTCCGTTACCTGCTCAGGGCCTCTTTCCATTGCCAGTGGGGGAAAAACATTGTGCCTGTTTCGGATGGCGCCGGTGTTGTCGAACAGACTGCTTCTAGAGTCTCGCGCTTCCAGAAGGGCGACAAAGTCATGAGTCTTTCAACCAAGACCACCTCCATGGTCCCATAGACGAGGTCTCAAGAGCAAGCGGCGCTGGCGGAATGCGTAACGGTGTGTTCACAACAGTATGGCACTTTCAACGAGAATGCACCGGTGGCGATGCCAGAGACTCTCGACTTTCAGCAAGCAAGTACGTTGAGCTGCGCCGCAGTCACGGCGTGACACTCTCTCTACGGGCTAGCAAGTCATGCTCTGAAGCCAGGCGAGGTCGTTCTTACCCAAGAAACAGGTGGCGTCAATATCTTTTCTCTCCAGATACGTAGAGATTTCGACTATACAACCTGATGTAGCAGGGACAAATTCTATTAAAGCCTAGTTGCGGTGGCAGCCGGGGCGATAGTGATTGCTACCGCATCATCGGATGGCAAAGTAGCCAAATTGGAGCAAATCCTAATTGGGACCAAAAACCTAACGCCGGGATAAGCAAGGGGTTCACCACGTTGCGGGGCACATACACGCCCACCCTGTTCAACGCCGTCAGAGCAGAGGGTGTTATTTACTCGTCGGCTTTCTTGCTGGGATGGGTGGACAAGGGCCGAGTTTCTTGCGGGTGCTCCAAACCACGGCCATCTTTAGAGGTATCATCGTCGGATCAAGGACCCAATTCGAAGAGATGAACAGTGCAATTGATGCGAGTGGAAAAGAGGCGTATCAGTACTTGCTAAGTCGTTCCGAGTGCGGCATCCGCAGACGTCCATGGCAGGATCTGCAAGCTCTGAAGTGGCTCATAGGAATGGAATCCCCCCGCGTCTGTACCCAACGGCAGAATTACACTCATCGTCTCTCCTTTTCAGGGTAGCTCACCTCTCGGAGCCATGCGCCGTCCCTGTAAGATAGTACTCAATATGCACGAAATCAGAGGCATCATGACCTATGGATATCCAAGGAGAGCATGATCTTCTGCGCCTCTCCTCCTGGAATGCTCGGTCAAGGTGCACGGCCACGCCGAACAATGTGGCTCAGGACGGAGAGATTTTCCGTCCAAATCGAAGTCAACACGTTCAGCTTGCACTGACCGAGCAAGAGGTATGATCCACGGATGTTACGTCCGTGAAGAACATTCGGCTTCACTATCACGGATTTTTTCTGCGTCATTACCAGTATGACTGTCTCCTTGCATTTCTGTACCGGAAGGCAGTATATTAAAAGCTTCAAGTTCTCGACGATGAGAGTTTCATTCTTCAGCTACTGCTCAGTGCATCATCCAACTTACCTGTTGAACTCAAACCTCAACTTGAAAATTGCACTTTGACTCAAAGCCAAACCCCTCAAGAATTTACAGCGAAGATGCTCTCCTTTTCCCAAGTCAACATCCTCCTTATCCTCACCCCACTCCTCTCGTAAGTTCCTTCCACTACACTCAACACTCTCGCTTTTCATACTAAAACCCTCAAGCACCCTCATCCTCGCCAGCCCCCAATTCTTGACCCGCACCGCCGACGACGCAATCCACCTCCTTCCCACGCCCTCCCCGCTCCCAACAACCTGCATGCCTACCCTCCTCAAAACAGCAGCAACCACAACATCCCTCATAACGGGAGGTACCGGCCCCTCACCCCTCATAACCGCCCTGACCAAAACCGTCCCCGGCATCACGGCCGTCCCATACTCCTGCTACACAGCCACATCTACCGTCACCGTGGCTCCAGCACAGGTTGATTGTACGTTTAATACCGCGGCTTGTGGGATACAGACGCAGTGCGTTACGACGGCTACGACTACGACGACGGTGCCGTGTGCGGATGCTTGTTGTCCGACTACGCCGACAGTGATGAGTACGGTGGTGGGGGCTTGTGAGACGGGGTGCAGGGTGGGTTGTTCGACGAGGGTGGAGATTGTTACGGCTAGTGCTTGCTCGTGAGAAGAGATAAGGGCTTTTTGAATTGGATGGTTTCTGGAAGGCTTGATTTTGGAGGAGTGGTTGTTGATTGAAGTATTGGTCTACGGGCGTTTCAATCAATGTTGATGATGGCAAGCGGGTGGAGGCGTCGTCTCTTATCACAATGTTCGATATTCGGAGACGAATCTTTGTAATCTCCCTCAATCATGACAATCATACCTTTCCAGTATGTTCGCATGTCATTATCCCAATCGCCAAACATACGTGAACTGTCTTCTGAGCCTGTCTGTATACGTGCACTTGTTCAACGATGCCTAACGTAACCCAGGCTGTGCCACATGCATCCGTGCCCTCGATGTTTGCAACTTCAACGTTGCATCAAGCTGTCGTTGAGGTTTGCCGGGATATGTAACGTTCCCTGGTGTCCCAGTGTACGAGGGCAGATGGTAGTGTTGACTTGCAACTTAACGGTCCCGTGGACAGGGGCTTGGGACGTGTCTATGTGAACTAGGAATGTAAGATCGGGTGGGTTGGCCACGCGGAGTACAACGTTAAGACAAACATGATTAGATGCCAGGAGGCGTTCGAGGTTGGACGATGACGGCGGGCTAAGGCGTAAGAACTGAAGAATGTTTTGTGGTTTCCGAAATAAGGTCCGCATCGAAGCAACATGATCCACGTACAAATACAGTAGAGGTATCTTCAGAACGCCACATTGCCGTGCCAAGCCTTCCAACACCCAAGAGGCCAACACTCAGACCTTGCTCCGCTGCCGTTAAACAAGACAACGCCCCAGTCCCCTATGAAACCCTAGATCTCCCTCGGCTACAACGCATCGTACATCTCCTCCACATCCTTAACCAGATCCCCAACACCAGACCCACCATGACAATCCCTCCACCTCCCGCCATCTCTAACACACCTAACCGTGCCATTCAACCTGACCGTACAACTAGCCGTAACCCCCTTGTCTAGACTCCTCTGAACGCTCTTCTCCAACAAATCCATGCCCTTCCCCTCCTCACTGATACACCCATTCAACTTGTCGAAATCGATCCCGTGCTCCAGCGCACAGTCATGCACCAGCTCGCGCGCAGGGATCTCGTAGTATTTCTGCGTCATGCACATTGTGAAACCGAGGTAGATCTTCGGGTCCGGGTAGATGTTTGCGGCGCATAGTTCGAGGATGTTGCCAAGACATTCGGGTGGGCCGTGCATGCAGGTTATGCCGCCGTCGGACTCGATGCTGGAGGAGGGTGTCAGCGTAGGTGTGGGATGGGGTGCCAGGGGCCGCGAGAGCGCAATCTCACGTACGTTCCGATGTATGAGAGTTTGAAATCGACCTTGTCGTGGATTTTCTCCATGGCTGGGACCACGAGGTCTTTCAGACAGTCTTTTGCGTCGGGGCATTTGCTCATGATGTGCGCCTCGAGGGGAACTTTGGCTGATTTGTTCGCGACTACTTCCCCTTCTGTTCCATAGTGGTTGTAGATACCTCGTTGGACGAGGAGCCAGGTTTGTATTATCAAGAAAAGCGTCATGCAGTAAATGAAGAAGCGGCGGTAGGGCACAGGGAAGGGCCGTTGCTCTGCACGGGAGATGTTCTCTGACTCCATCTCGTCGATCTCAAGCTGACCATATTTGTCTACTTCATCGTGGTGATCCATGTCTGTAGTATGTGTTGGTGAGATGAGGGTGTCTGCAAGGGATGATTTGTTGATTCGGAATTGTGCAACCCAACAATCTGGGTCACCGTAGTTCAGGGCCCTCCGTACTCCGGGTTTTGTCTGTCTTCTTGCCGACACCGCACGACCCGCTGTACTCGTACTCGTACTCGTAGACAGACATGGGCCGCTAAGGTACGAGTACGACGAGTACAGTACCTTACTGTACAATACCTACGAGTACCAGGTAAATGTCCGGCCTGAAAGAAAAACCTTGGAACCAAGGCTCCCTCATCAAACGACGTCAAAGCAGACCTGACCTCTCTTAAAGGTACCAAGACGGGCATATCAACCGGCCCAGTCGGCAAAAGCAGTTGCATCTGCAGTGCATCGCTTGAAAGGGGACGCGACAACGGGACCATCTTTGCCTTTGCCGGGCTTTGCCTCTCAACGTCGCATCGGTAAGGCTGCTACAGGGTAGCATCGTTTGGTCGGGGGGTGACTGGGTCAACAGTGGCGCCATTGGATCTACGAGTATCACTTTGCCGATGTTCAGCACATGTGCGTTACTAGATTCCGTCGGACGTTTGCAGGCATCATTGCTTGTATTCTGGGGCCTTCGTCGTTACTTTATATATGGACATTCATTCTATATTTCCTGCTTATCATATTCCAAAGTTCGCGGCTTTTGCAATAGTCCTCGGCACTGTACCCAATGGCGAAAATGATCAATGGAGTCGTTGATGACTATCTCAAACCTTTAACAATTGGAGAAGAGAAAATATATTCCCTGGCCTGTCAATTCGCAGGTACATACAAAAATCTGGCATTGGAATCGACCGATCAATTCTTACCAACTCCGATTGACGCACTACCGACGGGGCAGGAACAGGGGAAATTCTTAAGCATTGATGTCGGTGGTACCAACCTACGAGTCGGCTTCATCGAGCTTCTAGGGGACGCCGCGGACACAGATCCAAGATCAAGTTCACCTTGTCATGAAGCAACATCGAACATTCCCACCAGCAAAATTCAGAGATCGCGAATACGTAGGACGTTCGAGAAAGCATGGCCTATTGGAGAACATCTGAAGATGGACAATGCGGAGGACCTCTTCAACTGGATTGGTGACTGCATTGCGGAGGTTGTGGGAGATAGTGTCAGTGCAACCCTTTCGAAAGAGGAAGTCGTTCCGGAAGAGCTTGCGATGGGCATCACCTTTAGCTTCCCAATGATGTATGAGCTCTTCTACTCGGATCCATCACTTGACTTCTCTCCATTTGCTTGTACCATCTCCAGGCGAGATTGTTCCATTATGCTGCAGTTTCGCCAAATTCGTCACTCGTTTCTTTACTGACAAGGTGACTGGATAGGCAGGAATCTCTTTCCGAGGCCACCCTGATGCCAATGGGTAAAGGATTCGCCATAACATCGAATCTGAACCTTGGAACAATGCTTTTGGCTGGCTACGAACGACACACCAAAGAACCCTTGAATGGCCAAGTGGAACCTGCAGCCAAGAGAAGGAAGCTAAGAAGCCTCCCACGACTGAAGATTGCAGCCATCGCAAACGACACAGTAGCAACCCTAGCATCATTAGCATATACGGTGAAGTCAATACCGAACAGCAGGGTAGCAATGGGGTTGATTGTTGGCACTGGCTGGTGAGTAGCCCAGCGCCGCAATGAAACTTGGGCTCATTATCCCAGCAACGCTACGATTCCGATAAAAGTGAAGCATCTCCACCCATCGAAAAGACCTTCAGCACCACCATCCAAAAATTCCACAAAGGACCCAGAAATCGTGATCAACACCGAATGGACAATCAACGGCGCAGCCAAACCCCTCCGCGACCTAGACCTAATTACGGTCTGGGATAAGGTTCTAGATCGGGAGTGTGACGCGCCGGGCTTCCAACCCTTCGAATACATGACCGCAGGCCGCTATCTCGGGGAACTGGTTCGAATCATCTTCCTGATCTGGTCCAATGCAATCGCAGGATATGACCTCGACGATCTCCCTGAACAGATCCGAACACGCAACCAGCTGACAACGACGTTTCTAGCGACCGTTGTCGCACCGGCGGAAGATGCACGAACTTTCGTGAAGATACTGAACCAGAACTTACCCGCACCAAAGCAAAGCAAGTGGACCTGGGACCTGGAGTCCGCCGACATGATCCGCAAAGCCGCCAAGGCAGTTCAACTTCGCTCCTCGGCTCTCATCGCCGCTGCCATCGTGGGGTTGTTGGCGTGTGCCGGGGAACTTGAACTCGATTCACCTGAAAACCATGTCTCGGAGGCCAGAACCAACGGCTTCTCCACCACCAACACTTATCAAGACACCGTGACGGAAGAAAAAGAAGAGCTCGTCGTTGCCTACACCGGTAGCTTGATCACGCTGTATCCGGGCTTCAAAGAAGAAACTCAGCGACGGATCGATCGGTTGCTGGAACACACCGGACGCAGAAATCGAGGAAAGAGAGTTGTTCTTAGAGAGGCGAGTGATGGGGGAATCATTGGGGCGGGGGTATTGGCCGGCACGGTTGTTAGTGGATGAAGCCAGGGTGGGGATTGTGGATGGGACGGGGATGGGGTGATTTAGATAATTGGACGTCCGAGTCAGAGTATTGTATTTGGCCGAGGGTGCCTTGATAAGTTGAGGGGAATGAATTATAAATTTCGGTACGTTTGCATTCGTTTCCGAGTTCCGCGCTTTGCACAGATATTGCGAGTTATCATTCAACATCCGTCTCGACTACACCGTCCCTCCAAGATTCCTGCCATTGGCTTCCTTTCTTTCTACTTCCTGGTCGTGGATGTATTGGATAGAGAGAAAGCGGGGAGGTTGGCATCCGATATCGCTCAGCTTCTTGTCCTTGGTAGAGTTCCGGCATTGGATGAAGCTGGCGGTTTTTGCAGCGTAGCACATGTGACATGTACACACCACCAGAGATGATGTTGGTCAGCCACTGCAAGGAATGTCGTATCTTCATTTCATCTATTCTCCCTGTGGAGGTTTCAGATCGTTTTTCCAACAACCTCGACAACCCATAACGATAGAAAACTCAACGAGAGACGGCCGAACAGACATAAAAGAATGGTCATGAAATGTTCACATGCAAATCCCCTCTAGATGTTTCTCCCTCTTTTTATGTGGCCCGACATGTGATCTCCAGACACATCGTCAACCACCACCGTCAAAACACTCAAATAAATCTAAGAATCCTCAATCTGCTTCAAACAGTCCTCGAACTGCGACCAATGCGTCATGACGACATTGGCCCCAGCCTCCTTGAGCACACCCACCATCTCCTTCTGCTTCTCCTCGCCCTCATAACTACCCACATAGCCAACGACATAAATGCCGGCACGCGCCGCGCTCAACGTGCCACTCTTACTATCCTCAATGGCAACGCACTCCTTCGGATCCTTACCAATGACCTTGCAAGCATGCAAGTAAATGGCCGGATTCGGCTTGGAGGTCGGATGAGGCAGCGACGTGGCGGCGCTGAAAATGTGATCTTTGGGGAAGTACTTGTCCTGCCCGACTTTCTTGATGGAAGCCTGCACGCGCCTCAAGGCCGAAGACGACACGACCGCCATGCCGTATTTCTTGGAGGCGGCCAGTTTCTCCAGCACGGCGTCGACGCCGACGCACGGCTGCGCTTTCTTCCCCAGCGTCGCGATCACGCGGTCTTCTTCCGCTCGCACGTAGTCTTCCAGCTCGGTGGGCTCCATGGTGAAGTTGTATTTCTCCTGCAGGCCGCCCATCATGCCGCGGAAGTTCTGGCCCACGAAGGTGTTGAGGAGTTGCGGGCCGGTGAATCGATCGGGCTTGTTCTGCTTCTCGAGGATTTCATTGGCGAGCTCGGCGCAGGCTTCGAAGGCGAGTTCTTCGGAGAGAACGAGGGTATTGTCGCAGTCGAAGAGGAGTTCTGTGATCTGCGGAATCTTAGATTTACTTGTTCAATTGAAACGGTTTTGTGGAGCCTCACCTTCGGCATGATGGCAGATATCAACTGTCAATTAGGGCAACAGCAAGTCTAGCGAGAAGTGACAGTAGAAGGCGAAGAGTATCGACAATGATGTCTGGGTCTGACTGGCGAGAGAATTAAACAAAAATAATTGACGCACACTGGGGATGGTGGGGGTTTGCTCTGTTACGGATGAAGGGTTCAGCACAACACTAAGCCTGATCTAGACAATGGAGGGGCTCAGTGGTGTTGGCAAGCGACGGCGTCTAACTTAGTCCGGCCCGAACCTTAGCGCAAAAACAAGAGTTCGTTACCGTAACTTACACATGCGCGTACTCTCGAAACTGCATTGCATTGATAACTACCTATAGAAGGCCTGAAACCATTTCTGAGTTTATAATTTATGAGTAAAGCGGTGTCTCGAATCCACTTGCGAAGAACACAGACACTATCTTTTAAAGGATGCTATCGATCGAATCAAAGAGAGACCGAGTTCGGACTTGCACACCGAATGTGCTTCCATGCCGAGTCCATCATAACGGTTCCGTCAACGCATCGGAGAGGTACTGGGCGCCAAGCAATGACAGCGGTGCTGTACTGCTCCAGTTCTTCCACGTGTGATGTTGATTGCTGATCCTTTCTCCACAGATGGGAAGAAAACAGTGTACTTCCGAGGTCGGAAACTAAATGGCAGATCTGTCAAAGTACCAGAAGGATATCAAGGTTTGTCGGCGAATGTTGTCATGACACGCGTCGTGACACTTTCTGACCGACATTTGTAGGCACTGTCTTGAAGGCGACCGACCGTACAGCACCTAAAACAGGAAACCTTCCAACGCTAGCCAAGGTAGACGATGATTTTCCTGTAGAAGGGGAGGATTGTGAGGAGGATGAGCCAGTAAAGGTCCTCGAGGAGCAGGCTACCTTCGATGAGGTGCTCTTATGGGGTCATGAAAGCACGCCCGATGAGAATGACCCATACGCGAAAGGCATCGAGGAATGGATATCGTTCGCGGAGACGGTAGGCTGTGCGTTGACCGTGTATTCGATACGTCGTACTGATTCTAGGTGTTGTCGAGTAGATGCATTCAACAAGCTCTTCAGCCGTCACCACAGAGACGGTGGAGAAGTCATAACAGTTGACCTTTCCAGCAGCGAGTTGCAGCGTCTGGAGTTCCGGGTGTAGATTTCTGGCTCAAGACCCTTGATGTGAAAATGGAGAGTCCTTCATCCATCTTCTTGCTTGATAATATTCTTGGTAGACTGGGTATCATGATCGGCATCCTGCTTGCCCTTGCTCAACGCCTTCTGCTCCGCATCCCAATGCTTCTGCTCCTTCAGAAACTCCTTCTTCTCGAGATACCCTGCGTGTGACCGACACCTCTCCCAAACCTGTTTGAAGACCTGGCTTGCGGCCTCCTTCTCGTCCATATCCTTGTGACCTTTGCTCTTCTCCAGCTCCTTCCCTGACACCTTATCGTATTTCCTCCCCCCTTTATGGTTTGCATACCTCTTCGCTCGGGTCATGCCCATCTGGATGAATTTGCGCGCCATATCCATGCCGACAAAGTCATCTTGGGAGTCGTAGGATAGAAATCTGGCCCAGAGGTCCTGCGATGACTGCTTGGCAATCGGAACAGTGCGAAAGCGCCATAGCGGTAAGAGGACTGATTTGTAGGGTTCGAAAGTAAGCACGCCTTGCTCTCCTCGTCCGATGCGATAACTCATTCGCAGAGATTTTGTAGTTGTTGCGGACATGGGTGGAGAAGACGCTGGGTTCATCATTTCTGTCATCACTGGTCTTGATATCCCATCTTAGTCAGAATGCAAGTAGAAATAGCTGTAGAGATATTTAGTGAAATGAGCAACCTTGAAAGGAATCAGTTGTCAGTCTGGCGTTTTATTGTCAGCACTTGAAGCGACGGCAACGTCGGTCGCGAACCCAACGAGGACTTCTTCGCAATAAGACAACCCGCCATCATTAAATCATCAACATCCCGACGTAACACTTCTGACTTCGAAGAATAAACCACCACAGCTGCAGTTTGCGGAGATCTACATACAATATGGCGCCCAGAGATGAATCTCATGAGCCCACCGGGACGCCAGATCCGATAGAGAGAGGGTTTGCGACACTGGCAACGTTGAGGTATAAAATTTACATCGCCGGATGTAAAATAGAAATAGAACCGCTCAGAACTTCGCTCATATTTATCACAGGATCGGTGTGAAGGCGTTTGTCGAGAAGGTAAGCTGGAAAGTGGACCTTTTTGCGACCGTTCGCTTGCCCTTCTCAGCATCGTGATAATGAGCTTCTGTACAGAGATGGAGTGTTCAGCAAGAAACAACATGTTTATTGCTTTGCTTGTTCTTGGATTTCCAGATTTACTTGTTCCTTCAATCTCTTTACATTGTCAGTCATTTCGTGCTTTCCCATAACGATGACAGCAGCATTGTTTGCCTGCACCTATTGAACATCCTGTTGCCATGAGCGGTTAAAGAGCTCCCTGTCCTGATTGCTGACCGGCGCTCAGGACGGCGAGCAAAGAAAGGCAGAGATCCTGTCTATGCAACAGCGAAGAGGACAGCCATACTTTTAGTTGGTCTCCAGGTCTCCAGGTTCTCATATCACGCATGCTAATCGCAACGACAGCGTTCACTACGAAGAGTTCAACAAGCGTCTAGATGGTGAGTACATCATACGGTGCTCTTAACCTGCAACATGCTTAAACGAACTCAGAATGGATCCCTTCAACTCGCATCGACCTGAGTCGTGAAGTCGAATGGCCAGCCCCTGACAAACCTGATAAAAAGAAATCTGGACCACCTCCCCCGAAAGCCCCACCGTCCAAAGCTCCAGGACCTAGAGCCGGTCAGAAACGACCTCGTCCAGGTACCGTCTCCGCTCGCGACCTATCTGCGACGCCTGAACTCGGGTTGTCGACGAACGCTCAAGGCAAAGCAACGACTCGACCCTCCAAGGCCGGCGGCAAAGAGAACCGAATCAAAGATGACGAAGGCGGCGATGTCGCAGTGGTGCAAACCGAGGTCCTGGACGACACACCCAAGCCCGAAGATGAAGAGATGGACCTCGTTGACGTCCAAGACGCCGCTGCCGCCGCCAAAGCTTCAGCCCCGAACGACGCACCATACTCGCGTGAAGAAGAGATCGAGAAACTTCGAACAGGCGGCAGCATGACGCAGAACCAGACCGAAATCAGCCGCGTGCGCAATCTGAGCAAAGTGCAAATGGGCCAGCACGAGATGGAACCCTGGTACTTCAGCCCGTACCCCGTCGACTTCACGGAAGAAGAAATGGTCTATATCTGTGAATTCTGCCTCTCGTATTTCGGCCAGCGCCGCCCCTTCGAGCGTCACCGCGCCAAATGCACCCTCCTCCATCCGCCCGGAAACGAAATCTACCGCGACGACTACGTCAGCTTCTTCGAGATCGACGGCCGCCGTCAGCGCACCTGGTGCCGCAACCTCTGTCTGCTGTCGAAACTCTTCCTCGACCACAAAACGCTCTACTACGATGTCGACCCCTTCCTCTTCTACTGCATGACCACGCGCGACGACCACGGCTGCCATCTGGTCGGCTACTTCTCCAAGGAAAAGGAATCCGTCGAGGGCTACAACGTCGCCTGCATCCTGACCTTACCGCAATACCAACGCAAGGGGTTCGGCAAATTACTCATCGCCTTCAGTTACGAACTGAGCAAACGCGAGGGCAAACTCGGCAGTCCCGAGAAACCGCTCAGCGACCTGGGCCTGCTGGGCTACCGAGCATACTGGCAAGAGACGATCGTCGACATCCTGATGGACGGCCGGGCGGAAGTCAACGTCGAGGAACTGGGTGCGTTGTCGGCCATGACGACCAACGACGTCCTGCACACGCTGCAGAATCTGAACATGTTGCGATATTCGGTAAGTCTGAATTCGTCGTCTACCGCTGTATCTGTTGCTGGTGCCGCGACTTCCGTGAATGCTGCGTCGGTGGCGACATCGAGAAGCAGCGCTTGGCAACAACGACAGTGCGAGCTGACGATGCCGAAGAAGGGCCAACACGTCGTCGTCTTGACCAACGCGATTGTCGAGCAGAAGGAGAAGCAGCGGGAGAAGGAAAGGATCAAGGGTGGGAAGCGCCGCATCGATCCGGAGAGGTTGCAGTGGAAGCCGCCCGTCTTCAGCGCGTCCTCGAGGACGTGGAATTGGTGACGCTGGGGATGCTTTCTTGATTCACGAACATGTTTACAAATATTTAGCAGGGTGTTGGTGGAGGTTTTGTCTACTGTCCGGCATTTGGGCAAGGAGTGAAATCGTCACATACACAACATTGAATCTCACGCGAATGGAAGCAGGGATTCATTTAATAATCTGTATTTCTGACTAACTCTCTTGATGCAAGAGACGAGTAGTCAAACGACTAAACTACTGACATGATAAAAGCCGGATGCGGCAGAGTCAGTGAATGCCCGTAGAAAGATTTGCGAAGAGCGAGAGCTGATCGCCAGAGTAAAGCATCGCAGAGGACGCAGGATGTAGACAGATAAGCAAAATGCACGACCAATTGTTCTGGTTAATAAAGACTTCTGTGTGAGGAACCCTTGCTCAAGCCATGGAGAAAACCACATCCAAAGCACGCCGTTAATTAATACGGACTGGTATGACGACAAGGACGAATAGAATCATGCTTTGTGAGCAACCCAACCGAAAAGAGTATTCACCGTACGACGCCAGCAACCCGACGTGCCCACGAACCGCCTTGATGGGTAGGTCTGTGGTTATTGTTTGCCGCAGCAGGGATCGGCGTGTGATTCCCGGCAACCTTTCCGGGACCAAGGTGACCAGGGTTGTCTCTGGGCTTCATACCCTTTCGCTGCTTGTATGCCGTGTTGCGCGGTCCACGGTTATGCAGGGAATTGTGATTCTGAGCCATGATTTTGGCCTTGGCAAAGTCATCACCTGGAAGGCGAACAGATACCACGTAACCCTCCGGCCTCTCGTTCTCCTTGTCCCAAAGATTCCAAACGAAAGGCTCGATGCTAGTAACTTCTGTAGGCTTATACATCTTAGACTTAGGTCGGTGCGTCAAAGGCGCCTTGGCGGGAGCCCAGACAGCCGGAGGTGCCATCCTTGGAATTCGGACGGTCGGTAAAGAGCCAAACTCACGCTCCTCGAAAAGAGCTTCTTCGTCTTCCATGGCCTTGGACGTGGTGATCCCGTCCTCAAGCACAGTATTCGCATTATCTCCATCTTCACTGCGCGGGAGAGACACAGCGGCTGAGGCCTGCGGCAAAGATACATCGAGAGGAACTTTTGTTGCCGAGTTGACTGCAAGGGCAAACTTTTTCTCGGGTGATGCCTTCCTTCCGAATAAGCCATTGAACCTGTCTTGCCAAGTCGCAGTGTTAACCAAAGGCTGCGATACCACCCGAAGAGGTTGGGTGGGTGTAGGCATTGGTGACACGCTTGGAGGGGCGATTGGTGCTAACACAGTAGGTGGGAGTTTCACCGTCGGTTTCGGTTTGACGAATGGAAGGCTGACTGTGGGCCGGTTGACGTCGCCAGCATATGCCGGATGCTCAAAGGAGTCGGGCGGCGGCGGGGAAGGGGACCGAGTGAAGCCCGGACTGTAACTGGCAGACCGTCTGCTTGGTGTGGGAGCTCCATCCACTAATTGAGGAAAGAATTTGGAACCTCGGGCAGAGCCGGTTGCACTTGAGACGATGGGCGTTGCCATAGGCGCACTCACAACGTTATCAAAGGGTGGACTGCCGCCAGTCTGAAGGCCTTGCTGGCGATCACCAAGAGCCGGATCACTAGTCAATGTTTTAGAACCGGTCATCTTCTTTCGTTGACCACTAGTCTCGTCGATACCAGTCTGAATCCAAGTGTCACCGGTCGGAGGTATTTTGCTCTCTTGTTTAATGCCAGTTCTGGCTTCCTCTTCTAGGCGTGCTACACGTTCTCTTGTGTCCCGATCTCTTTTTTCGGCCTCTTCCCGCGCCGCGATCAAGTGGAAATTATTCCAGCCAGAAGTAAGCGCAGCTTTTGAGCTCTCACTGATCAAAGGCATTTTGCTCTCCTGTTTAACGCTCATCTTCTTTCGTTGACCAGTAGTCTCATCGATACCAGTCTGAATCCAAGTGTCACTGGCCCGAGGCACTTTGCTCTCCTGTTTAACGCTCATAGTCTTTCGTTGACCACTAGTCTCACTGATCGGAGGCATTTTGCTCTCCCGTTCAACGCTCATGGTGTTTCGTTGACCACTAGTCTTGTCGATACCAGTCTGAATCCAAGTGTCACTGATCGGAGGCATTGGGCTCTCCTGTTTAATGCCTGTCCTGGCTTCCTCTTCTAGGCGTGCTACACGTTCTCTTGTGTGTCGATCTCTTTCTTCGGCCTCTTCTCGCGCCGCCGTCAACGCGAAGTTTTTCCAGCCAGAAGTAAGCGCAGCTGTTGAGCCAAGGGCATGTGCTTGCCGCGGTGCAATTGCAGAGCTAGTTGGTGGTGCAATGGATCTGGGAGATCGCACTTCTCTGCCATGCTTGGTATCACGGCCACGGACCTGTGCGCGTATTTGATCCTCTGGTCGAGATGACTTTCGTTGTTCCGGTGGAGGGAAAACCACCACCGTCTGGACATCCTCACGGGATTGATCAGAGGTCGCGCCAACAGCATGAGTTGATATAGTTGCTCCTGCTGCAACGCGGGGACCAATTGGACCAGGAGCTGGAGGGTGTACATGCTGAGAATGGGGAGCTTGTCTCTGAGGCAACCTGGCCAGATTGCCGTCAAATGTACCATTCCCTAAAGCTTTATCGCTGCCCGGGGGTCCCCACAGGCTTTCCCCCGGAGCTGAGTGTGTTGTCATGCTACTTCCGCTCCAGCTCGTATATGTCTCCGAGCCTGATGGGACGTTCTTCCAGGACTTCTCCATGCGGTCTTCAGGCAACGACTTTGGATCTCTCTCCCCAGTACGCGGTGGCGGTGCAATCTGCGCCGCGGAGTTAACACCATCCCGTCTTGCCGACTGTGTATTGTTCTTAATTTCTGAATTCGCGTCCTGTTGAGGTGGCGAGATTTGGTGATTGGGACCTGAAACCTCGGAAGCGGAGTCCGCAGCAGGTTCTTTCACGGAAGAAATCTTCTTGACCGTTTGAGGATGGTGAACCTTCATCATTCCGTACTGTTTGGGTTCACCTGAAACCTCAGGAACAGGTGGTTTCGGTGGGGACATAGTTGAAGCAATAACACCATTAGCAGCTTGGCCATCCACAGTAGTAGCTTCTTTGGGTTTCTCCATGGTTTCCAATTTCTCCTGCTTGTCTTGGTTCTCCCTCTTGCCCTTGGACTCATCCAGAGGAGGTAGCCCCAGAGCCTCCATTTTGACTCTAATTCGCTCTTTCTTCTCAGCTTCATCGCGCTGTTCTTGCTCCTGTCTACGCTTGATGGCAAGCTCGCGTCTCTCTCGCATCAATTGTTTCTGCATCGTAATTGGATCCTGGGTTGTGTTTGCTGAGCCGTTGAGTGGTACTTGTTCGACAGCCTTTACCGTAGGTTGAGACGACTCCTGCTGCAGCTGAGCAGGAGACAGGCGACGCGTTGGATAATGCTGAGGCTGGTCATTTACCGAAGCTGTGGCGCTACGTGGCGACGTCACTCGGTCTGAAGCTCCGCTTCGCTGGGACCCATGTCGCTGTTCATGGATCTCGCTCGGTATAGAGGGTAGCTCTTGACCCTTACTGAAAGACATCCGCCTTCCATAGCTACCACTCTCGCCACTGACATTGGACGATGTGCGTCTACGATTCCATGTGCTTGCATCCTGATGGGTGTTCGTACGATGGGTTTGAAAAGCAGCTGACGGCTCTGCAGGGCCTTGCTGATCGGAGTTCAATGGTCGCTGTAACAGTGACGGAGGTCGAAAGTTCTGTTCAGCACGAACAGATCCGCGACGCGCATTGTTCACAGGTTCATATCGACCAGACTGAGAATTGAAGAGCTCACGCGTATTGCCTGCATGGTGATCACGCCAAGAACGATTGAAATCATCCGCGGCGATTTCTTTCGCAGGCGACGGAGGAGGCGGCATAGAGTCGAAGCCATGCAGGTCTCGCTGACCAAACTTTGGTACAGATGATTGCTGCGAAGGAGGATTGATCGGAATAGGTGGAACTTTTTCAACTGGCGGAAGAGACGCCCAAGGCGACTTGACTGGAGTTGGGACTGAAGGTTTAGCTACCAGCATTGGTTTGTCCGAAGGTCCTTTCAGGACCAACCCTCCAAACTTTGGCTGTGTATTTGCAGATGAGCTAAGCTTCAGTACGGTAGCATTAGACCCGACGGGGAATGATTGCTTAGGAACAAACGCGTTGCCTCGCTTCACGTCGATTTGATCGTCCTTAGCTGACGAGACTGTTGAAGACTCTTGCACAGGGGTAGGAGCATTCTCCGCAGGTGCAAGTGTGATTGTGGTCCCATCGTTCCACTTGATCGTGTCCGGGGCCCAGTCCGAGTCATCATCGTCGATGTCTGCCCATTTAGCCTCGTTCCCTTCACCATCTGCTTGTAGTCTCGTAGCGAGATGAATTCCGTATTGCTGTTTCAGTTCTTCATCTGTAAACTGCTTTGGGGGTGCAGGTTGTGCGGCTTGTTTGGTTAGTGGACTCTGCCCGGATTGAAGCACAAAGGGCGAGATACTCACGACGGTTCTTATTCCAAACCTGGTTCGGATCAGGGCCGCTGCCACGACCGGATTTGCTTGCGGCGTTCATTGTCTTCGGTGTCGCGTCTCGAAGACCACTACCTGATTTGGCGACCAGTCGGGGACGTGGAGCTGGCTGGTAGGTAGTTTGAGCCATGGCAGCTGTTGACGATGTGTAGATGATCAGTCTCGCGTAGTTTGGGAATGTTATGTTGTTGCTCTAGCTCACCTTTGTCGGTAGTTCCCTTGGAGGCAGGCGCGGCCCCAGCAGTAGCTTTTGCAAGAAAGCTTTTCGTCACGGAGACGGCTTTGAAAGAAATGGGCTTCTTCAATGAATTCGATCGAACACGATGTCTCCCATTTCCAAACCCTTTCTCTGACATTTCCGCAATATCTGCCCGGCTGGTATCTGTATCTGACCCTCCACTGAACTCGGCAGAGGCCTGCAAGACGAGCGGATCATCGGTTGCTGGAGCTCTCCCGCCTTCCTCAATTGTCTCTGATGTGCCCGGTTTCTCGGCAGGATCGTTCTCACTCTGTTGGTCGAAGACATTGTTGGCAAGCTTAGTCTAGTTTAGTTCATAGTATCATTGCAGGCACCGAAGCTGCGTTAGAACTCACATTCCTAATCTCACTGAGCTCCCCGTCGGAGACGGCGCCATTTAAGCGCAGGCCTACATCGTTCCCAATGTCCACGGATTCTACAGTTTCGCTCGAAAGATCGTCGTGAGTGTTCGTCAAAGCGGTCGCCCTCTTCACGTCGCCAACGGCGGTTGAGTCTTTCAGTTTGGGCGCAGAAACGTCGGAAGGCGAAGGCTCGCCGACCGACCGTGCTTGATTTACCACATCGTGGGTACTCTGCTCTGCCATAACAATTCTCGAGTCTGTTAAGGCAATACCAGACCACTAGCTGTCAGAAACTCGATTGATCCTTGATTTCGCCGCACGGTGAATGACCGAAAAGTGACGAGGCAAGAAAACGGTGACTTACCTACTGTTAGGATCTAATATTTGCCACGATGGACTACAGGCCAAGTATGTCCAAGACTTATATGACCTGGTGGACAGAGCGAGATAAGGGTCGGCCTTCGGTGCGCTCGATAGATCTCAAAGTTAATGCGGTCGGGATTGATAAGATTCTCGGACCTGTGTCAAAGTCTCGAGTTTGCGGAAGTCAGTCGTCCGCTTGTAATGAGAGATGGTGCCGACTTGAGGGGGCGGGAGTTGATTCTGGTAAGGGAGAGGTTTGAGGTCGTCAACTGCAGGATCACGAGTTGGCGGCTCCGAATCAGATCTTGGCGAGAGTTGAAGAGTCACCTCGCTCAACACTTCGTATTGCCAACGACATACAAATAATTTACAGATTTGCTGCAAATATCATATTCTCATGGTTCATTGAGTCAAGTGATTCATTACTCAGACAATGAGGAGTGAGTCACGGTAGTGGATTGTACGAGCTACAAGGCGCATACTAGGAGGCAACCTGCGACAGGAGAAGGATAAAGACTCTTATGCCACGATGTAGCGACTCCATTACAAGCAGAAAACCAGGTAGTGACTAAATCAAGGCTCTGAGTTCTTTCTATCTACATCTTTCAATCTTGCCGCAGAGCCCAACCCAAAAGCTAGAGCTTGCAAGCTAGTGAGCATTGTTCTTGTGATGACCTGTTATCTCTTAGTGGAGGGGCACGACTTTGAGTGATCTAGCAGCTAGAGGACTTACGGAGATGGAAGTAATAGTTTTGCGCGTATCCGAACAGCAGGAGACCTCCAATTACATGAACGATGGCTGTCCCAGGGGGTCATGATTAGCCAGCCATCTTGGGAGCGGGCATGCGAGCCTCAACGGCTGCATCTGAGGGAGGATCTACTCACGCATCCCAGATTGGTTTTTTCCAAAGTAACGGGCTTGATATCTTCCCATCAGCCCCGTCGCTTTCACATCAGGAGCTGGACCACGTGGAAGCTTTTCGTAAAAGCTGACAACACGGTGCATTCGCGCAGCATCCCGCGCGGCTCCGATACCCTATAACATCAACCTATCAGCCCATTATGTCCAGACTGTTCGTCGTGTGTTCGTCTTAACGATGATAAGGGCCGGCCTCCGTGCGGCAATAGATTCGGTAATCATGACTGCGAAGAGTTCAAAAACTTACGGTCGGTGAGGCCACCTGTAAGACTCTGGTCAGCAAGTTTGCCTCATGGTACGCAGTATCAGAGACTCTTTTCCTGCAAACACACCTTCGGTGGAATCAGGGTCGACAGTCCCCTTCGAGTGATGTAGCTCATGGTGAAATCTGGGATAATCAGCACACGCTCTGGCAAATTATTATAAAGATCTAATCTCCCGTCGATTGAGGAGCGGGAGTTCTTACTCCTCCTTGGATAGGTTCTGAAATGCGCGGTATTAACGATCAGTGGTCAGTCTTCATATGACTTGAGGATGGGATTGCGGAAGCAGGTTGGCCGGCTCCTGCTTAGTCATGCTTTGCGAGTCGAGCCCGGGCTCGACGTCAATCCCTCAAGCACGCGGAAATACCATTGCACTTGGATCGCCATGCGCTCGACAAGACCAACAGCTCTGAGCAGGTTGCTTGTACCCGCACAGCCGGTAGCTCGCCGTCTGTCGCCCTCTTGTGTCCGGCACAACTCTCAAGGCAAAGCCGACAGATCAATCCAACCGGCGCCAAAGTCGGACTCTTCCGAAGCCCCTGCCCCCCCCGCCAGGAGAATCTTCTATGATACGGCAAGAAGACGCAGCCGAAGGCACGGTTAAGCATCAGCCCAACTGGGATGCTCCAGTTGATCATGCCACTTCGTAAGGACGTTCAGCGGTCACATCACTATGCGAATACTAACATAACAATGAAGTGCATTCTCCCCAATACCAAGACGAGTGGTAGATGGCAGCGAAGGTGGCGACAGTGTCACTGCTGCCATACTCTCAGGTGCGCCTGTTGAACTACAGGCACGGACCGTTCGGTAGGCCGCCGGAAGCACGTCCATTTGGAGGTATACAAAGCTTAGCATCTTCTACAGAATTTATCGGCCTTCAAAGACAGCCACTCAATCAGGTTCATGGCACGGTCATCACTGGCGGATGGATTGGGACGTATTATCAAAGGGTTATAGATGGGAGAATGAGCTGATGGGATGGCAATCTTCAGCGGACTTCATGCAGGGCACACACCTGAACTTTGAGTCAAAGGAAGACGCAATCCGGTTCGCCCAGAAGCAAGGATATGAATACTTCGTTCAGGAGCCAAATGAGCGAAGGTTTATACCCAAGGCATATGCGAACAACTTTGTG
>QQTW01000162.1_pt1 | contig 38310 bp, 29 predicted proteins | sample 1904831 | NCBI WGS metagenome assembly QQTW01 (sample SAMN09435610, study PRJNA476489) | Subsurface metagenome, whole genome shotgun sequencing project.
ATTGCATAAATGTTAGCTCGAAATGGCAACTCCGAAGGCAAAAGCGTGTGATTGCGACCGTGACGCGCCAGGAAGGCTACCCGCGTTTCTTCCAAAGTTCCCAAAATCAAAGCATCTGAGGGCGAACCAAAGGGTGTGGTAATTTCGACTTCTGCCACATCCTTGAGGGCATCCCCCAATTTGTAAAGTCCGCTACCGCCAATGATGCCAATTTTTGCTTCAGTCATTATATTTGACCTGTACGTTGCTGCAACGTCAAGCTATTGTACTGGGAAACTGGCAATAATAACCCTAGTAGGGTGGGAAATGCCGATTTTACTTTTCTAAAGTTATCATTTCTAATAAAAAAACTGCTGTTATTTTTGCTTGAAAAAGCTGTTTGAGCAGTTTTAATATGAACAATTAAACTATTTAATCAAGCAACAATTGCTTCAGCTCGATTAATTAATTTTAAACAATTCCTGGTCCTTTACCTCGGCGATCGCTATCCATTGTTAGCTCTCCCTCTTTATCTTCATTCACGTCTGCTAATTCTCCAGCGCGTTCGGCTGCTTCTGCTTGTGCTACTTCTTTCCTGTCTCCTGGTTCTTCGTAGTACATTTCCGGCTCAATTGCATAGTTATTTGCCAATCCCTCTTGATCTACTGTGGCACCACCAGTAACATCTAGACTCTCGGCACCTGCTTGTTCATCAGCCGTCTTTTTGAAATCACCGCCTTCTCTATCCATACGTGCTGCTACTTCAGATGGAATAATCCCTCTATCTGCTGTCGAGGTATCCATTTCTTCATTTCTAGTAGTTTTTTTCTTGGAATGTGCTTCGTTTGCCATGACTTTTAACTCAAAAAGATTTGTTATTCACTTTTTAACCTAAAACTATATAGAGTTAATTGTATCTACCTTCAGGATTGGATTGTGTTATAATACACAGTCATAATTCTATATCTTTAGTTTCAATTTTTATAGTTCAAACTAATAAATAGGTAGATATAAATAAAAGCGCTACACTCTGATTAAATTCCTCCACTGCCCTGGTGTAAAGGGAATAATCTGTTTATTATTGATGCATATAAAGCTATATAGTTAAAAAAATTAAGGATAAAAATTGATAACAAAATACATAATAATAAATAATAAAATTATTCCTAGCCACTGCGACGAGCGCTTCTAATCCCTAGTTATGGGCAATCGAATTGTGAAAGTGCTACCTTTGCCTAAATCGCTCTGTACTTGCAAGCTACCGTGATGAGATTGGACAATTGCAGAGGCGATCGCTAATCCTAATCCCGCTCCACCCGATCCTCTAGAGCGATCGCTACTGACGCGATAGAAGCGATCAAAAATCCGCTGTTGATGTTCGGGTGCGATCCCAATTCCTGTATCTTGAACTTGCACTAAAGCTTCACGCTCATTGCAATCTAGAATTACTGTCACCTCACCGCCAGAAGGAGTGTATTGAATGGCGTTGACAATCAAATTAGAAACTAAGCGATAAAGCTGTTCTTCATCACCTAATATATGTAGTGGTTTATCTACCCGAATGTCAGATTTGAGCTTCACTTTGGCAGCGATCGCCAATGATGCCAGTTCCTCTACTAAGTCGCCGATCACATCATTTAAGCAACTCTTCTCGCGTCTGATTGGTGAAGATTGCCGCTCCATTCGCGCTAGCAGCAGCAGATCTGCAACCAGAGTTGTTAGGCGATGATTCTGACGGGCTAAACTTTGCAGAATATCCCGCACCTCTGCTTCACAAAGTTGGGGTGTCAAGAGTGCTGATTCTACTGTCGCCCCTAGTGCAGCTAAAGGCGTTCGCAATTCGTGAGCAGCATCGGCTGTGAACTGTTGGATCTGGCTATAGGATTGATAAATTGGCTGTATTGCTAAGCCAGATAACCACCAGCCAGATCCGCCAACTAAAATTATCGCTATTGGCAACCCCAGCCATAAAACTAGTCTGACATTAGCCAGATAGTCATCAATATCTTTGATTGAACGCCCCAACTGCATATATCCCCAAGTTTGATTATCTTTGGTATGCAGTGGCAGGGAAATTTGTTGATAACGATTTCCGTCAGCATCTATCAGGGTTTGCCAACTACTTTGTGCTGATGTATTCCAATTTGTTAATTGCTTGTCACAGGCAATGCTCCCTTTACTTGACAAATGAGGCAAATACTGATAAGTATTAGTAACATCGCACTGAATTGGTAGATGAGGCAAACCTTCAGGTTGAAAACCAGCCACACCTACAATCTTTCCAGAACGGTTTAACAGCCTGATGTAATAGTCACCTTGGTGCATTGCGCCGAGAATGTGGCGTTTTGAACTCGTTTCTGGCAATATTTGTTGAGTATTTGTTTCTAAGCGCCCTGGCTGCTTTAGTGTATGTTCAATACTGTCGTGGAGCGTTCCAGCGACAGACTCCAATTCTCGGTTGAGAGTTTGCCAGTGAGCATGAACGATCGCCTCGTATACCCCCAAACCGCATATTCCCAGGATGCAACCCATGACAATTGCATACCAGCTAGCTAGCCGCCAACGCGAGAGATGAAAGAGTTTATTTTGATGCATGGTTGGGATTGAGACGATATCCTATGCCATGTATGGTTTCGATCAAGCGATCTCCTCCTATTTGACTCAATTTGCGTCTGAGTAAACGCATCTGCGCCGCTACTACATTACTAATAGGTTCTGAACTCACTTCCCAAAGCTGATTTTGAATGCGATCGCGCGTGACTATTTGATTTGGGTGCTGCATGAAGTACTCTAGCAGTTGAAATTCTTTGCTAGTTAGGGGAATCACCTGCTTATCGCCTACTGAGTTTTGAAAATAAACAGAGTGCGTGCCGTGATCTAAAGTAATGTTGCCAACTTGTAGTTGTTGGGGTTGAAAAGAAGGCGATCGCCTCTGCAATGCTCGTAAACGTGCTAATAGTTCCGCCATACCAAATGGCTTGACTAAATAGTCGTCTGCACCAGCATCCAAGCCAGCAACTTTATCTTCCATCCGGTCTTTTGCTGTTAACATCAAAACTGGCAAAGGATTATTTCTAGCCCTTAGCCGTTTACATAAATCGATGCCTGATACACTTGGTAACAACCAATCAAAAATAGCCAGAGTGTATTGCGTCCATTGGTGTTCTAGATATTCCCAAGCTTCACTACCATCTAATACCCAATCAACTACATATTTTTCCTGGTTGAGGACTCGTTTGAGTGCAGCACCTAAATCTGGCTCATCTTCGACTAGGAGGACTCTCATATAATTTTAGATTTTAGATTTTAGATTTTCGATTGAGAACCTCTTAATATTTTCGGTTTTATGCTTTATTTTTTTATAGTAAAAACTTGTCATTGGCAAATTTTTCTAGATATTTGTGGTTAATAATTGCTAGAAAAACTTCGTTATAAAAGAGCGTAGGGTGGGCAATGCCCACCATTACTAGGTTTGGTGGGCATTGCCGGGCTACAATAGCGTTTCTGGGAATGTTGATTTGGAGTAGCAAGCGCGATCGCCTGCTAACAATAAATTCTCTTAACCAGATAAAGAGCTTTCATAAAAATTATCTTTCAATTAAACAACATTTATCCAAAAATCAGCCGTAACAATTTGGCCATTACGATTAAATTGTCCCCAGAGTTTGTAATTTCCAGGTTGAGGAAAGCTTGTCATAAAATGAACTTCACCAGGAGGTGTAGATTTCATTGCATGAGCATGAATATAATCTGTTACTTTTAAGGGTGAAGACTGGCGCAGAATGACTAAATGTCCTTTTTCTCCTAAGTAAGGCTGTAAGTCAGCGATTGGTTGATCGCTAGCAGGATTTTTTAACTTAAATATCAAGTGTACTTCTTCATCTGCTTTTATCGTAGTTTGAGAAGTAGAGAAATTAACTTTAGTATCTGCAAAAGTCTTATTGCGATTTAAATCTATTTTTATGGGAGTTGAACTTTTTCCTGGCGCTTGTGTTTTTAATACTGATACTTGTTCTTTTTGTCTGGCTGGTTTGTAATCGCTGAACAAAGTATAACCACCTGGCTGAGGAAAACTGGCAGCAACTTCAAAGCGACCATTTCCTTTATATTGGGGATGAATATGATTGAAAGATTGGAGATTATCGCTAACCACAATCAAATGCATAAGTTTTTCTTGGTAGCGATGAAATTGATTGATAACTTTTCCATTTTTATCTTGAATATCAATCGCTAAAGGAACAGAGTTTTTCGAGGTTATGGTATTAGCAACAGTGAGTTTAGCTTGAATTTTATCAGCCATTCCAGGCGTTTCCGTATCAGAATGCTCACTATGCTCCATGCTACCCATCGAGTGGTTGTGATGAGGTGATGTTGTGGTTTGTGCTTCTTTAGACTCAACTGATGACTTGCAACCTTGAGTGACTAACAAGGTTGATAAGAGCAATCCAGTAACAAAAAAATTCATTTGTTTATCAGTTAAAATTTATTTTTTAAAGGTAAAACGACCGTTTACTTTTTCACCTTTAATATCCGCATTAACTTTCACCTGATACTGTCCAGATGCCTTTCCAGAAAGTAAAGCTGTATAGTGCTTTCCTTTTGCATCGTATGTGAAGGGAATTGTCTTTTGAGTGCCATCAGGCATTTGAATTTGAGCTGTTACTTTGGCATTAGGTATAGCTTCGTGATTATCACCTCTTTGCAAAAAGAAATCCATGTGGGTTCCATTAGCTTCTGTCTCAGGCACGAACTCTAAATGATACTTACCTGATTCTACAACTTGACCGCCTTGATTTGAACTTGGATGCTGACTGATTAGTTTTGTGTTAGCTGCATTTTTTGATAGCTCGGACAAATTGGCATTAGCAGCTTGATTAGTGTTAATACAAGCTCCTGAAAATAGGATTATCAAACTGGCAACAACAAAATTTAATTTCATACGTTCCTTTGTCTATATACTGAAAAAATTAACTTTTGAATAATTTTAAACTCTTACTTCTACGACACCCCGATTAGAAGCTGGTAGATTCTGCTTGGGTAACAAAACTTTACCTAATTTTGCATATAATGCAGGCAAAACTACCAACGTCAAAACAGTAGAAGTAAACAAACCACCCAACACAACGATGGAAAGCGGTTGCAAAATTTCTTTACCGGGGCCACCTTCCATAACTAAAGGTGCTAAGCCCAAAGCCGAGGTAAAAGCTGTCATCAAAATAGCATTCAATCGTTCCATCGAACCCTGGATCAAAACTTCTTTTAAAGGCATACCTTCAGCAAATTTGGTGTTGTAATTATCTACTAATAACAAACCGTTACGAGTCGCCACTCCAAACAAAGTTACAAACCCAACTAAGGAGGCAATAGAAACAATTCCTCCGGTCAAAGCTACGGCAATTATTCCCCCTACCAATGCCAAAGGCAAATTAATCATAATCATTGCAGTAGAGGCTACAGATTTAACTGAAAGATACATAATAACTGTAATAACCACAAAAGCAATAACACTAGTAATTAAGATATTTTGTGTTGCTCTTTGTTCTGCTTCAAATTGACCAGCATACTGGATATAGTAACCTGGCGGGAACTGCACTTGCTGCTTAACTTTTTGTTGAATTTCAGTTACAACTGAGCCTAAATCTCTACCGCTTGCATTAGCAGAAACAACAATTAGGCGGGAAACATTCTCGCGGTTAATTGTATTGGGGCCAGTCCCGGAGTTAATTGTGGCAACTTGTGCTAAAGGAATTTTATTACCAGTAGGAGTATCGACTAACAAGTTGCTAATATTATTCAAATTTTGTCGTGCTTCTGGCTTTAACCACACAACTAAGTCAAAAGTTTGTTGCTGTTCCAGAACTTGAGACACTACTCTACCATTGAGTGCAGTTTCAATAGTTTCTGAGAGTTCTCCTACTGTTAAACCATATCGACTAGCTGCGTTACGGTCGAATTTAATTTGAATTTGTTCGATAGGTACTTGGGGTTCGAGTTGTAAATCTACAATCCCTTCAACAGTCTGCATGACATTATTAACTTGTCGTCCCAAAGTGCGGATTTGTTCTAAGTCTGTACCAAAAATTTTAATAGCGATCGCACTTCTTACACCAGACAATACCTCATCCATTCGGTGAGAAATAAATCCGCCAATATTCGGGGCTACCCCTGGTAATTTAGCAAATTCCTGCCGTAGCTTCTCTAGAGTCTCTGTCCGGTTTTTCATCCCCTCTTCGCTTAACTCTATATCCAAATGCCCTAAATTAACTCCCGCTGCGTCAGCATCTCCAGGCGCACGTCCCGAACGCAATTGCACGTAGGGAAATCTGGCGTCATTTTTAAGTGCATCTTGAATTGCACCTCCAGCGCTATTCGTAGCCTCTAGTGATACACCTGGATATAGCAGCAGGGTATTGACCAAAGTTTGCTCCTGAAACTCTGGTAAAAACACTCGTCCCAACGAGGGAACAATTACAAACGCAGCGATGGAACTTGCGACGGCTAGGGCAATGATAATTGTAGAACGATGCATTGAAAAAGTTAAAAGCGGATGATAAAGCCGCTTAAAAAATCTTGCCACCGGAGGTTCTCTTTCTGGCAAGCGACCGTAAGGCAGTAACATAGCACATAAAGCTGGAGTTACTGTTAAGGCGATCGCACTAGAAGCCAGAACTGCTGCTAAATAACCCAATCCCATTGGGATAAAGATGCTACCTTCGACACCAGCTAAGGCAAAAACTGGGGAGAAGACGACTATTGTAATTATGGTGGCTCCGAATACCGAGTCGCGCACCTCCTGACAGCCATCAAATACAACCTCCAAAACGGGACGAGGGTGGGGAGAATATTTATTTTCCCGCAAGCAACGAAAGACATTTTCGGCATCGACAATTGCATCATCAACGGCTGAACCAATTGCTACTGCTAATCCTCCCAAAGTCATCGTATTTAAACCTTGTCCCAGCCAATTTAACGCCAACACTCCTAACAGCAAAGATAGGGGAAGAGCAGTGAGACAAACAGCAAGGTTGCGCCAATTCATCAAAAACGGAATCAGGATAATGGCAACGATAATACTGCCTTCAACTAAAGCTTCTCTAACATTTTCAATAGATGAATCTATATAATTTTTTTGACGAAATGTAGCGGTAACTTTGATATCTTTGGGTAAGCTTGCTACAAGCTCTGCCATTGCCGCTTCAACCGCACGAGTAACAGTAGGAGTATCGGCAAGAGGTTGTTTATCGACTGTGATAATAATTGCCTTTTGACCGTTAAAGCTGCCATCCCCCCGTTTGATACCCGCGCCGATTTGCACGTCAGCGACATCTGCTATTTTCACAGGTGTGCCATTACGGGCGGTAATTACCGATCGCTTTAAATCTTCAATAGATTCAATCCTGCCAATTCCTCGGATTAACTTTTCTCTGTCAGGGGTGATTAAATAGCCTCCAGGGGCGTTGACATTTGCAGCAGTAGCTGCATTGTTAACCTCCTGCAAGGAGACATTAAAAGCTTTCAACTTGGCTGGCTCTACTAATACTTGATATTGCCGAATATCGCCACCATAGGCTAATACTTGACTAACGCCAGGCACAGCCAAAATTCGATTTGTCACCTGCCAATCAATAATGCGCCGCACCTCCATTAAAGGAGTAGTTTCAGAAGTAAAGGCATATTGCAATACAGTAGCAACTGGTGAACTAATAGGAGAAATTTGCGGCGTTTCTACACTTTGAGGTAATTTATTTTGAGCTTGTTGCAATCGCTCTGTTACTAACTGACGAGCTTGATAAATATCAGTTTCCCAATTAAAAATAATTTTGACAACAGAAATTCCGGCTGCACTGGAAGAACGTACCGCCGTAACTCCCGGAATACCATTAATTGCACTTTCAATTGGTAAAGTTACTAGAGATTCTACTTCTTCTGGAGCAAGTCCTGGGGATTCGGTTTGAATTTCAACTTGTGGGGGTGCAAAGCTCGGAAAAACATCTAGTGGCATTTGAATTATCGTCCGAAAAATCCAAAACGTGACGATAATTGCACCTAGGATAACTAACCAACGACGAGCGATCGCCCATTTAATGATAGCACTAAGCATTTTAGGAGTTATGATTTCTTAGCTGTGATGTAGAAAATTGCAGATTTTTACTTCTTGCTCCTAGCTTGTGACGATTCATTTACAGAAGGCATTCCGGCGCGAAAATCTGTTACAGATACGCGATCGCCAGGGTGGTTGTCTGCACAAGCAACGGATGTGATCGCTTGTTGCCCCGTGCGACGATTAGACCACAACGTCCCTGCCACAAAGGCTGCCCCTGCTATCCCTGCTCCTCCAACTGCTCCAATTAGCCACCAGGACATAGGGATGTTAGTTTTAGCCTTTGCCGCTGTCTGTGGAGATGCTTCGTTCTTTTCTCCTGCTTTAGGACTGCTACCTACCCGTAAAGACTGAGCATAGAGTTGTGGCGCACGTTGAGTAACTACCAAATCTCCCTCAAATAAACCACTCTTGACTTCAACCATCTCACCAGAAATTTGACCTAAAGTGACTTCAGCAGGCTGGAAAGTATTACCATTTTGGATATAAACAATTTGTTTGCCGTTCGCCTCAACCACAGCTGAGCTAGGAATGGCTAAGATAGCTTTCGGTGTTTGGTCTGTTAAAACTGCTATTTCAGCAAACATCCCTGGTTTCAGCGCTCTGCTAGAGTTATCTACTTCTGCTTTCACTGGCACCACGCGCGTTTCGCCTTCGACTATTGACCCAATCGTGGTAATTCGTCCGGTAAAGGTGCTGCCTTGCTGGCTGGCAATTTTCACGCTTACCTGTTGACCGGGATTGATTTTGTCTAAATCTTTTTCGTAGATATTGGCGATCGCAAACACGCGGCGATCGTTCACAATCGTCATGAGTTTGCCGCCTGCATCCTCGAATGATTGCCCTAAAGTGGCTTTGCGATCGGCAATTCTGCCAGAAATGGGAGCCGTCACTGTCACCAAACCTTTGGCATTGGCTTTTGTGCCAAGTTGTTGCAGTCGAGTCTGATAGGTGGCATTGCTGAGGCGGATGCGTGTCTGAGCCACTTCAACAGCTGAGCGAGCGCGTTTGAGTTGGGTTTGGGCTTCTAAAACTTCCTGGCGACTAGCTGAAGCAGTCAATTGAGCTTTGCCTTCTGCTAGGTGAGCTTGGGATTCTAGCATCTCGCGTCTGGGTAGCGCTCCTGCACTTACCAAATCCCGATCTCGGTCATACTGTTCTTGAGCTACCTTTAATTCTGTACGAGCTTGTTCTATATTTGCTGCTGCAATTTGCTGTTGGCGTTCTAGGTTTTGTTGGGCTAACTTTAAATCAGCTTGCGCTTGCTGCAAATCTGCCTCACCTTCTGCTCTTTTCTCCTGAGATTCAACTCGCAGTTCCACTAAATCGGGTGCGGCTAAGACAGCTACTCTTTGACCAGCTTCTACAAATGCACCAGGTTCTACCAACAGTTCGACTACTGTTGCTTGAGACAGAGGCGATGTCACTTCCACTTTTTGGTTGGGCAGAGTTTCAATCTGTCCGGTGGTTTTAATCCCAACAGCCAAGCGTTTACGAGTAACTGGCTCAACTTTAATTCCTATGCGTTTTGCAGTTTGGGCATCGACCTGAATCGAGTCAGCAGCCTCGGTTGCTTCGCTTCCTGCTTGAAAGTGTTCTCCATGTCCACTATGAGCTAAAACAGTAGCTGGAGTAGTCATAAAGGTAAGGGCGAGGAAGGCGATCGCGCCCAGCCCAGTGGGTAGGGGTCTTGGCTTGTGCGCTCCTACTGGTGAGGGTGTCTTCGAGCTGCCTTGATAGTTGTGTAAGTCAGCGATGCCCATGATGATAAATGTCCTCTAGTACCTGGAATGCGGCTTCAGTTTGGCATTTTGAGTAAGTGTATATGCTTGCAAAAAGCAGGCATAGCAATACACTAAAGGTTTATTCTTTCAGATAAAAATGAAATCAGGATGAAATTTCGATTTGTAGATCCTTTTTTTGAGATGAAATCATGTGTGTATTGTATGAAATAAAACTTATTTCTCAAGTAATACATACAAAAATGAAATTAGAATGAAAGCTTTCTCTAGCATGAGAAAGAAATATTAATTACTTCATTAGAAAGAAGCAATTCCCCCTAATAAATTTCTAAGGTGAAGCCAAGAGGTAAAGTTGCCTCTACCAAACTTAGACAATTCAAACAGGTGAAATTATGGCAATTCAACAACTTACACTTACAGTTAGTGAAGAAATACAGCAGTGCATTCAAAACTGCTTAGACTGTCACAGCATCTGCTTGAATACAGTTACATATTGCTTACAAAAAGGTGGTCATCACGCTGAGGCTGCTCACATTCGCTTGCTAACTGATTGCGCTCAAATTTGCGGAACTAGCGCAGATTTTATGTTACGAGGTTCAGATCTTCATGCACGTATCTGTGGTGCTTGTGCTGAGGTGTGTGAAGCGTGTGCGGCTGAGTGTGAAAAGATAGGTGATGATGGACAAATGAAAGCTTGTGCTGATATGTGCCGCCGTTGCGCTGAAACTTGCCGTAATATGAGTATGTCAATGGCGTAAACAAGCGTAGCAATATAGGTAAGAGATTTCTTGTTACGTTTGCGATCGCCTTCAAACCTTGTTCTCAGTATCAGCCTGGGAACAAGAATATGAGTTTCTGCGAGGTTAAATATTGCAGCCAGATCTAAATTAATTGAACCGAAGTATTATGAACAAAAAACTTGCATACAGTCTTGTCACTTTACTAACAGCCAGTGCGATCGCTACCTCAATTACAAATTCTGTTACAGCTAAAGAGTGGAATCAAGCGCAAGCGCCCAGTCAGCCTAACAGCAATCCCACGCATCAAGGGATGGAAAAAACTACAGAAGTGGATAAAACATTTATCGAAATGATGATTCCACATCATCAAGGAGCCATAGAAATGGCACAGATGGCTGTAAATCAAGCTAAAAATCCAGAAGTTAAAAAGTTAGCTGAATCTATTATCAAAGATCAAAACCGAGAGGTTCAGCAAATGCAGACTTGGTACAAACAGTGGTATGGTGCCCAAATCCCTACAAATAACATGAATATGCAAATGCATCACGGCATGGGACAAGAAATGATGATGGTGATGCAGCAGCAAGAGATGATGGACAAAGAAATGATGGCAGCATTACAAAATGCTTCTAACTTTGACCGAAAATTTCTGCGTGAAATGACTAATCATCACCAAATGGCATTAATGATGGCTGGTATGGTTGTTGACAGTGCAGTACACCCTGAAACTCGCAAATTAGCTCAATCTGTTATTCAGAGTCAGAGTGCTGAAATTGAGAAGATGCAGCAATTGTCTCAGAAGATTCGATAACTTTAGACATCAATTTCGTACTCTTCCAGGCTGAAAGCATTAATTGCAGGGATGCTCTGCATCAGTACAATCTCGTTATCAGGCTGAGCTTGATAACGAGTAAATCTAACGATTGAGGAGCGATCGCGCTACTCGTGCCGTAACAACCAAAAACCACTATAAGTCATCCCGGAATCGTCAGGTTGCACGAGTAAAAAGTGCAATCCCTGACTCTGCTGTTTGCGTTGTTCATAAGCCTTTGCAGCTGCTGTCACTTCAGGATCGGCAAAAGTAGCAACAATCCACCTATCTATCAAGCCTGCTTCTAAAATTAATCCGGATAAATCGCCTGCTATATAGTTGAGATAGGCTGGTTGAGCCTCTTGTAACCAACGCGCTAATTGTAGCGATCGCCTACCTCCATCAATTATTACTCCAGGGATGGCAACTGTTGATGCTATCCCTAAATTTAATGGTAAGAGAAAGTCTGGCATTTCCAGAATCGGAATCGGACGTTCCTTAAACGCTTCTTCAAGATCGCCAGCAGACAGAGTAGCAAAGCGCCACTGTTCACCCCAGAGATTTTCTGGTAGTGGTGTGGGGGGTGGTTTATCCAAAGCTGTGGGATCGTAAGATTCGCCAGTGTAATTTTCCTGGCTGCGCCAAAAAGGTAAACGTTCTTGCAACCACTGCTTCAAAGCCGAAGTGTGCCGAGTTGGTTCCACAAAAATTCCCAACTGCTTTGCAGCTGCTGAAATCAAACTCAATGATTGAGGACGGAAAACCTGAATTATATCTGGTAGTTTTTGACTTCCTGCTAACTGAAACTGTCCGATCAACCATTTAGCATTTGCTTGCGACTGGGGACATAACGCTGTATAGGTAAATGTCCGCTTCGGATTGCAAATTAACAATTCCCACAATGTTTGTCCGGCTGCATCTCGCAACGGACGGCGATAGAAATCAGCCTGCCAAATTTGCATAAATTTTAGGTGTAACTTGTTTCACCCATATTTCCAGCTTATCAAAGCTGACTGATATAGACATTTAGACAAGGACGAGGGAAATTAAAAACTCGCTCCCAGGCAGCAGCCCAGGAGCGAGAAATATTGTACAGACGCGAATTTCGCGTCTGTACAGATTGCTAGAAAGGTAAACCAGCGACAGCGATAAAGCCTGCGATCGCACTTGCGGCTAAAGAAGTAACAGCCGCACCAAATAACCACCACGCAGCATCAGCGGCGGCTTTTTTGGCTTCCTTAGCTTGCTTCTTAGTTTGCTCTTTAATCGCACTCAAGCGTCTTTGAGTTTCGTGCTGAATGCGTTCGGCTTGATGCAGCACGTTATCCCGCGCTCCTTCAATTCGATCGACAATTCTGTTAGCTTGCGCTTCGGAAATATCCCCGCGCGAACTAAGCAGAGCAACTAAAGTGCCGCGATCGAATTGACTCAGGCGATCGCGCAAAGCCTCAAATCCTGATTGCGGATCGTCAAACACTTTCTGAAAGTCTTGCTCAATACTTTCATAATTGAGTTCGGGGCGTTCCAAGGAGTTGAGATAGTTGCGAATTGTGCCAAAAGTCCCATCAATAGCTGACTGCACTCTTTGTTGCAGTTTTTGAACTTGTTCCACAATCGAGGTGCGGACAGATTCAATTCGATCCACGATTTGATTGGCTTCCTCTTCGGAAATATCCTCTCGTTGGGATAGCAACGCCACAATCGTAGAACGGTCGAATTTAGAAACGCGATCGCCTATGCTACCCAATCCGGCGCGCGGATCGTTGAGCAGTAATTGCAGATCGCGCTTGATTGCTTCTGGATTGAGTTCTTCCTTGTTAGTGTTACGCAGGTAGTCTTCCAGATTGCCTTCAAAGTCCAAAACCTGTTTGGTGGCGCGACTTGCCAAACGTCGTGGCGTTTTGACAATGTTTTGAATTCCTGCTTGCAGAGAATCGATGGTGCTGTTGATTTGCTCCTCGCTCAAGTCTTCCCGCTGAGAAAGCAGTTTGACCAAAGTTTCCCGATCGACTTGAGACAAGCGATCGCGTAGTGCTGAAGCTCCTTCTCTGGGATGTTCTAGTAGAAGAGTCAAATCTCGTTGAATGCTTTCTGGATCGAGTTCTTCCAAGTTGGTATTGCGGAGATATCCAGCCAGCACATTTGTAGTTTGCTCGTACTGCTTCCTTGCTTTTTCCACCACTTGTTGTGGGGAACGCAGAATGCTATCTCGTACTGATTCCAAGCGAGCGAGGATCTGATTTACCTGTTCCTCGCTCAGATCTTCCCGCTGCGACAGCAATTTCACCAACGTTTCGCGGTCAAACTGTCCTAGCCTTGCCCGCAAAGCGTAAATTCCTGCCTGCGGATCGTCTAGCAACGTGCGAAAATCGCGTTCAATACCTTCGGGATTGAGTTCTTCTTTGCCAGTGTTGCGCAGATATTCTTCTACTCTTTGCCGCAACTCAGTAGCTCTTGCTGTGGCTTGCTCTTGCAGTTCTCTGGCTCGATTCAAGACAGCATCGCGCCTACCTTCGAGAGAGCTAACAATATTATTAACTTCCTCTTCGTTGATGTCTGAGCGCTGCTGGAGCAATTGTACCAGCGTGTCTCGATCAAATTGAGAGAAGCGATCGCGCAAATCTTCAAACCCCGCCTCTGGATCTTCCAGCAGGTTAGAAAAGTCTCGCTCAATTCCTTCTGGGTTCAATTCTTCTTTCCCAGTCGAGCGCAAATAATCTTCAATTCTGCTGCGGAGATCTTGCGATGTTTCTCTTCCTTCCGCCTTGCGCACCATTTCTAGAACTTCCGTGCGGACGCTCTCCATAGTAGCAACAATTTCTTTTACCCTGGCTGGGGTAATGTCACCGCGTTGCGTCACCAAGTTAGTGAAATAATCAGAGTTGAGTTCCTCCAATTGCCGTCTGATGGCTCCAGGGGACGCATCTGGATCGTAGATGACATCTTTGAATTCATCTTTGAGCGTAATTCGGTTGAAATGCCAAGGCAAAGCACCCAGTATGTAGTCTTCTACGTCCGCTTTAACGGTGTTATCGGGTAGTGCTGGGATTGTTTGAGCTATTTGTTCAGTTGCTTTTTCTTGCAACTGTTGCAGTTGTTGGGTAATTTTATCTACATCAACATCCCCAACTTTTTCTTTGATTTGTTGCAGTTGTTGGGTAATTTTATTTACATCAACATCTTTGAGATTTACCCGTTCCAAAACTGCTGGCAAAGCAGCGCTTACGCCATATTGAACCGCTTGCTTCAATATGCCATTGCTGTTACCGTTACCATTACCAGAAACAGATGCTACCAGTGACTGAATTCGTTCGCCCAACTGTTCTGAATTCAGTTCTTCTGGAGAAGCTGAGTTGAGCAAATTAATCACTTGCTCTGTGGGATTTTGCCGATTTACAACTCGTTTCCAAGCGCCTTCAAGTTCATCGGCGATGCGGTTTATATCTTCTCTGGAAAAATCAGTTCCACTGCCAATCAAATTTACAAACGTTTCCCGATTGATATTTTTCAGCACATCGCTATCAGCGATATCTTTCAAATCTGATTCATTCAGTAGCCGATCGAATTGCTGGCGAATTTGATTGAGATCCAATTGTGGTAGTTGTATGGAACTCAAAGAACTTTGTAGGGTTTTGCTAATGCGATCGGGATCTATACCTGAAGTTAATTCCCGGCGAACTGCGGCGGTAATTTCCTCAGCGGTAGAAACTGCTTGATTTCTGGCAACATTAGCACCAATTGCAGATGTTGCTGTTCCCATCAGTCCCTCAAAGCCGGAAGAAACAGTGTTAACAAGAGAACCAATTAAGGAACCTACTGCTGATGAACCCAGCCAGAGCAGCAGCGTGAAGTAGCTAGACCAGATAACTACACCGATAATTGCGCCGAGAAACGCACTTTCAATTAGGCTAAGTTTTACTGCTAGAAAACTGGCACTAAATAAGGCAATGCTAGCAGTGATTAGCGCCCAAAGACCTACTTTGCCTTCAACAGAGCGAATCTTACCACCTATTGTTTCTGAATTATCTTCTCCTAAGTCCCCTCCTGAAGAAATTCCAGCGGCAAGTGACAAGTTTGTTAATAGTAATTGAAAGGCGAATGCCATCACTATACCTGACAGTAATGCCACAAAAAATTTAGGGCCAGAAAAGACAAGAGCTGCTTCTTCTGGAGTTAATATTTCCTGAGCTACTGGAAACTGTGCTAATGCCAATTGAAACCAGCACAATTTCAAAGTAATTCCTGCACTTTGAAACATCTTATTTTCCTCACTCAAGTTCAATTACCCATTGCCATTGCTGACATGAATGGGTTCATCATTAGCCTAGCTTTCTACTAGTTTTTTGCTGCCACTCTCTTTGAAGATAAATATCTCAACCAAAAGGTATAAATAAACAGTAAGGTGGGCAATGCCCACCTTACTGTTCTCCAAGCTCCCCCAACATCTTTAAAAAGGGAGGTGCCATAGGCAGAGATATAGGGCATTGCCCACCGCAATTTCTCAAACAAATAGAATTAGATGCGATCGCTATTCGGGCGATCTACCACTGAACGTCCTTCTGTGTCGATATCTAACTCTTCTCTACGTACCGTTTCAGAGGTGCTAACAATCTCTTCTTCCACTACTTTGCTGACTCTGACTTCTTCACGCACAAAGGCTTCTTTGCGAACGTCTGCAACTTCTTCGTAAATTTCTACGTGCGCTACTTCACCTTCGCGGAAGGCGGCTTCGCCAGGAGCAACTGCTCTACCTGCGTCTGTAGGAGTTACTCGCTCAATAATCACGCGTTCTTTTTCAACTGGAACTGAAACTCTTTCGGTTTCGGTTTCAACGTGCTTACCAATCGTTACATCTCCAGCTTTGCGGCGCAGTTTGTTAGCGATCAGCCGTTCTTCGTAAAGTCTGATGGTTTGGTTATCTTGACTGCTAACGTTGTAGAGATCCGCATCATGCGCATCGTAGCTGTAGGTATTGCGATCGTAAGTTCTAGAGTTTGCCATCGCTGCCGTTGATGCAGGCTCCAAGGGTGCTGAGGCTTCTAAGGGTGCTGAGGCTTCTAAGGGTGCTGTACGATACACACCACGCACCCGTTCTTCATAGTCGTAATCCAGCGGGTGACTATCTGTGTACTCTGGTAAATTTTCTGCTTGCTGTTTTGTCAGATTGACATACACTCGGTTTGCAGTAGCATCAATCCTGGTACGACCAATAGGTAGTAATACTTTCTTACCAAAAATCCATAAGCCTAAGTCAACCACCAGGTAGCGGAACTTACCATCGTGATCTACGACAACATCGCTAACGCTACCAATTTTCTCGTTAGTGCCTTGAGAGTAGACACTCATATCTTTTAGGTCATTACCTTGAATAGCCTGATGATAGTCAGGATCGAATTCATTAATTCTTTGGAGTGGCATTATTTATATTCCTCAATCAAGTCGCCTTAACTTGCAAGTTAAAAAATTAATAGCTAAAATCCATCTTTCTAAAGAAGTAAGTAATTCTGTTTGAGGATAATTAAGATTAAAGCTAGAGAATACATTTTTACTTTTCACATAAAAATTAAAAACGTACATAAAACTTAAGAATTCTCCCTTGTCGCTGAAAAAAATATGACTAGGTTGCGGCAAAGTATGACCAAGGTAGAAGCTGTAAAGCAAAGAACATAACAATTGCAGAACTAAGTTTTAAGCTAATTTAAGCGAGCCGATGGAAACCTTAGATTGGGCTGGCTAAAAATCACAAATCTTCATAATTGCTGCCGATAATACTCATTCTCTGATTTAGTTTGGCAACGAAAAGGGCAAAATTAAAGGCAGGAGCAACACAAAGTCAACTGAGGTTAATTTCAGTCTATTTACTTAAGCTTTAAATTAGGCTTATAACTGACTGCTTTTCCCGATCTTACTTATAGTAATTAATCTATTACTCTCGATAGATAAAAGTTATTCCAAGGGATTGATGAAAATTTAATCTCAAAGAGTAGAAATAGAATTACTGGTATTAATAAAATATTACTAGAAAAGCATTTTTGAGCTTGGGAGAAAAAAGGATGATAGGCGGACATCGGCGTTCTGTGGGTGTATTTACTCATCGTCGGGATGCGGAACAAGCCCTGCATGAATTAAGAGATTCCGGGTTTCCGATGGACAGAGTATCTGTAGTGGTGCGGGATGCAGACCGCAACGCTGATATGGCTGGCGCTTCTGTGGGAGAAAACGTTGGCAATAAAGCTGACGAAGGCGCGACTGTCGGGTTACTTTCTGGTGGTGCTTTGGGTGGTTTGACTGGCTTGTTAGTTGGTCTAGGCGCACTAGCAATTCCAGGAATTGGCCCTGTTATGCTTGCTGGAGCAACAGCAACTACCCTGGCGACAACTCTTGCTGGTGTTGGTATTGGTGCGGTAACTGGTGGTTTGCTGGGGGGATTAATCGGTTTAGGAATTCCCGAAGAGAGAGCTAGAGTTTACAACGAACGAGTAGAGCGAGGTCACTATTTGGTGATTGTAGATGGCTCAGATGAGGAAATCGCCACAGCTGAAGCGATCCTACACCATCGGGGAATTGAAGAATATGGCATCTACGATCGCCCCAATGGCAAACACGCGACCGTTGTTACGCCTGCAACTTACACCACTACTACAGCAGAAGTAAATACAGCAAGACATAGAGCCAGACGAGCGATCGGAGTATTTTCTCATCGTCATGATGCAGAAGCCGCACTGGGAGAACTGCGATCTGCTGGTTTCTCGATGAATCAAGTGTCGCTGATTGCTAAAGATGAACGTCTAGGAGATCGCAAGAGCGAGCGGCATCACGGCGATGACAACAAAGCAGATGAAGGCTTAAGAAGCGGAGCCATTACAGGCGGTGTCTTAGGCACTCTGGGAGGCCTGCTAGTTGGTCTTGGTGCTTTGGCAATCCCTGGGGTAGGCCCGGTCATTCTAGCCGGAGCAACAGCAACAACTTTGGCTACAGCCTTAACTGGTGGTGTAATTGGTGCGGCTGCTGGGAGTATAGTCGGCGGACTGGTAGGCTTAGGAATTCCGGAGGAGCAAGCAAAAGTTTATAGCGATCGCTTCTCTAGAGGTCACTATCTATTGATGGTTGAAGGAACAGATGCCGAACTCGACCGTGCAGAAGCAATTCTGAGACGGCGAGGAATTGAGGATTTCATCATCTATGGCGCAGTTGATGGTGTGGGCGATCGAAGCCTCGATCCTACTTCCACCAATTACTCAACAACAGTTGGTAGTGAAGAGCCTGTCGTAATTATCATTGACCGCCGGGACGAAAAAATCTAAGGTATTACCTTTTCGTTACTAGGCTTGCTGTCTGGTAACGAAGTCCCGGTGCTTTTACCTCTCAAATACCACGCGCGAGGAGCAATCTTGTCAATTTTGCTCCTCAGATTCATCTTCCGATTAAATATAAAAAAAATGAAAAACGTAACTTCCTTGTTAATAAGTTCTCTTTTAGTTTTTGGTGCTGCTGCTTGTCAAAATCCAGCCAAAACAAGCGAGACAGCGCCCAACGCTACTAATGTAGCTGCTACAGCTCCAGATAAAGGAGAAACACAAGCAGCTAAAAAAGATGCCCAAAGTGAAACACGCAGAAGACAACTAAATTCTGATATTCGCGCTCGTGAACAGCGAAATAACAATTTTAATAACGGAGACGCTACAGACAGAGCCGCCCGCGATATTGCAAGTGAAGTTCGTTCCAAGTTAGAGGCTAACATCCCTAATGGTCAACTAACAGTTGACGCTTCAAGAGATGGTACCGTCACTGTAGTAGGAACCGTTCCCGTTGCTGACCAACTGAAGAAGATTGACCGTTTGACGCGGGAAATTAAAGGAGTCAAAAATGTGATTGTAAAAGCAACAGTCGCAGCGCCAAAAAGCTAATATATCTGTCGATAGTTAATGGTAACTCTCTTCACAAGCGTCTACAATCAACAAAATTTCACAAATCCCATTAGATAAACAAAAACAGGATAATTATGGATACTAAAGTCAAACAAGAAAAATCCATTGCTCCTTCTACTGAAGATAGAACAACTGAAACTGAAGCAGCAACACAGACTGTTTCAATGTTACCTCCTGATAGGGAAACTAATGCACAATTGCGGCAAATTAGCAACTCTTTTTCTACCTTTTTAGCGCACTTACCCGCATACTTGAGTAGGTTTTTTAATACTTTCAAACTGCCAATTATTAGCTTAGGTCTAATTTTGGCGACAATTGTAACATTGAGGGTTATCTTTGCCGTAGTAGATGCACTGAATGGTATTCCGCTATTCTCTGCGCTGTTTGAATTTATTGGCATCAGTTATGCAACTTGGTTTGTTTACCGCTATATGCTCAAAGCTGAAACTCGGCAAGAATTAGCGGCAAAAATTCAATCGTTCAAACAAGAAATTGTCGGCGAAAATTCTGGAGAATTGAGCTAATTCTTAAGTAGATTGGTTAATTAAAAGGGTGGGCAATGCTCACCCTTTTTAATTAACGCACCCGATTATGGGTATCTATGCTTCGATCGCCGCAACACTTGCTAGGGGTGAACTGTCATATTGCGTTAAAAGATCGGCAGGATCGTTATAGATAGCGATCGCATCCTTCAGTTGACTATCATCAAAGCCACCGCAACGAAAGGCAATTACGCCTACCCCAGCCTTAGAAGCTGACTCAATATCATAGGGTGTATCAGCTAGCATCACCACAGAGTCAGGTTGCATCTCCAGCTTGCTCAGTGCCACTTCTACTATGTCTGGTTCTGGTTTTGATTTTTCAGCATCGCTGGATGTTGCCGCCTCATCTTGACTGAGAAGATCGTCAACTCGTGCAGCTTTCAATAAGACTGAAAGCTCTTGGCTCGTTGCTGAAGTAGCAATGAGCAACCTTAACCCCTCCTGTTGCATCTTTTGGAGCAGTTCCCGCGCCCCATTTGTTGGAGCCAAATTTGAACCAAATTTGTTGATAATCAGTTCTTTGCGGCGATCGGCAATTTCTTTTCCCTTTCCTTCTTTACTGTCAAGTCCTGGGGCGAACTTAGGAACAATTTGGTCGCCACCCATACCGATCAAAGGTCGGACTTGCTCAAATTTCACCTCGTAGCCAAATGCTGCAAATGCTTCTACCCAACCTTGGGCGTGGGCATCATTGCTGAGAACCAACGTTCCGTCTACATCCAAAATTGCGCCCTGTAATGCCATTGAGAAATCCCCTTTCTTTCAATTTTCTTCACTTCAATTCGTAATTAAAAATCACGAATTATTTCTTCATTTCTCTAAGATACTGAGAAGCTAATACGATAACCTCTTCCTACGTCCTTAGCTCTAGTAGCAAAATTATTGTGAAATGAAAGGTTAATATCATTTAGTAGTTAATAATAACTTTACTAAGCTTTAGTTTATACTATTTTTGTTTTTTTAAAGGTATTAAATTGTACGTAAAATAGTTTGATTTTTTGATGATCGAAGAACGAATTGATATTAACCAGCACAGAGGCATACGTTGACTTGTAGCAATACTAATTTTCGGAGTGGTGAGAGCGATCGCCCCCTATTCATCCTTTATTTACCAGGAAAAAAATAAGGTTCGCTACGGATTAAGCGAACCTTATTTCTGATGCCTGAATGATACTAGTATTAACTACCACCAAACTCGATTTCCTTGCTCATCCATGCGTGCTAGACGAACCACATCGGAAATTTGCCCCGCATCTCGAACGTGATGAAGGGCCTTCCTTTCTCCATTTGGGTAGTCGACAATAAAGTAAGTGGGAACTTTAATCCAGTCTCCGGTAATGTCGGGTGCATCTACAGCAACTTGCTTAGCTTTTTCTTCAGTTGATTTTGATTCGTCAGTAACGATGTCTCCCGGATTGACTGTTAAGTTTCTTTCCTTAGCTGTTGGTTCTTTTCTGGAATGCCAATCTTCACTTACTGGTTGACGTATTTCTTGACGTTGTTTTGTATTCATGGTGAATAAAAGGATTTACTAATTTCTTGCTTTCTAAGACTTAATCTAAACAATCCTCATTCTTGTTGTTTCTTTCTTTCGAGAGAGTTTATTATGTTCAAACAGAACTCTAACTTGTTGTGTAATTCTATGTGTTGATACTGTTTAATGAGTCTCCAACTAAAGATGTAGAGACGTATCGTGATACGTCTCTACGTAATTCAAATTACAATTGGTTGCAGTTCGTAATTGTGCCACTGACGTTGATAGCGTTCGGCAACAAAAGGACGGACAATTAATTTAGGTGGACTACCGTCTTTTACATCAATGCGCAGACAAGAATAAGGACGGCGCTTTTCAGCACGATGACCGTTACGACCAACATAAAGGTGCGATCGCGCTACTAACCTCTCTTCATCTGCAAAAGTCTCCCTCAAATCCGCTCCTTCAACCCGCTGACGACGTAAACTAAATCCACTGCCACCACAAACAATCCAGTGAATATTAGAGTCAGCGTGTCCCGTGTCGAATGTCTGAAGATGTTCCAGACAATGAGCATGACCGTTTAATACCAGATCGACCAAGGGACGACCTTGAGGCAGAGAACCAAGCGCCAGCGCCACTCCATCCAACACATCACGCAAGCGATCGCGAATTGTTAAAGTTTGCGCTTGTTGCCACTTCGTTCCTTCAGTCACATAAGGAGGATGGTGGAAATAAACCACTCGCCCCCGCACATCTGGATTGTTCCATGATTCAATTAGCTGTTGCTTTAGCCATTCCAGTTGTTCAGTATCGGTTACTATTGGCTTGTCTGTGACTAATTGCTTATCAATATCAACGACGATTTCTTCAATTTGTGACAATCTGGCGTGAAGATCGTCTAGTCTCTCTGCATCAACAGGGTCATCAGGATTCAGTTTTTGTGATTCTTCCAAGATTTTTAACTTATCCCGCTCGAATTCATCGCGGCGCTTCTCTAATTGCCTCCGATCTGCGTCTCCTTCTGGTGTGAGGGGAAGAGGTAGGGGATCGTTGAAAGTATTGGAATCAAGGGCAAAAAAGTCAATCCCGCCGTAGCGGAAGGTATAGTAACGATTGGGAAGGCGGGTGAATTGTCCCGGCTGGTAGTTCAGGCAATATCCTGTTTCAGTCTTGGCGGTGTAGTGTTTCTCTAAGTGACGCTCTAGATCTCCAGGTAGCTTGAACGCCTTGAGATAGTCTAGAAAAGCTTTTGCGTAAGCTTCACCTTGCCTGGAACCGTGCCAACCGACATCGATGTCTAACCTTGACTGGAGCAGGCGACGCAGTGGCAGTGTTGTCAAAGATACCAAGCTATAAACCAGCGGCAGATCGTAGTAATCGTGATTTCCTGGTATGGGTAGGATAGGCAGATCGAAAACCATTCGATCGTAAGCAATGCGCTTGGGATGCTCTCCACCTAGGAGAAACTCGCGGTAAGGTTGAATGAAGTTCTTTTGGTAGTACTCGCTCGACCCCAGTAGATAGATCACATCACCCGTGTGCAGCATGAAACTGCACTCGTCATGATGCGGTAGCATGAGTTTTGCTACCTGGCGTTGAGGATTGTATTGCCGATGCGACCCAGAACCACTATCGCCTACAACCAAAAAAGAGAATTCTGGCTCGTCAGCTTTACCATCCGCTAGCACCATCCGCGTTTGGTCAATCCCGCGCGCGACAATTGTCGGGTCTTGCCACCGTACCCGTTGTTCCATCTTACGAATTTTGACGGCGATCGCCGGATCTGACACGAGTTTCAAGGCTACTTACTCCTGAAAGACTGCAACTATCACTCAAGGCAATCCTGCTAATTTTACTTAAAAGCCCTACAGGTTAAACATCTATCGTTATGGGAATTTTTGCAGCTACTTGGATCGCTGCTAGGGTGCGAACCTCAAAATAAATGCAGAACGCCAACTCTGACGAATCAGAAATTGGCGTTCTTTAAAGGCGTAGTATATACTTCAGGGTCTTTATATTAGCTGACCCCGATTTATCTATATATCTAATTTAAATGAATTACGAACTTCGCACCTCTCTCCTAATACTTAGATTTTTAGAGAGTCTTAAGCTTACTTTGTATTTCTTAAGTTCAGTCCTTTCTTGCCCTAAACTTGCTGGGGATCGTCTTTCTCTAGACAAGAAGATAAATTATGCCATATTCTTGACTCTCAACTGATTCAGCATTACCAAAGACAAATTTATTGCAGCGATCAGTTATCATAGGCAGTGAAAAAAAGATTTTTCAAGGCTAGTAGGTATTAATACACATAAGAATTGCATATTTGCCCAAGCTCGATTCGATCGCCTATCATTATCAAGCAAAGGGGACGCACACCAGCTTAGTCAATGTTATTCATCCTCGCTTACAGGATGGCGCTAATCCTCCAAGTTCCGCCTCTAGTTTGCCTAGCCAAAGTTGAGATCGCCCTTACCCTATAGCTGGAAACAGTTGGAGTGATACTAAAAAGTCTTGGGAATCTGTAGTATAGTTTCTACACCATCTGCCAGAACGCTGATTTGGTTAAAAGTTCGGACAAGGTTAAATCCGTCTACATGAACTTCGGAATTGGGGTAGTTTTGAATAATTTCAATCAACGAAACTTTATTATCTGTGCTTGCAGATTCAACTAAGGCTGAACGCAAAGCTTGGGTGTTGGCGCGATTTGTGGGAGTACGAATTGTTTCACCGATTTTATCCAATAAATACTCGCCAATTGGGTTATTAATGGCGCGATCCAAACTCACAGGAGTGGCATTCACCTCTTGATTTAGGATTTTACGCACTGATTCCGGTTTTTGACCAGAGCGATTCAAATAAAAATTTAAGGCAGGCGCTGCTTCTCCTGTTTCAGCAAAGTCTGTTAGTTCGCGCACTGACAGAGATGAACGAAAACCACCGTATTCAAACACAACCATTCGCGCAGCGCTTGCACTCGTAGTGTAAAGAGAAACACCAACACTGGTTATGAGATAAAAAGTCACACGCAGGAGATTAAACCGGGATAGCATAGCTTGAAGCCCATTGCTTTTTCTCTTTTGATGTTACTTGAGTGCAAATAGTTGCAGCATCCCAGAGCGGAAACAATATATTTCAACCAAAAGAATGAAATTTCTGTAGCCCGGCAATGCTGGGCTACAGTAAAACTTTTTATTCCTGAAGTCTTCACACCCAGACTCCTGAAACTTGAACAGCGAAATGGTTGCCGACAAACAAGTATAATATTTTTCTTTCAATTGCTTTGATGTTACTGTGAATGAAAATGCGAAATTCAGAGTAGCTACTATTATTTAATTACTTAATATTTAATTTATTTATAATAACTTTAGCTAAACACACTGAAGTTTACTTTATAGCTTCTATATTAAATATTTAAATTATTGTTATGTATTTAGCTTTTATAGAGCTATTATGGTCTAACTTTATTAAACAATACGATAAGATAAATTACTGTATTATATCTTGAAAGTAGAGACATACTACACAAATTTTTAAGCAGCAAACGCATCACTATTTTGGTCGATCGAGTTCAAGTTTCAATTGTGCAAAAGCAAATTAGCTCTAGGCTCAACTTAGCCAGAAATTATTGATATGAGTGGAAATTTAGACAATCAGCACGGGCAATGGGATGAATGGTTCGATCGCGACAGAATTATCCGTAGCCTAGAAACAATTCAAAACGCGATCGTCATCGCCTTATCCGTTGCGCTCTTTTGTGTCATGCTGATTCGGCTGGGCGATTTATTCCTCTCTCTGCTAGTGCCGCTCAAGTTTCAGAACGTAACTTCAGATATTTTGTTTATTTTGATTTTGATCGAGCTATTCCGATTACTGATTATTTATTTAAAAGAGCAACGCATCTCTATAGGTGTATCAGTAGAAGTTTCAATTGTCTCTGTATTGCGAGAAGTTATTATTCGCGGAGCATTAGAGATTTCTTGGCAACAAATATTAGCTATCTGCGCTTTTTTATTAGTTTTAGGACTATTACTTTTAATTCGGGCTTGGATGCTACAAATTTTTAGCTCAATTGAAGCCGAGGAAAAACGATTTTTACTTGAGGATCAAGTGATCGATGATGACGATTTCCTCAATTAATTTGTATTTGTTTCTTTTGGAATTTAAGCAAATTAATTAGTTACGCTAGCTTAGTAGTTTGCTCGACACTAAATCTAAATACTGGTGCAAGACGAGAAATTTACGCCCGAACAGCAAGTTGCAAGACTGGGAATCAACCGGATGGGAAGCCCCTAGTACGCTGTGCGTACTAGGGGTACTTCACTTCTTAAACGATCGTCCTAGCTAAACTTGGTGTCGTCAAAGTCGAACATCCAGGGGCGTAAACTTGGGTGACATAATCGGCAATCATCCTGTCAGTGTTGAACAGTGGCGCATTCGTCCTAATTGATGCCTTCATCTTTTGAATCCAGCCGTGAGGAATGCCATTAGCATCTTGGTCATAGTACAGAGGAATGATTTCTGACTCCAACAGTTGGTATAGAGATTGAGAATCAATTCGATCTTGCAATTCCTGATCGCTAGTATGGGCATCTTCACCTATAGCCCAACCATTAATTCCCTTACCATCTGCGCCGACTTGATAGCCTTCGCACCACCAACCATCTAAGACACTGCAATTGATCCCGCCATTGAAGCAGACTTTTTGTCCGCTGGTTCCCGAAGCTTCCAAAGGACGACGGGGATTATTCAGCCAAACATCCACACCCTGCACGAGCTTTTGACCCGTGTAAATGTCATAGTCTTCAATCAAAGCAACTCGATGCTGAATGGCTGAGTGCCTGCACCACTCCATTAAGCGTTGGATAATCCGCTTGCCTTCCTCATCTGCTGGGTGAGCTTTACCAGCGAAGATAATTTGTACTGGACGATCGCAATCGGCAAAAATCTTCAAAGCTCGTTCGGCATCGCGCAAAATCAAATCGCCGCGTTTGTAAGGCGAAAAGCGACGGGCAAAACCAATCGTCAATGCTTTAGGATCTAACAGCATTTGGGCTGCTGCAATGCGATCGCTCTCTTCACCCCGCTGTTCTCGTGCTTTTTTGATTCGATAACGAGTATGGGCAATTAACCGCTCTTTCAGCGCTTGATGTCGCCACCAAATTTCTTCATCTGGGATCGAGTTAACTTGCTCCCACATTGCTGGATCGATCGCGCGGGTTTTCCAATCTTCTCCCAAATACTGAGAATAAAGATCCGCCATCAACGGCGCAGTCCAAGTAGGCGCGTGGACACCATTAGTGATGTGACCGATTGGCACTTGCTCCTCGGAACGATTCGGATAGAGAACTGTCCACATTTGGCGGGAAACCTGACCGTGCAATTCACTCACCCCGTTAGCTGTGCGACACATCCGCAGCGCCAGCACAGTCATGCCGAAAGGTTCCCAAGGATCGCCCAGTCTTCTCGCACCCAAAGCTAGGAATTGTTCGCGGGAAAGCTTCATTTGCGTCCAGTAGTGCGCAAAGTAGGAATCCATCAAATCGGGTGAGAAAACATCATGTCCCGCAGGTACTGGCGTATGAGTGGTGAAAACACAAGAGTTTCGCACCGTTGCTTCCACATCGTAGAAAGATTTGCCAGTCCGCTCGATTTCTTGCCGCGCTACTTCCAAGGTACAAAACGCCGCATGACCTTCGTTGAGGTGGTAAATCGAAGCATCGATCCCCAAGGCGTGTAACGCCCTTACTCCGCCGATCCCCAGTAAAACCTCCTGAGCAATGCGAGTATCAGAGTTGCCGCCGTAGAGGTGTCCGGTGAGCCAGCGGTCGATCGGATCGTTGTCCTGGCGATCTGTATCCAGCAAATAGAGGCTCACGCGCCCAACTTGTACGCGCCAGATTTGAACTTTAACTATCCGCTGCCGAGTTTCGAGTTCAATCGTAACTGCTTCCCCTTGGGCATTTTTGATTAATTCCAAGGGCATTTGCCCAAAAGCATTGTCAACGTAGTAATCTTCTTGCCAACCACTACGGTTTAACCGCTGCCGGAAGTAACCTTGACGATATAGCAGCCCAATACCTACTAGCGGTACGCCCAGATCCGAGGCTGATTTGAGGTGATCCCCGGCGAGAATGCCTAAGCCACCTGAGTAGACGGGTAGGGATTCGTGGATGCCAAATTCAGCGCAGAAATAAGCAATGGGGCGATCGCGGCTGATTTGTGGCGCTACCCGGCTTACCCAAGTATCTTGCTGCTCCATGTAAGCGTCAAACTCTGCCACTAGCGCTGTAACTTGCTTGATGTAAAAGGGATCTACAGCTATTTGGCTCAGCCGTTCAAACGAGACAGATTCCAAAAGGGCTACGGGGTTGTGTCCGTAGCGTTCCCACAGCGAGGGATCGATGTTTTGGAACAGGGAAACTCTTTCACTCGTCCAACTCCACCAGTAGTTATACGCTAAATCTGCTAAACGCTTTAGTGGCAACGGCAATTTCTCGCTCAGCTTTTGCGCTGGGGCGATCGAACAATTATCGGTCATAAGATTCAGTGCGCTTTTGATTTCTCTTTACTTTATTTAGAGCCGACACCAATATTGATTACGCTTCAACTAGCACAGACTTTGGAAGTTTTCATCGGTTCTTTCAGTCTGGGCAGATCGCAACTGTCGAAGCATTATCCCAGTCAGCTTGTTTATAGCTTTTCCAGCATATTTTAATTTATTCGTCTTTTTTGCACTGTTTACAGATTTTGTTGTCAAATTAGTTGAAGTTGAATTTTACAAAATTTTATCATTTGTAAACTTTAGTATACTGTTAAACAAATTGTTGAAAAAATACAAACACCGTCTCAGTCTTTTGCAACTGCAACAGAATAGAATATCTAGGCGGTTAGTGCTATTAGCCGCTTTGACGATTCAAGTAAAATTGGTTAAAGAAAAAAAAACTAGATAATTTTCCTCGCCCCTAGCCCCTAGCCTCTAGCCCCTACCTATGATGAACCCTGCCCTGACTAAAATCGGCACTCAAATGTATAACCTGACAGGTGTCAGGGCAATTATGAAAGACATTATCGAAACGCTACAAGCAGCAGAGGGACAAGAATATATCAACTTGAGCGCGGGGAATCCGCTGATTTTACCAGAAGTAGAGCAGCTATGGCGCGATTGTACGGCAGAATTGCTAGCTAATAGCTCCGAGTTTGGGGAAGTAGTTTGTCGTTATGGTTCGAGTCAGGGTTACGGGCCATTAATTAGCGCGATCGCAACTGACTTTAATCGTCGCTATAACTTGAATTTGAGCGATCGCAACATCTTAATTACTCCAGGTAGTCAAACTCTCTATTTCTACGCTGCTAATGCCTTTGGCGGTTATAATCCCAGCGGCGACTTAAAGCAAATAGTTTTGCCCCTGAGTCCTGACTACACAGGTTATGGCGGTGTTAGCTTGGTACCAGAAGCACTAGTTGCATACAAACCTACATTGGATATTGATGCAGCTGCGCATAAGTTCAAATACCGTCCTGACTTTAGCCAACTAACAATCGCAGAAAACACCGGATGTGTGATTTTCTCTCGTCCCTGTAACCCCACTGGTAACGTCCTTACTGATGAGGAAGTGCAAAAAATTGCTTCCCTGGCTGCGCCTTTCAATGTACCAGTATTGATTGATTCAGCTTATGGCCCTCCCTTCCCAGCCTTGAATTTTACCGAGATGACACCAGTGTTTGGGGAAAATATTCTCCACTGTATGAGTTTATCCAAAGCAGGATTACCAGGAGAAAGGATTGGGGTGGCAATTGGGGATGTGAAGTGGATTCAAGTTTTGGAGTCATTCCAGACGAATCTGTGTATCCATCCATCTCGTTATGGACAAGCGATCGCCGCCCGCGCTATTAACTCCGGTGCTTTGGCTGAGATTTCGTTACAAGTAATTCGACCTTTCTACCAAAACAAGTTTGACGTAGTGGAAAATACCCTCAATCGAGCAATGCCGAAGGATTTACCTTGGTTTCTGCATCGTGGCGAGGGGGCAATTTTCGCTTGGCTGTGGTTGAAAGATCTACCTGTGACCGATCAGGAGTTTTATCAACAACTAAAGCAGGTGGGTGTGATTGTTGTCCCTGGTAGTTCGTTTTTCCCTGGTTTGCAAGAAAATTGGCCGCATAAGCAGCAATGTCTGCGCATTAGTCTCACGGCTAGCGATGAGGAAATTGCTATTGGGATGCAGCGTTTGGCTAAGGTGGCAGAACAAGTTTATCAGCAGTCGTCGGTGAGTGTTTGAGTGTAAGAGAATGACGAACCGCCAAGACACCAAGAACGCCAAGAATGGCGAAGAATGGTTGGAGATTGGGAAAATTGTTTCGCCTCAAGGGTTGGATGGGGAGGTGAGGGTTTATCCTAATTCGGATTTTCCCGAACGGTTTGTGGAACCAGGAAGGCGTTGGTTGTTGCATCCTGGGGGAAAGGAACCTCAAGCGATTGAGTTGTTGGGGGGCCGGTATATAGAGGGTAAGGGATTATATGTAATAGAAATTGCTGGGGTGGAAGATCGCAACTCTGCTGAGGATCTGCGGGGTTGTTTGTTGATGGTACCCGAAAGCGATCGCCCGATTCTGGGAGAAGATGAATATCACGTTTTGGATTTAATCGGCTTGGAAGTGTTTATGCAGGAATCCGGCGAAAGTGTTGGTACGGTAGTTGATGTGATCGCGGCGGGTAACGATTTGTTGCAAGTAAAGCTGCATCCGTTATCTGTTGATGGCAAAGAAGACATGACAAAGGACAAAGGACAAAAGACAGTTTTAATTCCTTTTGTGAAGGCGATCGCACCAGTGGTAGATTTGTCAGCGAAGCGAATTGAAATTACCCCGCCACCAGGGTTACTGGAAATTAATGGTTAGTCTTTTGTTGCAGTGGTGGGCTATAAAGCTGACTGAATCTACTGCGGATCTGTTGTTCTAAATTCTGAAAGTTGCAAGAACCTTAACGGCTCAAATTACTGTTAGTAACCCTCCCTAGTCTTAGCGATTCTGGATAAAATGGCTTGGCAGATGTTAGCTAGTAAACAAAACTCCTAGTCAGGAATCGCATGAATCAACTGAACACTGCTTTTACTCTGTTTTTAAGTCTGCTTGTTGAGGCAATGCCTTTCTTACTGCTGGGGGTTTTGTTCTCTGGGTTGCTGTTACTATTTGTGGATGAGCGCAAGCTGATTGCTAAGCTACCCAAGAACCCACTGCTAGGGGCGTTGATTGGTAGTATGGTGGGATTCTTGTTTCCCGTATGTGAGTGTGGTAATGTGCCTGTGGCACGGCGTTTACTGATGCAGGGAGTTCCTTCCCCTGTGGCGATCGGGTTTTTATTGGCAGCACCAACGATTAATCCAATTGTGATTTGGGCAACTTGGACGGCTTTTCGGGATCAGCCAGAAATTGTAGTGTTGCGAGTGGTGTTTTCTTTGGCGATCGCCACTATCATCGGTTGGGTTTTCAGTGCGCAAGCTGACTTGCAGCCTCTACTGCAACCAGCAGTTGCTGCTAGTTGGAAATCCAACGTCAAGCAGTCTAAATCTCAAGAATCTAAATCAGATTTATTACAATCTGGTACGTATTGGCTAGCTCAAGGAAGCAATCCTGTGCGGATGGATGCTACCATCCTGCAAGCAACGTTGGCTGCTACTAATGCTTCTAAACCACTGCCATATCGCTTAAGGTTATTGCTGGATAATACGGTGCAGGAATTGCGGGAATTGGGTTCTGTTTTGGTGGTTGGTAGTGCGATCGCTGCTGCTATTCAGGTTCTAGTCCCCCGCGAAGTAATTCTTAATCTTGGTGGAGGAGAAATTACTTCCATCCTCACGATGATGTTATTAGCGGGATTAGTATCAATTTGTTCTACAGTAGATTCATTTTTTGCCCTGTCTTTTGCCTCAACGTTTACCAGTGGTTCTTTATTAGCCTTTTTGGTATTTGGGCCAATGATCGATCTTAAAGGCGTTGGTTTGCTATTATCAATTTTCAAGCCTAGGGCAGTAATTTACTTATTTGCTTTAGCGGCACAATTGACATTTTTATTTACTTTATTTATCAATTTGCACGTAATTTAAATTATGAATGCTGAATGCTAAATGATAAAAATCGAATTCATAATTCATAATTTATAATTCCTGCAATGACTTCAATTCAAAATCGAAAATATAAAATTCAAGATTGGTTAGAAGTTTTGGCGATCGCTGCCTGGGGCTGTTTGATGCTGAAATACTGGCTCACTGGTAAGCTGAATCTGCTGATTCACCCCGATTACTTTTGGTTAGTAATTACAGGTGGTTTAGGTTTTCTAATTGTTGCGATCTTAAAGGCATGGCAACTCCTAAATCAGCGTCGTGCTGTTGCAGTACAACACATCTCTTTATTACCACCTGGATTTAGCACTACCTTGTTGTTAGCAACTGCGATTTTGGGATTAATGTTTACACCCCGCGTTTTTGCCAGCCAAACTGCCTTGCAACGGGGCGTGACAGATTTCTTAGCAGCAACGCGATCGCAACCCCAAGCGTTTCGCAGTTCAGTTCAACCAGAGAAGCGATCGCTTCTAGATTGGGTGCGTACCTTAAATGTCTATCCCGAGCCTGATGCATATACAGGACAAAAAGTCAAGGTTCAAGGATTTGTCATTCACCCCCCAGAACTACCGCCAAACTACTTTTTGCTCTCCCGCTTTGTCATTACTTGTTGTGCCGCAGATGCCTATCCTGTTGGTTTGCCAATCAAACTAACAGAAAATAGTCAAGCTTATCCGCCTGATACCTGGTTAGAAGTTGAAGGAGAAATGACTACACAAAATCTGGCAGGCAAACGCCAACTCACCATTCAAGCCAGTTCTCCACCCAAAAAAATTACCGAACCGCAGAATCCGTATGAGTACTAGGCTTCTTGGTGATACCATTTTGGAGCCATAGATTTTGGAGCGACTCTGGTCTTGGGGTCTCACGCCACTCCCTTCAACGCGGGGAACCCGCGCACAGGGGTGGCTCCCCAAGTGGAAGAAGTGGCGTGATTTTAGGTTGGGAAATGCTTACTAGCCTATGGTTTTAGCAAGTCTTTAGGTTGCAGCCATAAAATCAAATGGTGTGAAGACAACAGTTTTCGATCTGGGGGTGTCTAGGTGCAGGGGGAGTAAAGCGCTGATGTTCAAGGTTAAAGGCAAAAGGAATATTTTTTTCCTTTGGTTAAAGGCAAGTGCTTGATAAGGATAATCCCACGCTAAAACTGCGTGGGATTGTTGGTTAATGTGAATGCAGAGCATCCACATTACTTAGTTACCAGGTTGAACGTAGCAACGAGTAAACCCTACAATATATTGCTACTGATTCGGGCTAGAACTTGGTGAAAGTAAGGGGCTAGAACTTGGTGATGGTGAGGGGCTAGAACTTGGAGCGCCTGAGTAGCGATCTGTAGCAGCTTGCGCTTCTTGCAAATGCTTCTGTACTGCTGGCAGCACTTTAGCAGCAAAGGCTTTCAACTGCGGATCTTGCCCCTGCTGAGCTTGACGCTGGAACAGATCTGCCTGCTCGGCGTGAGCTTTAACTCCCGCCTGGTTCATGTATGCTCTGTCAAAATTAGCGCCAGAAAGTTGCGACAGTTTCGCCCGAACCTTCTCAAACTTGGGGCCGATCGCTTTGGGAGGGGTAACACCCTTTTGTTGAGCCAAAGCCATCAGTTCCTTGTTTACTGGCGTATGCTCTTTAATCATCTGCTGAGCATAGAGTTGAACAGTCTTGTTAGACGATTTCTTCAATGCCATTTGCGCTAGTTCTACCTCCGCCATTCCTCCTTGGGCTGCTTCTTTGATAAAGTCGCGATCGCCTTGGCTCAAGCTAGTTTGGCTTTGCCCTGCTGCACCTGGGCTTGGCTGAGTTACGCCTGGAGTTGTCTGAGCTACAGATTCATACTCTAAAGAGGCAAGTAATCCAACTACCACAAAAGCAGCGGTTAGCATTTTCCGTTTAAGCATTCCTGAGTTTCCTTAATTTACGAGCTTACTTGTACGTGTCCTCACACCCTAAGTGCTGCTGCTACTGAGCTACAGATTTTGGGCTGTTTTTTAGTACTAGAATGTTTTTTTTTCGTATTTGTTCCGATGCCAGTGGTTATGTTCGTATCTAAGTCATTAGTAGTACGTACAAGCCACAGACACCTACTTCTATTGGCGATCCTCGTATAATAAATTACCTCTGCCTTGAGGCGAATTTCTACTCAAACCCTCGTTCTTAGGCTTAGCTTGAGAACGAGTTAGGAATATGTGTGCGACTCTTTTAACTGTACAGCAGTAGAAATACTTAAGAACTGTTAGCTAGGTTTAACTGAACCTTGACAACTCGATCGCTACGATCGCTCTCATAGCGGAAATCTTAGACTACAAATAAAAAGCCCCTCTCCTCTTATTTTCAGTGGTAAAAGCATCACCCCCACTGTATGAACTTGCTATCAATCCGTAAAACGGAAAAAAAGTAAGAACTGATAAGCTAAAAACATTACCTGCTCTTGTCTACCGTAATATTGCTGAATCAATTTATAGGAGAAATTAAGCTGATCCAAGAGTATTAGTAAAACTACGCTTGTTTCATAACAGAGAGAAAGTTAAGGTTCAAGGGGTAATTTGCTTGTACCTGGTAAAGCTTCCTTAAAATATCTACTTGTATGGCAATTAATCTTTTAGGTAAATTCAGCGGTTAGAATATAAGTTTTACAATATTTGATGATTGTTGAAGTAAGTTTACTAATTATAGCTTTTGTTAGTAAAGGTTAATGAAGTTGAAATCACAAACAATTTTATTCGTAGTTTATAAATACTAAAATAGGGAATTGCTATTACTAGTGGTACTTACTTTCTCGATATATCCTTATTTAAAAGAAATGATGTTACAACAAAAACTTGAAGTTAACCATATTCTGGTTTTTTTTAACAAACATAGACTTTTGGAAGGTAAAGCTTAAATGAGTATACCGCTTCGCCTATTGCTAATAGAAGATTCAGAAGACGATGCAATGTTGCTGCTGCGGGAACTAAAGCGCGGCGGTTATAAGCCGACGTTTGAGCGGGTTGATACACCCACAGCCATGCTAACTGCGCTTAGTAAACAAACGTGGGAACTGATAATTTGCGATTACTGTATGCCTGAGTTTAGCGCACCTTTAGCATTGAAGTTATTGCAAGAAACTGGACTCGATCTGCCATTCATTATTGTTTCAGCTACTATTGGCGAAGATACAGCAGTAGCTGCCATGAAAGCTGGTGCGCATGACTATATTATCAAAGGCAATCTAACACGACTTGTTCCTGCTATTGAGCGTGAATTACGTGAGGCGGAAATACGGTTAGCACGCAAGCAAGCGGAAGAGCAGATTAAAGCATCGCTCCAAGAAAAAGAAGTGCTGTTGAAAGAAATTCATCACCGCGTCAAAAACAATTTGCAGATCATTTCCAGTCTGCTCAACCTTCAAGCTGAATATCTCAGTGATAAACAAGCTATTGAAATATTTAAAAATAGCCATAACCGAATTGAAACAATGGCTCTCATTCACGAAAAGCTGTATGAAGCTGAGGACATGGCAAAAATTAACTTTGCTGACTACGTACAAGAATTAGCAAATAATTTGTTTTCAGCATATGCATTTAATTCAAATACATTAACGCTAAAACTCAATGTTGACGATATTTTTTTAGATATCGATCGGGCAATACCTTGTGGATTAATCGTTAATGAACTTGTCTCAAATTCTTTGAAACACGCTTTTTCCGATGGCGAATCAGGCGAAACCTGTGTTGAGCTTCATTTAATCAATAATAACATTGCCCTGATTGTTAGTGATAATGGGGTTGGCATACCCGAAGATTTTAGCTTGGAAAATACAAAATCATTGGGATTGCAATTAGTCGATGCTTTAACAAATCAGCTGGAAGGTAGTATAGAGTTGAACAGAAATAAACCCGGAGTAGAGTTTAAATTAACATTTGCTAAATAATTTTTTTTGATTTAGATGTGACTGCAATGTTAAAGTTTTTATAAGCTTTAACTTTTTAGAAGTTAGACATTTTAAAATTTTAAGTAAACTGTAAATTAGTTTATGCTATTGTTGTTTTAATGAAGGTTATTACTATATAAAGTACAAAAGTTAGTTAATTAATTGTAGGCTCATCGAATGAATTGGTCTATTGAAAAAAGACTAATAGCAGGATTGAGTTTGGTGTTTGCGATCGCAGCCAGCGTGGGTGTTGTCTCATATCGCACTATAACCGGACTAAGCGAGACTGCGCAATGGGTGGAACATACCTACCAAGTTTTGTCTGAACTTGACGTTCTCCTATTTCAAATTAATAAAGCTGAGGCTGAGCAACGCAATTACCTGCTGACTGGAAATGAAACCTACACAGAACAGTACACGATCGCAAGTACGACAGCAAACCAAAAAATTGAGCAACTCAAAAGACTAACGCGGGATAATCCCGTGCAGCAGCAACGGCTCGATGTTGTTGAACCACTGATTAAAAGCAGATTTGCTGTACTAGAAGAAACAACTAAATTACGCAACAATAAAGGATTTCAAGCTGCACAAGCATTCGTTGCATCGGGTAAAGGCAGGGGGCTTATGGATAACATCCGCCAAGTACTCGATCAAATGAAGGCAGGAGAAAACAGTCTTTTGCAGCGCAGAACTCAAGAATCAAGAGTGAGTGTAAACAATGCAACTCAATTCTTTTTGGTGTTGACTCTGCTGATTTTTTTCTTCCTCATCCTATGTTATTACTTTATTAGTCGCTATCTTAAAGACCGCCAAATTTCAAATGATAAATTGCGTAGATTTCCGCCAATGGTCAAATTTGCCGAAAAAATTGCAGTTGGTGAATTTCCCGCACCTCTACCAGTAGATTCTAACGACGAAGTAGGAGATTTATCAGCTTCATTGAATCAAATGCTGTCGTCTTTTTTAGCGATAGTGCAACAAACAAAAGCAATCGCTGAGGGAAATTACAACGCAGAAATTGCTCCACGTTCCGATAAAGACGAATTGGTTGTTGCCTTCTCTGATATGACTAGAACCTTGAGAGAGTCAACAGCACAAAATCAACGAGAAAACTGGTTGAGAACAAGCCAATCCGAGTTGAATGAAAGACTGCGTGGTGAGCAGGAATTGACTGCATTAGCTCAAGGAATTATTAGTTATATTGCAAGTCGTTTGAATGCTCAAGTAGGAGCTATTTACTTAAGTAATGAAAAGCAGGAATTTAGATTATTGAGCAGTTACGCCTACACTAAACGCAAGAACTTATCGAATGAATTTAAGTTAGGCGAAGGCATTGTTGGACAGGCAGCTTTAGAAAAGAAAACTATTCTGATTACAAATATTCCCAGTGATTACATTGCCATTACTTCTGGACTGGGTGAAGCGGTTCCACGCAATTTAATTGTCGTACCCTTATTATATCGAGATGTGGTAGAGGGAGTAATTGAAATTGCTTCCTTCCTAGAGATTACAGATATTCACATTGACTTTCTCAACCAAGTAGCTGAAGGAATTGCGATCGCCTTCAATTCTACCCGTTCTCGCACCAAAATTCAGCAATTGCTAGAAGAATCGCAGGTGCAGTCAGAAGAACTACAAGCGCAACAAGAAGAACTACGACAAACCAATGAAGAACTCCATGAGAAAGCAAAACTGCTATTAACGCAGAACCAAGAAGTAGAGGAAAAAAATAGAGAAATTGAACAAGCACAAGCGGCTTTAGAGTCAAAAGCAGAGCAACTAGCCTTAACATCCAAATACAAGTCTGAGTTTCTAGCGAATATGTCGCATGAACTGCGGACACCGCTTAATAGCCTATTAATTCTGTCTAAATTGCTGTCTGAAAACAAAGAAGCTAACTTGACATCAAAGCAGGTGGAATATGCTAGTACTATTTATACGTCAGGCAATCCGATGTCTAACATGATGGCGGTAGGAAGAAACTGCTGTGCCAAAGCCAACCCCGTATCACCCTGTAAAGCAACAATCCCCTTAAAACCTTGCTCTCGTCCTGTATCTAGCAAAATCCGCGCAAAGTTGACATCATCTTCTACAATCAGCAACGTGCGATCGCCCGGTTGGATGGTGCCGCGATCGTCAGTAAAAGAGGGGCTAGAGACTAGAGGCTGGAGCCTAGGGGAAGATGGAGGGATAGGGGGAGTATGAATGGAGTTTCCCCTTGTCCCCTTGTCTGTTTGTCCCCTTGTCTGTTTGTCCCCTTGTCTGTTTGTCCCCTTGTCTGTTTGTCCCCTTGTCTCCTTCTCTCCTTGAGAAGTCTGCGGTAAATACAGTGTAAATGTACTGCCTTTGCCTGGAGTGCTAGCCAGACGAATTTCACCATTGAGCAGGTGGGCAATTTCACGACTAATCGACAAACCTAAACCCGTACCACCATAGTGACGACTAGTAGTACCATCAGCTTGCTGGAATGCCTCAAAGATCAGCTTTTGTTTCTCAGCCGGGATACCAATTCCTGTGTCGCTGACTGAAAAGGCGATCGCCCCACCTGCACGATTCAGCACTTCCCGATCGGGACTCCATCCTTGAGTCACCGAGTCTATCCGCAAGCTGACTTGACCTTGGGCAGTAAACTTAAAGGCATTGGAAAGTAAATTTCTCAGGACTTGCTGTAAACGTTTCTCGTCAATCTTAATTGCCCTTGGTAAGTTAGTGTCGAGTTCAACTGTGAAACCAACTCCTTTACTTTGTGCTACGTGTCGGAAGTTACGCTCGATGTCGTCTCGTAAAGTCGTCAATACTACTTCACCGATCTCCAGGGTCATTGTACCGGATTCAATTTTGGCAAGGTCAAGGATTTCGTTGATCAAATTCAATAAATCTGTGCCTGCCGTATAAATAGTACTAGCATATTCCACCTGCTTTGATGTCAAGTTAGCTTCTTTGTTTTCAGACAGCAATTTAGACAGA
>QQTW01000163.1_pt1 | contig 38283 bp, 42 predicted proteins | sample 1904831 | NCBI WGS metagenome assembly QQTW01 (sample SAMN09435610, study PRJNA476489) | Subsurface metagenome, whole genome shotgun sequencing project.
AACAAGATGGCAGAGACTCATGCTAGATACTGGCGCCCTCGAAGGCCAGCGTGAGACCGACGAAAACATTTGGGATACTCAGGATGCACCATGAAAATTCTACCATTAAATATGCCGTCCAATCTTGAAAATAATCTTCCAATGCACTTGAGGACTTGAACTTTAAGGGCAGGCTCCTGTGGTGTTAGCTCTACATCCGACAATTGGAATCTATTTGGGTGAGAATTTTAGTGGCATACAACAGAAGCTGAGTGGAGAGCGACTGATGAAACAACAGATGATATCAATATTCACCCTAACTTATCTAACTTGACAAGCAAAAGCAATCTCCGGGTTGCTGTATGTACTAGCGTACAACAGCTTCTATTTGACAGCTACAATATGCGACGGTTGTTAGATTCCTGTCGAATCTAGTCGTCAATGAGCCTAGCAGCCGAGGTCTAGGCGTTCCTACATAGACTGCTATATAGGCCCGTACGAGCGAGCGATTACCCGCCCGGACCGAGGCGGCTAGAAGGGCTCCTGACTCGAGTCAAGACTTCCAGTCAGGCGTCTATAAGAGCTCCCAATTCGTTTATAGAATAGCTAGAAACAAATACAGCGAACTCTACCCTCCTCTCGCATTTGGACTAGCCCAAACTAGCCAATCACATGCCTCATAGACGTCTAGTTACTATATCAAAGGCCCTCGAAGAAAGGATAAGTAAAAAAGAGTCACCGCCCAAAGGATTGCTGCTCGCTTGGTGGCTCCGAGCATCAATCTCCCCACTGAATCCTTGTGAATCTTACGAATACAACCATCGAGCATTTTCCCTCTCATAGCCTCGTGGATAAGTGAAACTTCTACTTCTCTCTCGAGTATATCTGCTCCGTCTCGTTACGGATGGAAGTTGGGTTTGGTCCAGCGAACAGCAACCCTCTGTCTGGGTGGTGACCGTTTTCACTCTACCTCGGATTATCATGGCAACATCGCTGGTACGGCGATGCCCATTCATCACACCGGATCTACGAATCAGTCGTCTGTACTCAGACCGTTGACATCTCTGTTCGCACCGGGTATGTTCGGTACGCTACAGCACATGCATTCCCCATCCACTCGACATTCTAGACAGGGCCAGACGTAATTAAGAAGAAAACGGAAACGAAAAGCGGTGGAGGGGATGGCAGTACGCCGGGACGCCGCGAACCCGGTTCATGCCATCTTTTTAAAAAGAATACTTTAGTTCTTTTCTTGATGCGTTTGGACCTCTATAGGAAGTAATCAGGTGTACCTATCTCGTGAATCGACGTCAGATGTTTTGCTCCTGAAAAAGAAGTTGGAGGGAGCTAAAGATGAACGACTCACGTCTAGAGACCATGGGCTCTCCAGCCCGAGGGCATGGGTCAAATTGCAGGCTAAGCTGAGTTAGTCGAGGTCGCCCAGGTACTTGAGATGGTGATGGGCTGAGAACGGAGAACTCACAATGTATACTTGAGATGCTCATCGATTTCCATGATGGCCGCCTGGTTCCCGCAGCGATAGCAGTAGTTGGGTGCTACCCCAATCAAATCAGTATTCAATAACCGGAGCCAATTTTATCAAGATCGCTACTCACCGGAAAAGATGGTCACGACGTTACGATCCTGCGACCAGTTATACCCCTCCATGACCAGCTGATGCGCACGAGCGACGAGCGTCAGGCCATTATTATGATTGAAGGCTTCCGAGATGTCCTGGCCGAACGTGTAACCCGCACCACGCGGCGAGATACCCCAACCGCAGCGATCATCCGGATCCGACCAGAGCAGATCGCACATGGGTCCTTCGTGGGGCACCTCTTGGATTCGGTCGAGGGCGCGGATGTTGTCGAGCGTGTCGATGCTGGGCGAGAGCCCACCGTGCAGGCAGAAGATCTGGTTGTCGATGAGGGCCGTGAGGGGGAGGAAGTCGAACAGGTCGGTGAAGTATTTCCACACATTGGCGTTGCCGTATTTCCGGAGGCATTCATCATCTTCCACGGATCAGCTGATCTGATGATCAACGGAAAAAGGGATCAGCATACAGAAACCGTAGACTTGCGTGATTTGACGGGATTCATGGTTTCCCCGGAGAATGGTGATGCGCTGGGGAAAGCGAATCTTGAGAGCGACCAGCAGCGTCACCGTCTCGACCGAGTAGTAACCGCGGTCCACGTAGTCACCTGGAGGGGACATGGATGGTCAGCACCGATGATGCGTATTGTCGGTGGATGAGATCCCTTACCCATGAACAGGTAATTCGTGTCGGGATTGGGTCCGCCGATGCGAAAGAGCTCCATGAGGTCATGAAACTGGCCATGAATGTCTCCACATACGGTGACGGGGCATTTCTGAAGTGGTTGAAGGTCAGCTGGGGAGATGCCCCTCCGGTCGTGAGCTGGGACATCTTCTGCTGGAAACTCACCACCGGCTGCACGTTCGACTCTTCTTGTAATACCTCCCGAGCCTAGCGCACGCGACAATGATTAGCCTTCATCCACGACAGCGCGATATGAATATGGCCGGACAGCATGAGTCAAGTCGTCCGACCGAGAAGCATATCATACCCGATCGCACAATCGCTGAACATCACTCTCGTCCAGTGGCTTGCAGTTCATCAAGTTCTCGATCCAGCCATCGAGCGTGGGAATCGAGCCGGTTTCCTGCAAGGGCGACGTCGGCGGGTGGGTGGGCTCGACCATTCGGCCCACATCCTCCATGTGCGTGTCCATCATGGGATTCATCGTGAGCGAAGGTGGAAGAAGATCCTCGTGTCGATGTGTTGAAGTTGATGGGATGATCAGACTGCGAAGGACGTGGTGAAGTGAAATTGGGGTTGATGTCGTGTGCACACCTTGGGCAGATGAAGGTTGTGGAAGGATATCAGCGTTTACAATGGTGCATGACGCTGGCGGCGATTATGATGCAAACAGACAGCGATCTCAATTTCTACAAGCACGTCTCGTGAAATCGAGCGAAGTGGGATGCTCCGAGTGGAGTGATGGTGAGTAGTTCGAGTAGATGATAACGGAGGGTAGGAATGATTGCCTGCATCGACAATATCCGCTACCGTACCCTCCCTGTCTCGCGGCTAGATGGCCCACCGAGGAACCAGGGCGGACACGAGCCCCGGCGTCTGTCTCGCTTATCGCGATAATGATGGGATAGATCTATATGACTGGGTTCTATGCGACGGAGCAGGTGGACCAGCTTCTCTCGAAGATATCATCAGCTGGGCTATAGGTGGATCATGGCAAAAGCTGCATTGAATAAGGGTTCGGTCAGGAGTGCTAGTGATGAATGAGATGATCCGCACCCAGAAAATGTATTATCCTAGTTCAGGATCTTATCCACAGAGAAGAAGATTGGCAGATTATGTATAGATCCCAAGGCTAGAGCTAGCATGAAGCGGACATCCAACTAAATTGATATGGGTTACATTCCAAGTGTTGTGTCGGGCTAGCTTCTGCTCCGCAGCCGGAGCCCTCAAGCTTTTACCCTTGGCTTTATTTTATTCACTTTCTTTTCCTTGAGTATGAACGGTAGAGCTATTGCTATATACTTTGCACAGCAAGTCAATGCTGAGTTCTCAGAAGTATTTCACCCAATTAGTAGGGCGGTAGGAAATATCACAAGACCTACTAATTCAATTCAAACTGCGAGATTATTTACCGTCAACGTGAGCCTGATATTGAAAAGTAATACATGGTCCAGAACGCAGTGAAACAATCAAGGGGGTATAATTTGTCAATACAAAATATCATCCTTTCGTGATACTGGTCAACTCCGACGTATCCCCATTGGGACGAATCCCCACGAGGTTCCGAAAGTCCAAGCCCACCTCGGTCAACAGAGCCGCATGTTCCTGCACGCGCTCCATACATTCACGCCACACCTCGCTAGTCGAATCGATGGTGCTCAACTGCCTCGTGAGAACCTGATTGAAGCGTTCCACCTGCTCGACGGCCCACTTGACGCAGGCGGACATCATCAGCGGGGGAAAGCAGGCCTGGAAGACGGTCACGGTATTCCGGATGATGGTGAAGAAGACGAATGTTAATTGAAAAATGTATTGAGGGAGATTTCCCTCAAAGATGAATTGTCTGTGAAGATGTCAGTATGGACATTGGAAGAGAACTGAAGGCGGGGTTGGCGTACCTTGCTCGTTTGCTCACCACGACGCTGCGCGCTTCGAGGTATGCTTCGCGTGCGCGGTCGTCGAAGCCGAGTCGTGTGAGCCACGTGACGGTGCGCTGCGTCGCCTGCTGGGACGAATGCGTCTCGACCAGCTGTCGCAAGAGAATGACGGCGAGCTTCTCAGCCCGCTCGTCCGTCTTGCGCAGGATGAGCTCCTGCGCCGAAGTATGGCCTTTGAGCCCCCGCGCGACGCGGCGGAGGCGTTCAACCCCGTCGACGGCCTCGCCGAACCGCTGCAGCGCGAGCGAGATGTCCAGCTCGTCCAGCTGCGTCTCGACCCAGCGCATGTTCTGCTGCTTGCCGTCGACGTCGATCGAGATGCTCAATCGCTCGCGCATCGCCTTGACAGACGTGGATGCCGGTCGTGCAGCCATCGCGGACGGGTTGGGACTCCGCGGGTTCTTGACATCGGCGCGGTCTTGCGTCGTCAGGCTCTCCAACGCTTCAGCCCGGAGAGAGCGCGCAAGCTCGTCGACCGCCTTGCGATACGCCAACAACAGGCCCGTGGTCTCGTCGCCGTCCGCCCGGTCGTGGCGGTAGGTGTACGACTCCTGGCCGACCCGGATATTGATGGCCCGGCCGGTACCTTCATACTCGGTCGTTGAGGGGTCACGCGATCGGCCAGATCCCACCTGGGACGACAGATCCGTCATCTCGATATCCTGGAGCGGCCAACAGCGCTCCGCCACCAGTTTTGACAGGATGGGCTGCGGGTTCGGGGAGTTGGCGTCAACGCCCTCCGAAGACGGATCCACTCGCTTTCTTTTTCGCGATGCGACCAGCAAATGGTCGTTGAGCAAGAAGATATGAATGGCTCGTCGGGCTTTCCAGGTCGCCGCATTCAGCTCCACCCAATGCGGTGAGTCGCGGATGACATGCCGCCCCGGACTTGCTGGCAGGAACTTCTGAGATCCTTCGACGTTCTTCCACAATGTATGCAGTTGACTGTTCCACATAGCCTCGAGATTGGCGACGGAGCTTCGATTGGCTCGTTTTGTGCTGCGACGGTCGCCGAGTCACGAACATTGGCGTTCGGCTCCGGACCAGGCAAGCTCTTTCCTAGCGACTCCTGGCTGAGCGCATTGGTGTTGGCTCTCAGCTCGGACATGAGATGACGTAACGTGCGCATCTCGGATTTGAGCTTCTCGGCCTCTTTGCTGATGCGAATGAACTGCGTGCGGTTCTGATAGACGTTTTGCTGTAAATCGGTCGAGGTGCGGTTGCGCATCCGATGAAGACTCGTCTGGTAGGCCACGATATCTTGTTCTGAAGCATCCGCCAACACATTGGCCACGTCTGGTTCATCACCTAATTAATATAGAGCTCCGGCATACTAACAGAATTTTGAACATACAAGAGTCCACTTGTAGATTCGGGTCCCGTAGCGCGTTGAGATCCACAGCAGGAGGTGGTCGGCTGCCAGCTCCATCGCGACTTCCAGGCGGCTGTTGTCTGACCGCAGCATTCGGACCTAGTCTGTCCGCACCGGGTGGCAGCGCAGGTATGGGAGGAGCAGTTGGATCGAAGCCTGGAGGTAACCCGACGAATCGTGACGAGTACCTTCGCTTCACCAGATCCGAGGTCTAGCGAGAAGAGTCAGTCAAACATGCTATACATCAAAATACACGAATCTCAAATCGACATACCTTTTCGCTATTCTGAAGTCTTGGTCGCGCCTGGGGAGCATCGAGCGTCGGTCGTTGAGGAGCCGACTGAAGGGCCTCTTGACGACGAGGTGGAGCTGTCTGAGCGTGAGGCCTGTACGCATGCGAGTTAGTGCCAGATGTTGTTACTTAAACATATACTTGCTAACCTCGGAGCGCTAATGGCAGGTCGCGCATGATTGCGCTTCTTACGCAAGGAAAAGCCCTTGCTGCTCTTTTCTTTCTCCTCCATCTTAGACTTACCGATGCTGCTCTGATGCCGCTGGTCGAGATGTTAAACAGACGGAGCTCAGACCAGTCCCCAAGCCAACTCGCTTACGTACAGCTAGTTCACGCTCACGTGATATAGCTCACGTGATGCGTCTCACGTGCGTGAACTTTCGCTCGGAATATCACTTTTCCGATGCTCGCCCGAACCAAAATTTCGTCGCGATGCATCTGAAGAATCAAGTCCAGCCCCGAGCAATACCCTTAGTCACAAGCTAGCCATGAAGACAAGCACAGTATTGACCATCTCGGTGGGATCCATCATTGCTGGTGTACTAGGTATGAGCGCGCAATCACTCAGATCTCTCAATCCATGTCGATCATTGTAGCACCACATCACAAACATTATGTCACTAACCAACGTCTCCCATCCTCTAGCATACGCCGTCTACTTCGACCACCGACGACGCAATGATCCCGAGTTCCGCAAATCCCTTCGACGAGAAGCGCGTCGGCAAGAGCGAGCAATCAAGGAACAAGCGGACGCACATGATGCGCGACAGAAAGACGCCATCAAGGCCGCCATGGCCAAAGCCAAGGATCAAGGCTTCCCCACGAATGACGAGGACAAAGAGGCGTTCTTCATGGGCGAGCTTCAACGGGGAGAGACCATGTGTACCGATGGTATGTTGTTGAAATCGTTGCCAGTAACCTGTTGCTGCACGACAGCTTGTTAACACGGTAGACTGGTTAGGCTCGGACCCAGTTGACGCGGCAATGTGCTTCTACAAGGCTCTCAAGGTGTACCCGCAACCGCGGGATCTCATCAGCATCTATGACAAGACAGTACCTCAGGTCAGTGTGATCTCGTAGCAGAGCCAAAATGAGAAGTGGAGGAATGGAGCTGATGAAGCATCTATAGCCTGTTTTGGATGTCCTAGCCGAGATGATTGCCCTTGACAAGAGCATCGCGGTGGGTCCCTTTGCAGCCGGCGCTTCGTCGTCCGGAAGCAGTGCGAATGTCGAATAGATGCATTTGATACATATCTATTTCGTGGAATAGGCCATCGATTGGTCATGGTTCTGGCGATTACTTCTATTTTTGCATGGTTTTGGCATGGCATGTTGAAGTCGTCTTTTTGCCATTTCGACATCTCTCCTCTGTGTACATACCAAGCTGGATCCGCATTTTCCCCCTCTCAATTCAACTTGTATTTTGCTCGCATCGTGGATTCACCTTCTTGACCGAAATCACGAGCAAACTGGCTATTCGGCAGGGAAAGAAGCCACGAGACCCCGAATTTGAACAAACTAATAATCATGGAGAGATACAAAAGAATGCACGTGAAACATATGCTCGATCAAGGGACACGCAAAGGTGCGTATTCAATCGTCACTCACCTACTTATACTGACGACAGCAGGTCTGTATCCTCGTCGTCGGGGAAACGACGTGCAATTGCTGCGTCAAGGCAAAGTATGCCTGCGTCTTCTGGAATAATCCTAGCAACAAGTGCCGCAACGGTTGATCTGCTGGTGAACGAAAAGTCGACGTCTTAATTGTGGACCTGTTGCAACTCAGGGTCAATTGGTAAGCGGCTGCTCGACCTTACCTCGATCGGCGCTGTCGAAGGACCCTGGGATCATCTCATTCCCGCTAGATGAGGGGGAAGAAGGGATTGGGCCACCAGCAGTCGAGAGAATGCTTACGAAGACTAGAGAGATGGTGGGCGAGATGGGGCCGAAGTGACGAGGGTGGCAATTATGTCATCGTATGGTTGTCGACTACCTTTGGTCCTTAGGTAGATGGACTGGTTACCACTCGAGAGTTACTCGCAGCGCGGCTATGGAGATGGAGGTACAGCAGAAATAATCCCGGCATTGACCTTCGTAAGAGACGGTACAAAATTTGTCTAATGTAGGCCACTCTTGATCCACTAGGAGCCAGCCTCCTATGACACATGAAAATTTGGCCATGATCTCCTCTTTAGTCGAGGATGGATCTCCCTTCGCCGAAGCACTTCTGCTTGTGCCCTAGTGATTCTCGTTCTGTGTGAGAAGCCTGCTTTGTTAGCTTCGATTGAATTGGTAAACTACAGTATAACGCTGCCAGCACCGCTCTCTTTTGTTCGGCTGGTAATTCAGCCCTGTTTGATATATGCAAGCTATTGAAATAACCGACTGAGGGTGAGCAGCCATACAATTTGAGCATCAGGCCGGCTAGACACGAACCTGAGTGCCCTGGGGATGTATTGATTCTGTACAAAATACACCGTCTAATCTCCGCCTCTTACGGATCACCGCGAGAAGGGGCTAGACAGACAACGCAAAAGAGATGCTTCAACTTCAATCACCGAACAAAAACACGAATCTTCAACGGATACAAACCTCTAATGATCCCCCCTTCTATCCTCCAAACTCCTTGACGTCGCCCTTGTTCTTGCCCGGAACCAAAGCCAACGGGACGATTCCGCTGACGTGCATCTCAGGTCCATAGACGTGCATATCGAGTTTGAGCTCCTGTCCGACCGCCTTGATGTTCTTGAGGCCCTCCTGGTAGTTGGGACCGGCACGACGGACCCAGATCTGGACTTTATGTTCGATGAGCACAGCGGCGAATTCGCGCAGGGCACGGATGACACCTTTGAAGGTTGATGCGACCTGTTGTACGTGACGTTAGCGTTGTGCTCGTTCTTCCTTCTGGTTTCATTGCTCGCTGATGGCAAAAATTAATGCATGAGAACGTAACGCACATTGGTAAAGTTGGCGATACCCCCTCCGATGAAGAGCACCTTGCCCTCGGGCCGGATGGGCGAGCGCAGCATGAGGTCCAACACCGTACGCGCATAATGGTACGTTTGCGTTTCCGTCGGCGCACCCGAGTACTCGCCGTAGTTGGCCAGTTCATTGCTGAAGCCCACCGAAGCGATGGCGTCCGCGTACACGACCGACGCACCGCCACCGGCCACTAAGGTCCAGATTCGGCCGGATGGATTGAGCACGGTCAGCTTCAACGACGCACCCGTCTTGGCATCCAGCTCGGCGATGTACGCTTCCTCCTTGGTGAGCTCGCGACCAAAAGGCGCAGGGAAATCCATGGGCGGACCGGCGTCGATGGTGACCTTGCCATCCGACGTGAGCGTCGCCCCAGCCAAACCGAGCGCCGTCGCGCTGCGCGCAATGGCCCATTTGACGCCGCATTCGAATTCGGCCGTCTGGTCGAGTTTGGCAGCGAGATCCAAGAAATGAACGTCGGCTGAGGTGCCCTTCGCATCGGGGATGACAACCAGCGGGTTAATTTCCAGGTAGCTAGGTCGATCAGCAAAGCAATCGACACCAACGCATTCAACGATCCACCTACGTAAACTGGCAGTCGACATAGACGGCGTACAACCGGATGATAAAGTCCAGCAGCACGTTATGCACGCCCTTGGGCACCTTCTTGAGCAGCTGCTTGGCGAGTTCCTCGTTGGAGGGGAACTCGGTCAGATCCACGGGGACCAGCAACTTCTCGGCCTTGGTGTCGACATCACCCACGTCCACCCCCCCTTCGTGCGTAAAGAGAATCCAGTCACCCTACGATATTCCAATCAATATCACGGTTCCTGTACATCATCCGTCGAAAAGTCAATTGACTTACCTCTCGCACGGAATGGATGTTGATGTAGTATTCGGTATCGGCGGGATGCGGCACAAACGGTTCGACCAGGAACTGGCGCAAGATGCCCTTGACCGTCTCGACCTGCACGGGCTTGCCGGCTCGCTGCTGGATCCACTCCTTGGCCTCGGGCCAGGTCTTGTTCAGGGCCAACAAGCCGCTCTTGCCTCGCCGCTTGATGAGCTGATCGGGCTTCGCGACAAACTTGGCGTCGGGCGCCAGCAGCCATGGGTAGGTCGACTCGGCCTGGTCGAGCACACCAGCCACATCGGCGTCTTCAGGGAAATAAAGTGAGGCAAGTCGAGGCGCTGGATTATGCGTGGCCGTGGGAGGAAGGGGACTGGGCTTGACGACGGGGGCGCGAGTGAGGTGGTAGTTGAGGATGGCCTTGCCATCGGCCTCGAGGATTGACTTGGCCGACATGGTGAACTTTTACGGGTGAATTTTTTCAGGCTCTTTAATTGGAGCTAGATATCAACATCAGCCATCTGATATCCATTCGTCTCCATCATGCTTTCGCATGCAATCCAAACAACGACTCAATTACAGACAAGCGCGCCTATAGAGATGATCACATTCCGAGACTTACATGTCTTTCGAACAAAGTTGGTCCAGATGATGTTTTTCCTCTATCGCTGTTGATGACAGCTGGTATGAAGAGCAAGTTTGTGTCTCTACTGAATTCAACTGTCGTTAGTATCAAAGTGGTCAAGCAATGTAGTCCTTCGAGCTCTGCTTACCTATCTATCGTGCTTTCTCTACCAAACTCGGATCCCGCTTGGGGTAACTTAACTTCGACGCCAGGGATTCAAAGGCGGTGGGAGCGTTGAGGACGCGAATCTTCCCAAAAGCAAATATGACCAGTCTTGACAGGAACCCGGTTGAGTAAGACGGAAAGCGGAGTGTCAGAGCGGTGTTTTGGATGGATTGGCCAGCTGTCTTCTTTTTATTTTGGTGATGATGATGATGATGGGAGAGGAGTATTGTTGATGCTGACTGACTCTTTAGGAAGGACAATAGAATACTCCTCTCTTGCTTGAATTGTATGGAAAGGAAGCAACAATCCTATCTGATTCAACTGTCAACAATCCAACCTCAACTTCTTCATCCAAGACTCTGTACCTGCACCTACTGAACTAATTTTTTGTTGATGGTCCCTGCATTTCTCCCCCAACAACCCAATTAAATTCGTTGGATTTTTTTCTGGTTCGCCCTGAACTTACCGTAAGTGGTTACCAGGGCAGGGGTGGAGCTTCCGCCTATCCAACCCGCTCCTGTCAATCTCAACTCAACACCTTCCAGACACCAACCCATCAACACCAGACCGTAAATCCACTCATTACTTGACATCCCAAGTGGAGATCCTCCATTGGAATCTAGTACGAGCACAACTGCTCTGTTACTGAAAAACAGTATCTGAGAAGCCACCCTTCAAGATATAGAGAGTAAGCTGGGTTATTCCATACTCGGACCCCGGGTGGGACATATATATCCATGTCTTCTTTGCTTCAAGTGTACATCGATGCTAACGAATACTGCTAGACGTTCGATCATCATGGGTTCTGTCGGCAACTTGCCCAATGGGCCACCAGCTGCGACGCCCAATGGCACTCCCACGGCCAACGGGAATCTCTCGGCTAACGACAACATCCGACGCTTCGAGGCGCCCAGTCGACCGATCAGTCCTCGATCGGCCCATACGCTATTCCATGACAAGACGCGATGCTTCGTCTAGTATGTGCTTCATCATGATAGCAATTTCATGCTTCTGAGCAGCATTATTACCAGTAGCATGAGGATTTTCAATCTAACATGTGTCTCATGACAGTGGTCTCCAGCCCCGAGCGGTGCAGGGCATGCTGGACTTTGACTTCATCTGCAAGCGGAGCACGCCCTCGGTAGCCGGTATCATTTATACCTTTGGCGGACAATTCGTGAGCAAGATGTATGAAATAGCCCACAAATGCTGCCCATTTGATTTTCTCATTGATTATTTTTCAGGTACTGGGGCACGAGCGAGACGCTGCTTCCCGTGTACCAAGACGTCAACAAAGCCATGGCCAAGCACAGCGACGTCGACACGGTGGTCAACTTCGCCTCGTCGCGTAGCGTGTACTCCTCGACGATGGAATTGATGCAGTATCCGCAGATTCGCTCCATCGCCATCATCGCCGAGGGCGTGCCGGAGCGTCGTGCACGGGAGATCCTTCACGTTGCCAAAAAGAAGGGCATCACGATCATCGGCCCGGCGACGGTCGGTGGGATCAAACCCGGGGCGTTCAAGATCGGCAACACGGGCGGGATGATGGACAACATCGTGGCCTCGAAACTGTATCGCAAGGGATCGGTCGGCTACGTGTCGAAATCAGGTGGCATGTCCAACGAGCTTAACAACATCATCTCCAACATGACGGACGGGGTGTACGAGGGGATTGCCATCGGGGGGGGATCGCTACCCGGCGACGACCTTCATCGACCACATGATGCGGTACCAGGCCGATCCCGAATGCAAGATTCTGATGCTACTCGGCGAAGTCGGTGGAGTGGAAGAATACCGCGTGATCGAGGCGGTCAAAGAAGGGAAGATCACGAAACCGATCGTGGCCTGGGCGATTGGGACCTGCGCGAGCATGTTCAAGACGGAAGTGCAATTCGGACACGCCGGTTCGCTGGCCAACTCGCAGATGGAAACAGCAAAGGCGAAGAACGAAGCGATGCGCGAGGCGGGGTTCCACGTGCCGGACACGTTCGAGGATCTCCCCGACTTGCTGCATGAAGTCTACCAGAAACTGGTCGACGAGGGGACGATCAAACCCCAGCCGGAACCGGTCCCGCCGAAAATCCCGATCGATTATTCGTGGGCGCAGGAGCTGGGACTGATTCGGAAACCGGCGGCGTTCATCTCGACCATCTCCGACGATCGCGGCCAGGAGTTGTTGTACGCGGGCATGCCCATCTCGGACGTGTTCAAGGAAGAGATTGGGATCGGCGGGGTCATGTCCTTGCTCTGGTTCCGTCGTCGTCTGCCTGATTATGCCAACAAGTTTCTCGAGATGGTGCTCATGTTGACGGCCGATCATGGCCCCGCGGTGTCTGGGGCGATGAATACCATCATCACCACGCGGGCGGGTAAAGATCTGATTAGTTCGTTGGTCAGCGGACTGTTGACGATCGGATCACGGTTTGGTGGTGCGCTGGATGGCGCCGCCGAGGAATTCACCAAGGCGTTCGATAACAGTCTGAGTCCGAGGGACTTTGTCGATACGATGAGGAAGCAGAATAAACTGAGTACGTCCTTGGCGTGTTCCCCCCTGTCAGCCTTTGTCCCCCAGTCCCCCCTCCCAATCAAGTTGACTATGCTGATATGAAGAACGAAAAAATAGTCCCCGGCATCGGCCACCGCGTCAAATCGCGCAACAACCCCGATCTGCGCGTCGAATTAGTCAAAGAATTCTGCAAGAAGCGTTTCCCGTCCACCAAACTGCTCGACTACGCGCTGGCAGTCGAAACCGTGACGACATCCAAAAAGGACAATCTGATCCTGAACGTCGACGGTTGCGTCGCCGTCTGCTTCGTCGACTTGTTACGCAACTGCGGCGCTTTCTCGTCGGAAGAAGCAGAGGAGTATCTCGCCATGGGGGTGCTCAATGGATTATTCGTCCTCGGAAGGAGCATTGGCCTCATTGCGCATTTTCTGGATCAGAAGAGACTGAGGACGGGACTGTATCGTCATCCTTGGGATGATATTACGTATTTGTTGCCCAGTTTGGCGAAGGGTGCGCCGGGCGGTGAAGGGAGGGTGGAGGTTAGTTTGTAGACGACGTTGAAGGCGGTGGTGGTGGAGGGGAGAGGAGAGGGTGGTTGCTTGGTGGGCTCGGCTTCGCTGGATTCCTCGTGCTCAGTCTGTATGTACTTGTTCGTAGGAGTGGTGAGAGTGGTGAGTGGTGAGTGGTGGGAGTAGTGAGAGTGATGTGGTGGGCGCTTCCGCTGCCTCTGTATGTTGTGTTTGTGTGTTTGCGACTGTTATCCCAGTCAGTTAGACCAATCCAGTATGAAACTAGAACAATTATCAGTATCAGACAGTCGTATCTAGCTCTAGGCAGCCACCGCAACTTCCAAGAGTACGGTACGAAGTACAATAGATTCGCAGTCGAGCTTCCTTAGGTTAGATCCGCATGCACATACACTCTCTCACACTCCAGCCAACGTTCATCCATGCAAGCCATGATCACTCTATGAAAGAACAAGTAGCACTTCGAAGAACGCAAAAAAAACTAAAGACAAGGAAAAGAATGTGAAAAGATGAGCCCAAGGGAATAGGTCAGGAATCTATCTTGAACCACTATTAGAAAAAGAAGAAGAATAACCCGCCATCTTCACCGGTCTCATCCCCCCAAGCACCATATCTCGTCCAGGAACCCGTCCAGTCTCAATGACCACCATGCGCACAAAGTCCCGAGAAGCCCAGTAGCTGGAATGAGCTCCTAGCATGTTCAAATATTGAATTTCGAGGCCCAATGGTCCCGAGGAAGGGGGGAGGAAGTAGTCGATTTGACCATTCTAATGTTTTCATATCTCATCATTAGCATTCGCATTGGCATTTGTATCATCATTTTCGTTGTCATTTCCCTTGTCGTTGTCGTTGGTTAGGGTGTCAATTGGGGGTTATCAGGAAGTTGATAGTTGAGAATCGGACTGCTGAGACTGAGAAAGAGCGGGAAGGAGGAAGGGGCGAGGGAAGAAATAATAAGGACATAAATAATAGCCAGGGCGAAAGAGGTAAGGAAATGCATGGTGGTGATACGAATGAGGAGATGGAAATTGCAAACCAACCTCGTTCAATAAATACATTCTCCTCTCCGCGAGTTCCTCTCTCGAGAAATCATGAATGTCCAATTCAATGGTCGATGGCAGTCTCCTCGTTAAATTCGGTTTATTTCTATCGATCGAGTCGGTGCCACCGGCTACTAAAGCGTTGGTTTGTTGGGTAGTGGTGGAGGATGAGGACGAAGTCATATAGCGAAATGCATTCCCGATGGATTCAAATAACGAGGTGGATGCCGTAGGGACGAATGCGGGTTTGAGGCTGGCAGCGTAGTCTTTGTCGACGGTTCCGTTGAGACGGTAGGTGATTGCTTGAATGGAATCATGTTAGTAAGTGCGAGGGTGGAAAGGCAATTGTAACCCGGGGGGATAAGAAACGCACGATCGAGATGATTCATAACGTTGTAGAGATTATCAACAGCCAGACATCCGTATGTTCCTGCCTCGTCGGCCACTCCACGACCGATATCTTCACCTTCAGCGCCGGGTTTGTTACGTCCCTTGCGTGGTTGGAGAGATGCTATTCGTCCAATTAGACATATGAGTTGGGAAGACGATGGAGAGATGGGATGTTGTTTGCATACCTCTGTTTAATAGCAGAAAGAAGCCAGCGGGACTACCGCAGAAGAATAAACTCTTAGTATCGAATTCAAAAAAGGTAGTACTCGGTATGGGTTGGATAAGAGGGCTTTGTTTGGGTAATTGCGTCGGCTGATTGCTCAGAATATCCAACGCCATGACACTCCCCAAGGAATGTGCAATCAGATGGACCCGTCCGTGTTTCTCGAAACCGGGATTGTTCTTGCACCACAGTCGATAGACTCGATTGGCTTCACGAATTACCGCTTCGATCATCTTCGGCTTGTGATGCGAGAGATAATAGGGGATGTCAAGCATCACGTCGCTGATCAGATTCCGGATGGCGGGTAGTGAATTGGGGGTGATGTCTTTCAAACCATAGTCGTTCGCTGGAGGAGGAGTTCGGTCCCGCTGGTCGGCGGACGGAGGACCGCCGTCTTCAAACGAGAGCGTTGATCGCCAGTTGATCTTAGATTAAAATCAGATCTGATACCTGCAATGGCAGGATTATAGCCACATACAGGAAGAGCCATGGTCCCGCCATGACCAGGTCGTAACAGACCCCGAACCGCTGGATTGCCCAGTTCGACGTGAATCTGCCGCCGAAACGAGTTGACGAGATGGGTGAAATGGAAGCTCTCGATTCGTTCCGATAGCTTCTGGCCGATGCTGTATGCCATCAGTACGGGCTAGCTTTGATATATCTTAGGGATCATACCCGTGAATGACCAGCACCAGATCCGTCACGTTCTGCGGCTGCTCCAGCAACCAACACGCACCACACACTCTTGCACGTCCCGTTGCAGCCGTTCCCGACGCAGAACTCGCCGCACCTTCCTGTGCCCGTGACCATGTCGTCGTGATCCTGACCGGATGGATCTTATGCCACGCTCTCCAGTCGAAGCCGCGGACTACGGGGATCCCGACAGTAACGCCCTTGCGAATCTTGGCCACCGGTCGTCGGCCATAGTACGCCGATGGTAACAGATTCGGACGCAGAATGAATGCCTCTCGTTGGTTGCGATACAACACCCTCGAGCTCGCGTACCGTCTGACTTTATCTTTTGTGGCTTCCGGACGAGCTTCGGCAGCTACATGATGCAAACCTTTGAGGCCACGATGCGACAAGGACGAACGAGGTCGATCGTCGTCACTCGAAGCAGCCATACCAGCAACGGTCTCGCCCACACGAGCCAGATCAGCGCTCCCTGGTCGACCTCCACCTCGGGATTTCCGCTTTTCGGTCGGCCAGATCCGATACACCACCTTGGCCTCACCCTCCGGTCCAACAGCCACCGCACTGTTCAGCTCGTCCGTCCAGGTTTCCGTCCACGGTTTGAGCTCGAGATAGCCCAGTTCGAGCTGATTGGCTACATCGGCCGTCACGGGGAGCATGGTATCCCGGTAGAACCAGGTCCCACGGACAACCGTCGCGATATCATTGACCGGTGACCAATAGATGGGCTTCATGTCCAGGTCCGGTAGCTCCACGTAGTGCAGGCGCGAGATGCCCACGGGGATATGAACATTTTCCGAGGGCTTCTCTGAAACCACTTCATGGGGAGATTCTCTTGGAGCAGTTTTTGACGTGGTATCTTGATTCGAATCCCGATCGGGTCTTGCACCCCGTTCTGAAGGAGCGGCGCCACTTCGCTCATTGTCATCGTCTTTTGCACCATCACTGCTACCTTCCCGGTGTACAGCTGAACGCAACCTGGAGTGCGAAGGAGCGCGAATGAAAGGTGTTCCGCTGGTCTTCTTTTCGGCCAAGAGTTTCCTCGACGGTGGATATGACAGCGCTCCTGCACCAGCAGGATGCGATAAGTCCAATGGTCGACCTCTGGACTCCAGTGTGATATTTTGCGAATGATTTACTAGAGAATGTCTTTCTGCTGCATTCGCCCCTTCCAGATTCGCACTCTGCGGTCGTTTTCTATCCTCCTGTCTACTGCCCGCTCGTGATTCTTCACCGGATACAGCAGTCTTGGCAGCATCACCAGCCCAGCGCAACGAATAAGTCTCACTGCGAGTGGAAGATGTCCGTTCTTTATCAATGGAGTGCACATTCTGCTGCTTGGATTCTTTCGTTGTTTCTACCATACATTTAGCTCCTGCCCCCAAGTCGTTTATCAAGTATGCACATACTGTCCGGAGCGTCATCGTTCATAACACTCCCATTCAGACCCTGCCAGACCTCTTCCAGAGCCGCATTGTCCCGAACCGCAAAGGGTCGAAGTGGGTACTTGACCACTGTCGAAGTCGTCCCCGTCGGCGGAGGTATTGGCGATAAAGGGTCATCGATGGGTAGCGCCGACTGATAGAAGAATTGCGCCCTGATCGGCGGAGGTGCGTCTGGGTTCAGAGCCGCCGCCGGACCGTTATATGCCAGACGGCACGATGGCCCGTAGGTATGATGAGCCGTCGTCATCTTCTTGAGCTTTAGATTGAACAAGCTTGAAGAGTCTATATATGAAATGAGAAGATGAAGAACCAACAATCTTCAAGCAGAATCTTGCTTGAATCGAATCAGATCAGAGTCATGATGTGCTGGCCCTGAACCAGCATTTTCTTTGAGATGGTCTAGTTCTAGTTCTAGTATCTTTCCGAACAGGACGACCCGGCAGTGGCCACGACGGTGGATCTGCAAGCCACGACCACGCTGGCTGCTGCATGGCCATGATCAAGCGATCTATTGACAGATGCCTGGAGGAGGATAGTGTTGGCGTGGCAGAGGACATGCATGCAGACTGCTGCTGCCCTTTTTCTTTTACGTGTCTCCCTCATCTACATACTGTCCACAATAGGCATCCAATCATTTGATATTCATGTGGGGGGGTGTTGCGTGGTCGATCCTCTCAGATGACGCGCCGCATGTGAGCATCTGTTGGCTGACTAATCCAGATCAGCCGTTAAGTAGATCTACAACATCACGATACGTACCGTACCGCCGATAGATCCCAGCTTTATCTAACATTAGCTCCATCTAGCTCTTGTTATTAATACATCAACTTGATCCCAGTGCGTCTAACTCACCATCCTCCCATGGCGAATGCCAGGGAGCATCACGAGCATCCAATATACACCTGGGAAGAAATGGCTGATGCCAGCCGTCGTGGGTTGTTGGTGCTCGACGACTCGGACGACGATGACATCCAATACCTCGACTCGGACAGCTCTGGTTCGGGTTCGGGTTCGGGTTCGCGCCTGAGCCTGAGGGGTTTTCTGGCAGACTCCGGACGAGCACGACCAGAGAGAATCAATAAAGAACAACAGCATCAGGGAAATTTGCGACGATATCTGAGCTTTGGCTGTGCGATCTTAAGCTGGTAAGTTGTCTACTACCGATCTGCGCGAGCATGCCAATCCCATAATCTGACGATATACCTCCTCCTTAGTCTATGCGCGGGCTCCGTCACGGCCTTTTCACTTTACGGACACTTATTCCTGTCGAAGCTACATTACACGCAATATGAAGTCAACAGCGTCTCGATCGCGGCCGAGCTGGCCATGTATCTCCCCGTGCCTTTTGTGGGATATCTCTGCGATCGATACAATCCCGGCGCCATCGCAGGGTTATCGAGCGTTCTGTTTGGTCTGGGTTACTCGTTGGCCGCATTCACGTATCGCGCCGGTCCACCGGTCGAAGCTGGAGGGACGGGGTGGCCGGTCGCCGTGATGATCCTGGCCTTCGTCGGCGTCGGCTCGGGGACCAGCAGCATGTACATCTCCGCCGTGACCACGTGCGCCAAGAATTTCGGAAGTGGCAGGCTTCGAGGACTGGCGCTGGCTTTACCGATTGCAGCGTTTGGTCTCAGCGGCATGTGGCAGAGTCAAGTCGGGAGTCGATTCTTCTCGAGCCTGGATTCAGATACGGGACGAGACACGTTGGATGTGTTCAAGTTCTTTCTGTTTCTGAGCGTCCTGCTATTTACCGTGGGGATGATTGGGACGGTGGGATTGCAGGTGGTGGATGAAGAGATCTTGATCGACGAGGCGGTCGAAGAGCTGGAGCGAAGTGGCTTGCTTGAAGACTCGGCCTTGTTCCGAGCCAGGTCTGGGCAATCATATGGAACGGTCCCGCAGGAGGACTTGCCCGACGAGGAAACCACGCCAGTGCTCACCCGAGCGCAATCGTACGGCGATGGCAAGCTCGACGATGGCGGACGACGGAAGAAGAATTGGTTGCTGAATGCGGAAACGCGCATCTTCCTGGCCGATCACACGATGTGGTGGTTCGCGGGGGGTTTCTTTCTCGTGACGGGTCCCGGAGAGGCCTTTATCAATAATGTATGAAATCCCCCCTCGACTGCGCCAACCCATATCACATGATGCTAACAAATTCTTTGGGGTACTGTAGCTGGGCACCATCATCGGGACATTGACTCCGCCATCGACCGAGCAATCTTACACGCCGACCACAGCAGCGACCCACGTCTCGATCGTTGCCATCAGCTCCACCCTCGCTCGAATCTTTACAGGCGTTCTCTCCGACATCTTGGCTCCCGTGCCCGTCTCTCGACCATTCACTCACCCCCATACAGCTACCACTCACCAACCTTCCGCCCGGTCTTCACTCAGCTCTCATCTCCAGCACGAAGCGTCCCGGAAACGACGCTTCCACATTTCGCGAGTGACGCTCCTCATCGTGTCCGGGTTGCTGATGTCCGCCGGCCAAGTTCTGCTCGCATCTGGCGCGATTCAAACCCACGCTGAACGCTTCTGGATCGTGTCTGCCTTGATCGGTACCGGCTACGGCGCTGTGTTTTCATTGACACCCATCATCTGCAGCGTCGTCTGGGGAGTCGAGAACTTCGGAACGAATTGGGGCATCGTCGCCATCGTGCCCGCCTTTGGCGCGACGGCTTGGGGACTGATCTATTCGGCTGTGTATCAAGCTGGGGCTGACCATCCGTTACATCATCATCTTCCTCCACTATCACTTCTATCCTCCTCTTCTTCGTCATCGACACTTCATCCACCTGGGAATAATGAGAGGGGTTGGCAAACACCCGACGGCTCAATTGCCTCTTCATTATGTTTCGGTAAAGAATGTTATGCGCTGACATTCTGGACCATGGCGGTGAGCGTGTGGGTCGCATGCGGGATGTGGTTATGGGCGTGGAGGGGGCTGAAGGGATGGAAGAGACGTGGTATCGCCGTCTAACATTTCTCTTTCTCTTTCGTTGATAGCTTCTCTCCTGCTGAGCGCAAGATATCCTCATGATTGTCCTTTAACTCGACCCTCTCTTCTGATGCTTTCCATGAGGTAGTCTTTCGTACTTCGTGCATCCTCTTCGCGGTTAGCTTTGTTCTTTTAGCCCTTTTCATGAATGGTGGTGGTGACTATACCCTCAATTCTTGGCTGGAGTTAAGGGTCGATGAGGAATTGTATCGTACGTATTCAAGCCTCTGGCGCTTTTATCCAGATATGCACTTGACCCTCTATCCTTGTTGTTGGCAAGAACGGTCAGTCAATATTAAGCGGCGTGGTATCACCATCTGATGATTCTCTCTCCGAGCACAAGATATCATATTGAATGTCTTTTATTCTGTATCCCTTCGTTGTCACCTTTTGGTCCTCCCATTAGGACGTCGTCATCTCCTTCCCATTACGATTGATATCGTTCTTCATAGGTGAACCACTATACCCTCAATTCTTGATCGGAGTGGAATCACTTGAGAGTTAAGTTACAGATATTTGAGGCTTCCTGATTGAGTCAAGTCACGAAAGGACCTGGGCCTTTAAGTATGTATTCTTGTATTGACGAGGAGAGCTAGATACCGTATCCTGCACGAAAATGTGGGATGGAAACAGCGTGGATTTCACCGGATAATATATATACCACTCACTGGAACTACACTCACTCTACTATCATCATTTCCATTCTCTTTCTTCTTATGTCTCCCCTAGCTGGCCGGCTGGCTGGCTGGCGATGTGGGACCATACGGACAAGCGAATCGTCGCGATTCTCGTTGCTGATCTACCAACCGGGATCATACATCCCATATTCGATCGCGCGAAGTCGTATGTAGGTAAAAGATTGGATTGATGATATTTTCGATAATGGTTGTCCCAGTTGTGGACGATCTGCGTCTTACTTCAAACCGAAGAATTGGACGTAGAAATAGGAACCATGGGGGTGGTCCTTGTCTGCCAGACCCATGGTGCAAATCGAAAGCTGAAGAACTGATCTAGTTCGAGCTTGAGTGTGTTGGAGTTATAATGTCAAATTGATTCCGCTGGATGCAGGACTACTTTGTTACTGTAACATGCGTAATAGCTGAAGGGGTATCTAATATCCACTCAACGCTTTCTTTCCTTTCAAGAATATGCTCGCCGCACTTGGGGCCCCCCAACTCAACATGTCTGATTTATAGTATAGAACCACCATCTTGACACCGAAAATCTAGTCAATCGACTTGACTGACGCCGTTGTCGATGCCAGCGGTCTCCTCCCTGCCAATTCCTGCTCCATCACCTTTTCTCTCCGCTCCTCCACTTCTCCCCTGGTCACAACCTTCTTCAAGGCATCGCTCGCCCGAATCAACCCGTCGATGCTGATCGCGTGATTGGTCATCTGGTGATTGATGTAGCTGTAGACGCCGGCAGGAGTCTTGCAGCTGAGCAGCGCCTGTTCGTTGAGACTCAGCAGGGCCAGTGCCACCTGGAACAAAAACGTCGAGCCGTCATTGGTGCACAAGATTACGTCCCAGACCCGAAACAGAGCCTCGGCCGAGAGACAGCCCGTAAACACCGAGAGGAACCACTGGAACGTGAGCGCCTCCAGCTCGATGCTCAGATCGTCCAGATGTGCCGAGAGCCGTGGCAGGAGCTCCGCCACGTACTGTCGCAGCACCTGCTGGTCCGCTCGACTCGCTAGCAACGAGTGATCGAAGTAGTGCGGTGGGAGGATGTTCTCGATCATGCTCGTCAGCAGCCAGAAGGCGTCTTCGGCTGTCGGGACGATCAAGAGCAATGACGCCACGATCAGATTCATGCCCTGACAATACCCGATGTCCGGATTACGGCGGGCGTAGGCATGCAACACCTCGTTGAGCTTGGCCACCCCGGGACCGTCCCGGAAGAAGACATTATCCGTGAGCGTGCGGTGCACGTCCATGCCGATCTGGGCTACGATGACCGGGTCGTCCACACCCTGCTGGACGAGGTCGTCGTAGTAGCCCGGTGTTCGCATTGTCAACGCACCGCTGCACTCTGCCCAGATCTTTGCTCGATAGGTCACGGGAATGCCATTGAGCACCAGCTGCTTGAACTCGTTCCATTTGGCCCGTCCGATCTTGCCCTTATTGCCAAGTCCCGCGACGCCGATGACTTCGCCGTCCGCCAAGGTCGCTTCGGGCATCAGGCGCGAGTCCGGTCGACCTTCCGTGACGACGGCGGCTTCGCCTTCGCGTCGACGCTCGGCCCGTACCTTCCGCAGGAACTCGTTCCATTTGATCGTCCGCTCGCGCTGCAACGAGTCGTGTAGGTCGGTCAGCTGCTCGACCAGCATCCGTACCGGCTCCTGCGGCGGCTTCTTGGGCGCAGCGCTGAGGAAAGCATCCGCGTTGCCTGATTTGGCGAACGTTGCATTCTCCGCCACGACGGTCGATGCCGCTGGCTGTGGGTTGAGACGAGCAGGTACGATGGTCCCTCCGTTGGCGACCGTGATCTGTGCTTTCATTGCGTTGCCTTCAGACGTTTGCACGGTCGGCATGCGGCCTCCAGCAGGTGTATCGGAAAGCAGCTCGGTAGGAAAGGTGGCGATTTTGAGGTAATCCTGCCATCTTTTGCTTGGCTTCACTTGGAGCTGTTGCTGCTGCTGTTCATCGACTTCCTGGTGCGAACCTGGGCTGTCCGGTCGGGAATCGGACGCCGGAGACGTGGGATCGTCCACATCATCAGAGCCTACTTCCGGCACGAGAAGGGTACTTGGAAAGCGATCCGCCACCGGACTCAGCATCTCCGCTCGGCGGTTCATATCTTCCTGGGTGTGGTTCTCGTCCGCCGCGTCGTTCTTGCGCCACTTCCGTCTCTGGTCGTAGATGAACCCGAACCGGTCCGTCACGAAATCCGTGGGATGGTAGTGGTTGTAGGTTTGATGTAAGGTCGGAGGTTGCGTGTCCGGTGGAAGGATGGCGTCCATCTCGACCGGCCCTGACATGGTGGACGGACTGCGGACCAGCGCCGGTGACGTGGGGCTCGACGCGTACTTGGAACCGCCTGATCTGATGGTCCCGTTGGGGCCAACGCTCAAGGACACGGCACTTCGGTGGGCTGGATATCCACCCCGGTGCGTACCACTGAGCTTGGACAGGGCCGCCTTGGCAGCCGACTCCATGGGCTTCCCGGCGCCCGCGGACGCTCGTCGTGGCGATGCTGCCGGGCTCTCACCTGACAATCGACGCTCGTCCGCACTCGTCTTCCCATTTCCGGCCACCAGTTTCACCGCCCACGACGCCACCGAGGTGGACGTCTGCCTTGACCCCGTTCGCGGCTCTGTACTTCCATCCCCGGTTCGAGAGACTGGTCGAGACGTGCTCGCGTTACCGTTCGGTGCCTGGAAGAGGTCATTGGTCAAGCCTCCTCGGCGAGTCGCCATCGTGCTAGCTCTCTTCGGTTTCGCCGTCGCCATGGGATCCTCAGCGGTCTCACCGCTGACACTGCTGGCTCCGCTGCTCTTCCGGCTCGTCCCGGTCCCGGCCCAGATGAAATCCATCCACCCACGCGAGGTTCCCTTGGTCTTGCGCATCGTCGCACTCATTGGCTGCTCGCTCGAACGCGCGTCGTCCTCGATGGTCGTCGCCGCACTCCCTATCCCGAGCGAGACCTGTCGAATACTGCGGCTCGCTATCGAATCCACATCAAGGGAGCTGACTTCGTTTTCAGCGTCACCTACTAACGGGTCGCGCATGGCTTGGTCGACCATCTCGTCGATCGTTCCCTCGCCAGACGAGGCGTCGTTGTCTTGATTCTTCGTGTGACTGAGATTGTCACTACTCTTGCCCGCCTTTTGATCGCCGAGCGGAGCCGTTCCCAGCGTGGCCCGATGTAGACGTGCCTCAATATCCATGTTGGACACCTCGCATTCCAGCAGCATCTTCCGAAGTACCTTCTCGCGCTCTTCGGCGCGCCGTTGAAATACCGACATCTGTGCATCGCGTTGCGCCAGATCCTCGGCCAGCTGTCGGATCAAGGCCACCGCGCCGTTCTTGGCCGCCAAACGCTCGATATGCTCGTCGGTCGTATGATGTAGCGTACCTGGCACCAGATGCTCCCCGAGCGGGGAGTCATTGAACAGCGCTGTTCGTCGGCGCATCGACGGCGTGGACCCCGTCAAGACACTGACCGTCGACGCCGTCGTCTTCATGCTCGTCGGCATCGACGTGTCGGAGGGCTGCGCCTTGTTGGGCGCATTGACACGAGGGTCCTTGGGCGAGGTGTCGGGCGATAGCGAGGGAAAGGAGGTCAGACCCTTGTCGATCGGAGCGGTTGGCGGGGTTGGAGCCTGGGAGCGCACTCGTGCTCGCTCCGAACGTCGGCTCTTATTTGATGCAAATGAATGGTTTGACGACGTCCTCTCCAGAACGCCATCGTAGTGGTTGTCCATGATTGATCGGATGGGTTGCAGAAGAGCTTCGTTTGGAGGTGACCGCCACTGTCCCTGTGCACGGAGTTAGAACGAGGACATGGAGTCAAGTAATTACTGCATCGAAGAAAGTGAAGTTTATAGAAAACGAGCCAGTGGCAAATACCTGATGCTGATTTGATTATCTCCTTGTCCCCTTAAAGCGCTGGTCATCGCCGTTTCACGATCGCGGGGTGCGTGTATGAGGGGCAGATCCGATCACGTCCACCTCGACTGGCCTCCAGCTTCAACTCGTCTCGGGCGAAGAGAGGAGAAAGAGCCATCAAGCAGATATCTCTCAGCGAAATGATGACAGCTTTGAAGAGATGCAAGACCGCGTGAGGAAACCACCAGAGATGGAAGGGAAGGGGAGGATCGAAGGAGTTGTCCGTTTCTGCCTGTTGGAATGCTCGCAGCTCCTTGATATTGGGCGGTGCTTCGAAACCGACGTCACGTCAAACCACTGGCAAAGATTGAGCAACAGATCAATACTTGTGATACCCTCTGGCTGAAGTTTCGGTGCAGAATATGGACAAATATATCTGAAATATATTAGTAGTAGCTAGACATGCTCTCGTGACTCGATGGTGGGATCGTGCATTGGGGGGCGTCCCGATCCGCGGGCGAAGCGCAGGAAGACGCCACAACTTGGTGGACCATCGTCTGGAGTGCCGCAGGGCTGCGCGACGAGCGAAATTTCAGACGTTCGACAGAAAAGGGGACATGCTGGAAATTGATGCTTAGTCACGTGATATGGTCAAGCATTCGTCGAACATCCGAAAAAACACAGACTTCTCTTTGAAGTCGAAGAGGCCGGTTTTGACATCGAATCAAAGTCACCTGGATTCGTCAGTGGCCAGACGTTCGTCGACCATCTGAAACGCAGATCTCTCTGGAGGACGGGCATTTCTAACGTCGAATCGAGATCACGTGATATTACCAAACTGCTGTTTATTCTCAAACGTCCCACGCGCAGGATTCTCTGAAATTTGAAGAAAGCGTTTTTGACGCTGATAGAGAGTCAGGTGAGACGGCTTATCTATGAAGCTGCTGTATCAATGCTCTGGAGCACAAGCAAAAGGACCAACTGGAATCCGTCGAGGACAAGGAGCATCACGCGACGCTCTCTTCTCACAAGTTTTAATTACATTCACTGAGACGACAGCAGTTGAATCGTAGGAAAACTGTCTGACGATGTAGAGAGCGATGATGTTGCTGCTGCTCGATGGAGTCAGGTGAGAAGCAGCGAGAAACTCAACGTCACCCGATATATTACTCCTTCTGGATACTAACATGCTACTAGGTGCATTCGAACGACTAAGAATATTTAGGATTTTCGACGAGAGATCAGAATTTGGAATACCCCAGCAACCAACATTGCATAAAGATATCCTCATGTAGCTGTCGGTCTGACGGGGCTTTACATCTGCCTACTAGACCTTGCTTGGTCCTTGTCATGTTGACAGGCTGCTGAGCAGATCTTGAGATTGATCTTCAAGCTCCAATTTGACAATCGGAGGAACAGCTGTTGGCTACTTCAGCCTTTTGGTATTTCTGCCATTGGGGATTCAGACCGGACCTCGACGTAGTTCTCGATAGACCAAGAAGTAAAGTGATGTTGATGGTAACGAGTGAATTGTTGCTGCTACCGTCGCAGGACGATATTGCTTTGCTCTTGGATCGATCCAGATCGGTACACTCGCCACTCACCCTGAGCTCACGAGCTTCCAGCGTCTCGGGCCAGCATCCTCAAGATATGCTGTACGTCCGTTCCTGGCACGCTCGCTGCGTCCTTGATCTTGCCGGGGTCGTCTTCAGACTGCAAGCCATCCTCTGGAGATGAGATCGAGCTGTCCTTTGACACTGCTACCTCTTCAGCGGCCTCCGGAACACTTCCGCCCAGGAATTGAGCCTCCGAGATGAATCCAGCGGACAGCGAGTCCGGAGGATGCGGGAAGATATAGAAAGTGGGAAACTCGAGGACCACCCGATCTCGGAGCGCGTCCGACAACTTGGTCGTCGGCGACACCGGGATCAGCACTCGGTCCGGGCCGGTCGTCCGAGGTCGTAAGAGATAGAAGTGTACGTCTGGGGCGGCGTTGGGCGCTCGTTCAGGACTCTCTGGACTGAGGGGTTCATCTGTCTCACCATCTAGTGCCTTTTCTGTTGGAACGACCTTGGTGACATCGACCTTCCGCCGTTTCCGTTGTCGCTGCGACTCTTGAGAGGATACTCGTTCGTACGCCTCGCGCACTGTCAGGGTATCAAAGGCCGTGACGAGCGAGCGACGACCGGCCTCATCGATCCACTCCACCGTCCAGCTGAGACACTGCTGCCTACACCGCACCCCGTCATCAGTCTCAATCCGGGCCCGGCGGCGGGGTGATGACTCGTTCATCCATACTGCTGGTGCCATCGAGTGCGGTTCTCCCGTTGCCGCTGCAGGCCTTTGGGAGCTTGTTCGACCGTCACTCTAGCGCGCCGGATGCTACTGGCCAGAGGTCCGTCTCCCTTAGGCCGGCCATGTTTCGCTCCACTCGTCCGGCTGCCATGATCGAGTGGCGGTAGCTTTCGGTGGACGATGTCCTGTTCGGCTCGGTCAAGGTGGCGCTCCACCCCCACCAGGAAGTTGAAGTCGCGGTCGATGCCGGCGGGGGTGGCGAGCTCGCTCCGCTTGACGTAGGCGGCGGGATCACGCACGCCCGAACATTGCGCCCGTCGTTTATGCCGCTGGGAGCAGGCCAGCGAGCAGGTCCGCAGCGCGCATCGGGGACAGCGATACTTGGGAGGATTGACGTGACTGCATGTTTTCACATCCAACTTGTCAGCTCCAACGTTATGTCACCATGATGAACTGCTTCTCATGATAACAATTAGTGATGTTGAATTTGTCAGACATACCAGATGAGACAGAGATCCTTGAGCACTACCTGCCCTTCCTCATCTTTCGTCTCCATCGTCGATCCGCCTGTGGCTCGCACGTCGTTGGACGCAAGCGGGCCAGCGCTGAAGATCATGCCGGTCTGAGCAGAGCCGCATCAAGTATCCTCCCGCCAGTCTGGTGCGATCTCTACAAGCGAGCGATAAGCAAGTCGGAACTGATTAGGGCTCCGCCGGGCCGACCAACGAGAAAACAAAATCATGAATGCTTTTCTTTCCAGTTTTCATGATTGGCTTTAAGTCCCGGAAGAACGGAGAATTCCAAAAGAATAAGGAGGGTATGCCAGAAGTCATGCTGTTATCGGTATATTCCCTGCACCCACATCCGACTCGTCAATTCCGACACGGCTTCGCTCAGCTGGCGCTGTGTGAGACACGCAGTATGACTAATCTCCAGCCCCACCGTCCCAGTCGCTCTCCACACTTTGCTTCATCCAACTCTTCTGCTCCGTCCCCTCCAGCTGGGATTGGGACTCGGTCAACGAAGAAGCAACACCAAAGCTTCACCAAAAACACTCTGGATGATCGCCTGGAGGATCCTCAATGCAGCTGCACTGGCCCGAGAGCATACAATGCTTTTGAGCGTGTTTTTGGTTCACAGTAGAACTCTACTGTCGAACGATTCTCCTCTCTGCTGAACGTCTGGAATTCCAGACGCATTTCACATTGTCGTGTCCTCATGTCTCTCAGCTCCAGTTTTGACGATTGGTGACAATATAATGATGGTTATATTGTGTGCGTTTTGTGCGGTCCGAGGATAATGCATCTATCCCCGCCCGGATGAACTCGAAGACCTCACCCCACCAGCTCTGGCTGGTCGGACGGGATCACCGCCGATGGTGCGCGAGCGTTATGGGTTAACGCATCGTCAAAACCTGCTGCGACGGCTGCGACGGAAGCTCGTCGTAATCTTGGTTAAAAACATTCCGACCCGCTCATGCGCCGCCCATCCAACGAAGATGAGAACAGCGGCAATGATGGCGTGGTTACACTGGCCGACTGGACATCTTCGAGGTCGTCTGCCGGCATCTGCTTCCCCAGATGATGGACCGGGAGATCATCGAAGATCATCAATGGGGCATGGCTGGCCGACGCTCACAATTCCCGGTGGAGTGCTTCTCGTTCCCTGTCTCTAAATCTCGGCCACCTGCGAATACTGTACCGGCATGCGGTGGGCTCGGCAGCAGATCGTTCTCTCTCACTGGTTCTCCGGAAAGCATCGCGGGACGACCATCGCGTCGATCATGCAAAAAGAGAACAGTGACTGGGGGACATGGATGGGCAAGGGTCTCGGCAAGCGCGAGCGAGAACGAACGAGCCACCAGCCGGACGACGGCTCATCATTGCCGGCGTCCTATCCATGGAAGGCCCACCAACCACCAAACCCACACCGGAGGCTTGACGGATGTTTCTTCAGACCAGCAAGTTTCGTCCACGAGGCGATGGAAAGGGCCTTCGAATGGATGATGGAAAGGTCCATGGAACGAGATGAGGACGACGGGGCGAAGAACGCCATCTCACTTGCTGGGGGGCCGCCATCTGCCAATCGTGGTGATGCCCCATCTCGTTGGCGGCCGTGCCGGCATCCAGTCGGCTGTCAAGATCGCGCCGTCGACCGAAGGGAAGTCTGTCGAAAGCCCTCGGCCGATTGACTTCGAGCTATGGATAGGGCGAAGCTCAAAGCTCCAAGTTGAGGGTGTGGACCACGGCTCATCATTCTCGCTCGAGAGCCCCTCGGGGGCCAATCCGGTCATTTCTCTCTCGGCCAACTAGGCCCGTTCGGCATTGGCCAGTAGCGTCGACGGCCAGACATCGGTCACGGTAATTGCTCAACATCGTCATCATCCACCTGATGGCCGTCCTTGGGCCAGCCTAGGTCCCCCCCATCCTCCAACCATCGCGGGACGTGCCCGAGCCCGCCTGTCAAAGGCCGGGAGACGGCCGATTACTTCGGTTAATCTTTCGATAGATGGGCCATGGGCGTTCGGGTCTGGTCGTCGGGACCGGTCGATGTCGAAAAGGTGGAATGAGTCCACTTCGGAAGATGAACAGGAAGATTTCACAGCACGTTGTTGACCTGGGCGCATCTGCACTGGGATGGCCAGCACGGACCCAGGCACAGCGAGAATGGACGTGCACGTCTTTGCCAGGGAAGATCCCGGACGACGACATGCCCGCAGATGGCTTACCAAACGGAAACCCGGGCGTTACACGAGACGTGGTTGCGGGAGTCTTCCAGGCCGAAACACGCCGGAGCAACATCCAACAGCAATCTCATTGGTCCTGCGGCGTCCAGATTCGTCCTTCATGTTTCCACGCCAGCCCCCGAACCGATCGCGATGTCGCTCTCAATCAAATCCGATTTGGTCGAAATTCGAATTTGATCATCATTCTGAAAGCCCCGGCAGTCAACACGAGTGGCCAGTGCGCGCTCGCGCAGCAGGCACGCGACGCTTAATTTCTCTTTGATGCATCGTCCCGGCGCCCCGTCGTCTACGCGTGGCTCTCGTTCGTCGCCTGTTTTGGATTCTCCCGGGGCCACCCAGCTCGACTCGACCGGGAGCCACGGGCAACCTTAACCGTCATAGAGGATCGGCCCCCCGTGCAGTTGGGATCGCAGCCCGTGCCTGAGGGGAAAAGGGAAGGCCCCCTGGCCCCGTCCGCAACAGGGATGAAAAGATACCGTATCCAAACGCTAAACCTGAAGCGGGCGCGAGCCGTTCGACAGGCCGGACGGCCGGGGACGAGACCGGGACCGGGACAAGGGGAGTGACTTGGGTCAAGAGAGAGAGAGAGAGAGAACGAGGGAGTGTCACAGAAGGACGAGGGACACACGCGGTTGCTGGACGATGAGGATGCGGCACTCCCGCCCTCGGATGCGGCTAGACGGCGCACCTTCCCCGTTCCTCCCGCGCCCACCTTTCATCTCGGTCGTCCCGCGTGCATGGAGACGCGTTCGCTCCTGCGGGTTGCTTTGATGCTGCGTGCGGTGCTGGGCCAGCCGGGGAGGGAAGGGACTGGGGACGGAGAAAGACGCTCCTCGGCCATTATCAACGTCCGTCCAGACCATAGGGACGACCGGCCGGGTACGAGGTGGGGAATCAGCGAAGAGCCAGCCATATCAAATCGACCGCCGGACAGGGCTGTCGACGTCCACCAGTCCAAGTTGCGGGAGGGGCTCGCAGCAGGGTTCAAGGGTTCAGAGGATCGAGGTCGACGCTTGCCAGTCTCACAGGGAACGTCCGCCCGGATCCAGAACCGCGAAAGCAACGGGCCTTCATCATCTTCTGGTTGTGGCCTTCCCTACGCTCCCCTTTTCTACCAGGGTTCCTCCTTTCTTCTCTCGTCGTTCTTACCCCTCGAGTGGATCAACGGTCGCCCGAGCTTCCTTCATCGGTGGCACCCCCTAAAGCTGGAGCGAGCCGGTTCTTCTTGATCCTTCAAACTTGATCCGTTGTGGGTTAACGGCGCAACCGGATCTGTCGTCTAGCTGGCCTGGTGGAAATCGCTCGACGTGTTGACGATTCTCCCACCGCGTGTCCAGACGCGTGGGCATGCTCGAGGCCTTCTAGAAGCGCCCCAACACGACCACCTGACATCCTGGGGTTGTTCGCGCCGTTCCGCAGCATCATCGGTTCTCTGAAGCAGCAGCAGCAGCAGCAGCAGCAGCAGGAACGTGAAAAAACGACACGATGCCGTCGTCGAACCATACCGGATCGTTGGTGCGTCCGCGCACGAGCGAGCGTGAAGGACGACCCGGAACGCATGATCAAGCCGACTTGACCTTCGTCATCCCCAGCCGGACCTCCTCGCTGCATTCGCGCATCGTCCAGCCCTTCCCCTCCACCCTCAGCAGCAAGCCGGTCGCGCGCACGCCCAAGACGCTCACCCATGCCTACATGGTGTGTGGCGTCGGGCGTGAGCCCTCGCAGTGGGTGCGCGCGCCGGCGCCGGCCCAGGGCAAGATTCAGCACATGAAGGCCGCCATCGGCCAGTTCTGGCTGCCGGAGATCCTGGGGAGCAGTCCCCGTCTCGAGCAGGACAACGAGGTGGCGCGCTCGCTATATGCGGCCATGAGGGTGGGTGGTGATCACGATATCAGGCGTAAGAACTAGACCATTATGACTGACGAAACCCGCAGGCCTGCTTCCCCCACGATGTCGAGATTTGCACCGGACGGACCCAACCGCATTGCCTGCACCACTCGTTCGTGCTGCAGCAAGACTCGTCGCAGACGCTGTATGGCATCGCGCTGCGCGTGTGGTCGCGCGCCGACGATAAACGCGCCGAAACGATTCGCGACCTGCGTCGCCGCACCGAATCCGACTTCTACGATGCCCCCGATGAGACGTACTGGATTCCCTACTGCTTGAGTTTTCTGTCGCGATACCCGCTCTACGATCTGCTCGGCGACTATCTGCGGGGCATGTGGATCCACTGGAACAAGGCCACCAACCTTTTTCATGCCGAGGAGGTCTCGCGCATTCTGAGCTTCCCCGCCCCGCGCCTCAACGACATGGTGCGCATCGACATGAAGGACTACGCGCTCTGCTATCAGTTTCCCTCCTCGACCACCGGCTTCCAGAACTTCGCCCTGTGGCCCTTGTTCGCCTGCCTGTCCATCCCCAACATCGTCGGCATCATCGAGGCCGCCTTGTCGCCGGCACGCCGCATCGTCTTCGTCAGCCACCATCCGGCCATGCTCACGGTGGCGGCCGAGACGGTCCGATTCTGCGTGCGCGTCTACGAGTGGAGCGGTCTCTACGTGCCCGTCGTGCATGCGCGACACCTCAAGGAGCTGGTGCAGGAGCCGGGTCCGTACATCCTCGGGGCGACGGCCGAGTGCCGCAGCCTGTTCAGCGCCCCCACGGACGCCCTCGTCGTCGATCTCGACCGCAACTTCGTTCTGACGTCGAGCCCGCCGACGGCCTTCTCGCCCGGCCAGCGCACCAAGATGATCAATCGGTTGACGCAGGCTTTACACGGGGACGTCTCGCCATCGGGCGTGCCGACGCATCTTCGATCGGCCTACGCCGGCGGCAAGTTGATCCCGGCCGGCCAGATCATCGTCATGCGCGGTGATGTCGAGAGCGTCCGTGATCCCGAATGGTGGAATCAGGACGCTGTCATGACTGTCATGGATCACGTCTGCGAGAAGACGGTATGTGATCGACCTGTTGTTAGCATGACACCCCTATCCAGCCCGCCTTGGTTGCTGATCTGCCATCATAGGGACGCAATTCCGGCATCAAAGCCATCTTTGGCGGCTCGACCAAGAAGCCGCTGACCACGAAAGTTTCCACGCGGCACCTCAACGAGATCATCCGTGAGCGAAACCAGTACTCGCGAGATGCTCAGGATGCCTGGCAGGACTTTATCACCTCCAAGGGCCGGATGGACACGGAGCTGTCCAAGGTCACCAAGCGCAACAACTTCTTGGTGGACGAGCTCGAGAGCTGGAAGCAGCAGGTTTGTTCATTGCCAGCTCCCGTCAACGTGCGTGCGTGCGTGCTGACTTTCCCTGCAGTTCCTCAAATTCCAGTCATTCGCCGAACAACTCACCAAAGAGACGCAAGATCTCAAGGTCAAGATCGATCACCACAAGCGCGAAAACCGTCGCCTCACGACGATGGTCGATCAGCAGAAGGACGACGCGGCCCGGATTGCGCTGCGGTTGTCAGGAACCGAGAAGCAGCGCAACGACGCGCTCGAGGCGCTGGTGCTGCAGCAGGAGATCGCCGAGGAGCTGGAGCGGGAGCGTAAGCGCAACAAGAAGGAGCTGTCGGCGTTAAAGCGAAACAACCAGTCGCTCATGCGGCAGAAGGAGGAGGCGCAGCGGGTCGTGGTGCACCTGCGCAGTCTGATCGACGGACAGGCGCATCACATGGAGCACATTGTGCGCTCGCTGAGCCGGGTGGATGTGCCCGAGTCCATCGACGAAGATGTGGCGAGCTCGCGTGCCGGGACTCCGGTGCGTGCCTCGAGCGTCGACCGCTTCCGGCGGACGGACTCGCGCGCGCACAGTCGGGCCAGCACCACCGACGGCCGACTCCCAGAGGCCGAGGATGTGAACCCGGACATGGAGCGCCGCTTCTTTGGCAACGTCCGAGATCGGCCCTTCTCGCAGATGAGCCTCGTCGACGTTGCGGACCGGCATCTGCAGGACAAGACGGACGCCATCGCCGACATCATCCGCAACATCTCGGAGCAATGCGCCGCTGCCGTCGAAGGCCTGCACTTGGCGCGCGATGTCGATCCGGAGGAAGAGGAGGTGGAGCGGATGACGCGTCTGAGCGATGGCATCGTGGAAGAGGACGAGGAGCACGATGGGCAGCAGATGGTACGGGCTTCGGACGAAGACGACGAGGACGTGCATCACCATGCCCCGCAGCGATCCGCGACCGGCAGCGAGATGGGCGAGACCGACGATGGTGGACGGCATCTGATGCCGAACGGTGGAGGCAGCAGCCCGTACCCGCCCACGCCCGATCTGGTGCACCGGTCGTCGACGTCCATGTCGATGAACTCCCAGTCGACGACGCCGGAACGACACTCGCAGCAGTACACGGACCTGCCAACGAAGATCGTTGAGGACGACGACGAAGCCGAGGCGGCCGCCGAGACGGAGATGGACGGCCATGGACGCGCCACCAGTCCAAGCGCGGACGTTTCGAGCCCCAACGGTGCCATCAGCAAACAGCCCAGCGCGTCGCTGATCCGACGACCAGCAGGTGCTCGCATCTCGGCCTTGGGTCAGGCCTAGTGTCCATCTATTTGTCTTGCCCACCATTTCCGACCTCAGGACGTCTTTACTTGGCTAACTTTTCCCTTCTATTGTGGCTATACTTGCTCTATATTCCCAGTTGTTAGCTCGCTATCCGTGACGACGTCCAGTTTCTGGACGTCGATTCCTCGACGATTTTCCTTTTTTCTTCTCTATTCTCTTGATATCCCTGTTCAGTCAGGGGAACATGAGCTGTCTTTTTGACATCACTGCCATCATGCGACATTGTCCTGATGAATTTGTTTATTACTACGAGCTTGCTACGCTCTATTATTTATTGCTTTAATCGGTGTCTGTCTGTTATAGTTGGCGGAACCGGGGGACATACCGTATGTATCTAGATTGTATTGTATTTTGAAGAGGATAATCATCGTCACCTTGTTACTTGTCCTACGTTCCTGGCTTTACTGGATCGTCATCATCACCTCCATTTCGTTTCTGAGGTTGTCTCATTCGTTGACTTGATAGTGATCAGTAGTCGAGACGCATGGGAGGCTCTTCAGAAGCGGTTGATTCAATCTTATGTTTGGAAGACCAGGAGTTGGTCGGCTCGGACTTTGAGGCCTCAAAGAAACCCATCAGATTCGCGTCGCGGAACCACTACTGATCAAATGATTCAGCAGTCAGGTCGCCACATCATATCTTCGCCCTCGAGTGCCTATTACGTACGTATGGCATATTTCTTCCTGAACACCACGAGCAATGCCGGCCAGCTTCAGTTACTCTAGAGTTAGCTGTATTCAACTTCAAGAGTGTACTTTTAGAGACTCGGACTTCATCCCATGGTGAATGTGCGAGCTCCTTGCTTGCTTGCCCGGCTGCTGAAAGCCAACCAACATGCAGGTCGTTTCTTGGGGCCCGCCAAAGCATCAGACAGACAGACAATATACCCAGAGGGTATGCTTCACAATACTGGACTGGACCTACATTATCATAGGCCACCACCTTGAGATCTATTCCGTACAGTCTGTCCAGCAAGCTTTTAGAAGCTACATATACCGAACAAGAGGGAGAATGATTGATCTATATACTTCCTCGACTAAAAGGAGTTTAAACTTGGCGGTACAGTGATTCGATTACTTCATGGTGATTAACGCAAATGCAAAGATATCAAGGTCAAGTCAAGTCCAATTACCGTACATACTCTGAATGTTCCTCGTCATCCAATTCTGATATGTACATACGGTACTTCCACCTCCCTCGGGTGGGCTCCGGGTAGCTCTAAATTATATTGTGGCCCCGGCTAGATGGGCAGCTTTGTCTGTAATATCAAGCCGCTTGACTGAATCTATGAATTACGAGAGTGAAAAGTTACAAGTACGATAAAGCAGCATCTACTGTAGACTCCGGTAGAAGACTCTCTCTCAACAGGCGCCTGTTTTGGGAATCCAGTAATTTTTCCACCAATACCATTGCGTTCATTGATTATCAATTAATTACCATGTGCTGTACAGACAGAGCAGGGCAGGGTTGGTTTAGTGTGCCTACGTAGTCGGATGACCGTCCTGATGCTACGGTACTGTATTATACTGACGGCAAGTGATTCTTGGGATTTTCAATAGGGATGCTTATTTATAATCTCATATAACATTCACTTGGTCTTCTCAAAATAGGTGTTTAAAGAAAGAAGGGGTGGCTGATGAAGTTGATGCTCCCTCTCTCTCGAAACGGTGCATCGAGTATCGAAGAATGTGTACAGTACCACTCGTGGAACGTTCATCCGTGGTAAATTCACCCGTGGCAGGTCCCCGCTCCTAATGGATCCCATCGGCCAACTTGCTGATTACAGATCAATACTGGCGCGACCTGTCGTCTGTTCGACCATCTTTATTTCCTTGACTCCATTCTCGACAGAAGCGGGCGACTCTCCATCTGTGACCGTGTTCTCGACAGAAGCGGTCCAGGCGAGATTCTACTCCCCCTTCAGTCGGCTGAGTGTTCTTTTGCTCAACGGGTTTGTCGCCCGAGTTGCCCACGGCTGCAGGCGGCGGCGGCGGAGGAGGAGGATTCGTCGTGCCGTCGGTCGTCGTATCTTCGTCCTCTTCAGCAGTCTCGGAGGGGATCTTGGTGTTGTAGCCGTTGTTCTGAGACCCTCCATTGGCCGGTGGTGTAGGTGTCGGAGACGGAGTCGAAGTCGTCGACGTGGTGCTGCTGCGGGACGTCGAAGGGGTTGGGCTGGGAGAAGGCGTAGAGTCGTCGCTGTTGTTACCACCTTCGCTGGGACCAGTCTCTCCCTCGGTCGAGCCCGTTCCGTTGACAGCGGAGTCACTGCCGCCACCACCGTTGTACAGAGGCGGTCCGGGGTTGACAAAGGTATTATCATCAAAGGGAACGTCCACCACGCTCTTCATCGTCAAGCAATGATCCTTTTGGAGCGAATAGAGCTGCGTTCCAAGCGTGCCCTTTGGTTTGGATGTTCCGCTGCCCCCCTCGAGTTTGATGCTGATGCAGTTGGGATAGAATTGCTTGTCGTTGAAATGCAATGCTGGCAGCGAGTCAGTCACCGATTGAGCCTTTAAACGGTAGAGCTCTAGCTCTACGATCCAGCAAAGGGGCAGCAGGTATCTTACCGATCAATTCGCTTCGCAGCACGTATTCGTCGTCGACCAGATCTGACGGCATCTTCAGGGTGAGCATGTACCTTTCATCCAGAGGGGAAGGATCGTTCTTCGCGGGCGGGTATTGGTTCTCGATGAGGGCATCGGTCGCCCAACGACGTTTCTTCGCTCCGTATTCGGAGATGATACAGGACTCTTGAAACTTGATGAACTCCAGCTTGGTCTTGTCCACATCCTTGCAGGGACCGTTGCAGCGAGCGAGATAGGTCATGATGCATCCGGGATGCGAATAGTCTTTGGGCCACTTCCACATGATGTCCAGCCTCTCGCCGGCCGGTACGACGAAATTAGAGGGCGCCGGAGTGCTACCCGTGTTACAGATGATGTCCGGGTGCTGAAGCTTGTCGTGAGCCACGAATCGTTCGTCATAAAGCGGTGGCCACCTCCACTGAGGCGGATCCGGTATCCTACGCCTCACAGTTAGTGACTGCTTTACGAAATCGTTATGACGGGGTCAACTGACTGCTTGCCGTTCTGCCATCCTCCCACCCAGGCGTGGTGGAGATGACCGTGAGCGTATACAGCTGGCATCCAGGCCAAGAAGCCAAGAGCGACGGCCGATTTCACCAAAGACATGGTTTTGGATAGTCACGGTAGTGACTATATGGTTTGATTGCAAAGTATTGAAGAAAGAGAACGTCACTTGGACTCAGTATAGAAACGAGTGGATATCTGCTCCAACCTGTGGACGCAGAAGTGCAATTCGAGAAAGACAGACTGTATTGAATTGTTCAAGAGGGAAGCCCTACGGTCGAAGCAAACAGAAGACATAAGATGGCTGGCTCTGCCATCTTATACCTCGGTAGAGATCAGTTTGACAAACATAATGAGCAGAAAGAACATGCTGGCGCCCGAAACCAGGGGCACGGCATGAATAAGAGCGGAGCGTCGCACAGACGCTGTGATCACATTGCTGGAATCTGCATTTTAGCGATCTCTTCAAAATGACATTTGGTTAAGCGATGTCCGCTAATGCTCAGCGAGGAAGCTCGTTTCAGCAACGGGGATAACCTAAACCGTCGGCTCACTGGCTGGTCATGGCGGGGATTATCCTGGCGTCCTGGAAGTGATCATCAGCCGCAGGGACGCTTCCGTGAAACCGCCGAGTGCTTACAGTCACCCCCAAGAAGTCTCAATCCACCCCCCTCCCCGGCATCCCTGTCCCGCCCTTGGTCTGTGCTCGAGAT
>QQTW01000164.1_pt1 | contig 38022 bp, 44 predicted proteins | sample 1904831 | NCBI WGS metagenome assembly QQTW01 (sample SAMN09435610, study PRJNA476489) | Subsurface metagenome, whole genome shotgun sequencing project.
CAAGAGCGGCGGATGCAGCCTCAACCGACGCTTGACTTTCGTTGGACAACAGCTTGCTGTTTGCGTTCTTCGAAGACAGGAAGCTCAACTGGCTCGTGACTTGAGCAGCCGGCCAAATTTCGTCCGATATCCCGCCGACTGGTTCCGGAGGATGTTCCGCCGTCGACCGGGCGGTGGTGTCAAGCCCCTGATACTCGCTGGCCGTGGAACCGCTTGCTTCAACGGTATCCCGTAGAAGCTGAGACGTCGAAACGGAGGCCTGGATCGAGTCGGTAGTGCACGTTACGGGGACCTGGGTGACGAAGCCCAGATCTGCTGAAGTATTGACTGCTCCTGACGAGACGGATTCTGTCAAAAGAGCCAGGTTCGATTGTGATGCTTGAGTCGACTGCGCAGCAGGGTCAATGGAGCTCGGCCCGACCTCTTTGACCTCCGATACCGCCTGGCCTTCCGATGAACCAGCTGTGAGGGCTAGTGGGATTTGAGTAACAAAGGCAATGTTTTCGGGAAGGCTTGTGACAAGCTCGGAGGAGTGCTCTGCCTGGGACTGAAGACTTGGCTCGACTGCTGCTTCTTCGTCCTGAGTAGAGTTGCGGTCGAAAGGCTCAGCTGCGCCTAATTCCACCGGGGAGAACTCTTCTTGCGATTGAGGAGCTGGGTCTTCCGCTGAGGGGAGTGGAAAAGCGAGTGGGACTTGCGTTGCAAACGTAGCGTCTGCTGACGAAGCTGTTGGAACGGGAGCAGCTTGTGGGTCCAATGTCGACTGTGGCTCGGAGTTTACAACCAACGCCGGGATAGAGATGCTAGGAAAGATGCTCGCAGGTATTGGGGAGGATTGCACCCCTGGCGAGGTGGTGACCGGTACAGAATCAGGGTCCGGCCCCGGGATGCGGTTGAGACAGAGAGGTGCCTCCGGATTGGTTTGCGAGCCTGATGCTTCTTCGGTGCGGGATGCAACACCTGGAATGGGATCTTGAGACTCCGAAGCTCCACCAGACTGCTGATGGCTGGTGGACGGATGGTATGGCGTAGATTCTTTCTCTCCCCCTTCTAGTGTGCAAAAAGCCGACGGAAGAGACTTAGATGCAGTAAGCTAAGAATCTTCGCTGCTCTGAAGCGATGACAGTTGGTCGAGAATGGATGCCTGCCCGTCGTGGCTGTTGATGTGTGTGCCAGCGGTCTGTCCGGCTGGCGAATGTTGACTCTCTGTAGTGGCTGGTGTATTGACCTCGCCAGCTGGTGAACCACGTGCATCTGCCTCCTCGTGGACAGGGGATGCCGTAGTAGACCTTCGTCGTGCGTACGACGATGACGGAGATCTGTATATTTGCTGGTTGGAGCTTGAATTCTCGGGAAGAACTCTATGACCGAGTTGCAGATCCGAACGTTGCTGGATGTTCGGGTGTGAGGAAGGAATGAAGCTCAAAGTGTCCAGAGATGCATGAACAGGTCGCTCGTCTCCCAAGCTTCGAGTGTTCTGATACTCAAGGGATATTTGCGCAGCAATTGCCTCATTGCTGTCTGCGTGGTTGGTAGATTTGTTCCTAGCTGGCTGCGAGTCTGGGACAACGGCTTCGCGACCAAGCTTGGCAGGGCTAGCTGGCCTTGGACCCACGTCAGAGGGGACGGATGACAGTGGCCTGGAAAAGGTAGAGAGTGTGCAGTTTGGGTGAGATTTCTGCGAGTTGGGCGGCTCCTCCAAAAGACGGATGTTTGAGAAGTCAACGTATTGACTTTTGTCGATCCCGGTATTCCCTGGTACCTCTACTGCGACGCAGTAGCATTTGGGGAACTGCTCCGCTCTATCAGTCTCGCGACTGTCATTGATCTCTCCTCGCCACGGAGCGGAACTCGATTGATCTCGGTTGTTTGTTCCACTAGCGAGTGGCCCGATGCGTTTGCTTGGAGGCAAACTTGCTCGCTCTAACAGCTGCTTATTGCCGCTACCCTTCACAGGCGGGCCGTCACTCGTCTTGTGTTGGCCTAACTGGGCTCTTTCTAAAAACACACGCGCACGTCCAGTAGGTTTGTCGGGCGTGCTATATTGAGAATAAACAGTCGAGGAAGACTCAACCCGCAGATGGTGCCTTCTTCCGCGGGGTCCAGAAACGTTGATATTCTTGAAAATTTCCCCTTTATCGGCTCCGATATGTCCAGCGGCAGGCTTCCTATGCCAAGTTTTCTCCGCCTTGGCCTTCTTCTGCCGCTCCCAGTCGGCGACCGCCTCCTCGTTCGCATACGACTTCGGTTCCCACGTCGGCTGGAACGATTCCCCAGTGACCGGGTCGTCCTTCCAATCCAAGAGATAACGTGTCTTAGTCTCGTCGAGAATATCGTTAATCTCGTAAAGCTGCTGAGAGCTGCCGGACTCTGGTGACGCGTTGAACTTGCGTCGTTGGACCGAGAGCTTATTGCGACCTTCGCTGTTGCTGGCCCGTCTCTTATGCGCGGCCATCACGCGTGTTGAAGGGAGCTGGACGTGTCCGAATCATGAACTTCGCGTCAGACCACCCCATCGTCTCTAGCTGGGTGTGCAATGCGAATCCAGAGCCTGAGAGGTTTCTTAATTAACACCAGGACGTTGGCGGTTGACGTCGGAAGGTGAGCTTGACCCACTCGCCGGCTTAGTCAGCTTCAAAATCGAGCCACATGAGGCTGCTGGGGGCATAGTGATACAAGCTTGCCGATGTTGAAGTCTAGCATTCAAGCTGTATAGCCGCATACCCTGCCGGATATAATGCCATCTAGAAAACCATTCAGAGTGAAGCGAATAGCAATCATTGGGGCCGGACCATCTGGGATAGCTGCTGCCAAGTATGTCTCTTTAGAACACTTCCCTGGAATATAGATAGTGATAGTGATTCGTTGGTTGACTTCTGGAAAGATATCTGCTCGTGGAGGAGACCTTTGATCTTATCGACATCTATGAGCAGCGAGCTACTTTCGGTGGTGTCTGGAATTATTCACCATCCACCGTGGAAGGATTGAAAACTGTGCCGCGAGACACCATTGCCAAATTGGACGTAACCAACGAAGACAGCTCCGGGTACTCTTCGTTGCAGACAAAGCCCGAGGAAGAGGAATACGAGCAGCATGGCGAGTTCTTGTCCCCGATGTATGATCAGCTCGAGACCAATATACCAGTCTCCATGATGCGATTTTCCGACTTCTCATTCCCGGAAGGCTCATCATTATTTCCCGGACGAGACACCGTTCAACGGTATCTGGATGATTATGCCCGGGATATCGAAAGACTGGTTCAGTTCCGCTCCCAGGTCCTTCACGTGTCTCCGGCTCACACAGACAATAAGCCAGGCTGGCTGGTGAAAGCAAGAGATCTTGTATCTGAAGATACAAGAGAAACGCAGTACGATGCCGTAGTGGTAGCCAGTGGCCACTATGACGTACCGTACATCCCGGATATCAAAGGCATGGCCAGCTGGAACCAGCAATATCCAGGGACCATCTCGCATTCAAAATACTACCGCTCCGCCGAAGCTTTCAAGAATAAGGTCAGATATTTTACTGAGGACCATATCTCACCGTCGGGTATCTGACGGCTGGCCAATAGAAAGTAATTCTAGTGGGTAACTCGGCCTCAGGATCCGATATTGCTTCCCAGATCTGCCGAACATGTCGACGTCCGCTGTTCATCTCTCGTCGGCAAGCTATTCCTCTGCCACTCATTCCTCCTGAGCTCAAGGAGGAGCTGCCTGAGATTGAAGAGTTTCTGCCTGACCGACCGGCATTGAGATTCCGAGATGGCACCATTCAGGAAGATGTGGATTCCGTCGTGTTCTGCACCGGCTATCTCTTCTCCTATCCCTTTCTGACATCCCTTAATCCACCGGTGATCAGTGACGGCTCGCGGGTCGAACATGTCTACCAACACATCTTCTACATGCATCAGCCGACCCTCGCCTTCGTGGCACTGCCCATGAAGGTCATACCTTTTCCTCTTTCCGAGAGCCAGGCAGCCATCATCGCTCGGGTCTGGGCCAATCGGCTTCAGCTTCCGTCTCTGGAGGCGATGCAGGAGTGGGAGGACAGGATATTGCGCGAGCACGGGAGCAAGAAGGCGTTTCACACGCTGTCTTTCCCACTGGATGCGGACTACATCGAGGAGCTCTACCGCTGGTGCTTGCAGGCTGATCCTGGACCGAATCAAGTGGGCAAGATTCCACCGGTGTGGGGACCCGACAAGCGCTGGATTCGCCGCAACATTCCTGCTATCAAGGAGGCTTATGTGAAGCTGGGCGAGGAACGGCGTCGAGTTCAACACATGGAAGATCTTGGCTTCCACGCCGATCCGAGCGAGCTGTTCAGGCCGGAAGAACCAACAGCAATAGTGCCATAGGCGCACTAAAGTTCATATTGGTGCTAGCCGAGTTAATTCTGGCGTGCTTGTTGCATGCACGGAAATGGCCGAATCCTGGATCACGACAAGTTCCGGTTGAAATCTGTCTGACCGGAGAGTCCCAGCTGCTGCGAGTTATGTTTACATACAAAGTGGATCAATATTGGGACGGGACTGTAACATCGTCTGGCATAGCTTCTTCTCCCTTTGCCCAAGCAATACACAAACACTTTTGCTCCACGCTATCCAAGCTTGCTCCTCTCACACATCATAAACCATCGCTTTTGCATCGAGGATCGCCATATCTTTGCACCTCCAATCAAGGTGATTCCATCAAACACGAGCCTTGGTGTTTCCTCCTCACACTAACCTGTCCCCAGGCTATCTTCCCCGGTCAACGGTCTCGTTGCTCATCGACCTAGCTCGGGTTAGTTCTTCTTTACGAGAGAGGTAAGAATAACGAACTCCTCGAGCATGTGGGATCGTATTAAATTAGCACCAGCAACTATCATGATTGACGTTGCTCGGTCATTCGTTTCCAACATGCCAACGGTTCCACCGGGTGTTGCGAAGGAGGGCCACACCGTGATGGCGCGCAAATTCACCATGGAACTCCCGTCGAAGCATCACTGCCTGCTGCACGGGCACCTCTGGTTCACAAGCACGGTGGACAAGATGGCGCGCCGTACCTTTCGCAACCCGAAGCATTTCCTCTGCAGCACCTGCCGGACGAAGTTGGATGATGAGGTTTTCGTCTGCCGTATCTTCGCTTGTCACTGGGAGGTGTGCGAGACCTGCCATTACCGTCTGGAGGGAGAGCGCATCCACCTTGCCTTGAGGGCTTGGCCGCGGTATGATAATGGGCATTTTGAGCGCTTCAAGCGGAACGATGTTTAGGTGTGCCTGCTCTTGCACGTACAATCTGCATCATTGGGGATATTTTTTGAGAGTGGAGCTAGGATAATGGAAGTTGATCTGGATTGAGCTCGAATGACATTCTCCCGTTGTGATATGAAATGGTATAATTCGCCCCGTGGCCAGACTATCTCGATATGAATACCCACTACCGCAGTTGAGAAGCTCTGGTCTAGTGCACGAGCAGAAAATAGCCTGCCCATCTGAGGTTCCTTCAAACAAAGGAAACGTAGATTGTTGGGGGGGTGATTGATAAAACCGAGCGGGCAGTAACCGACTTTAGCAAACACATCAACTGCAATACACCGGAGCCAGTTACTGTCCGCTCAGTTCGTCAGTCGCCCCCGGGGTTATGTTTTCGTAGATTGCTTGCAACCTTAGCCCCTTTCTCCATCTTTTCCTCATCACAAAGCGCTTTAACTCTTTAGTATGGGAATTGCTCAGACGCCGCTTCTTCCTTTCTTGCTTCCCTCTCTTTGAGTACTGCTCTTATTCGCATTCCGAATCATAGGTCCCTCAAACTTCGGTTGCTCTTCACCTGTTTTCCTTCAAAATTTTCGTTCGGACTACCAGCTATAGGTCGCTCAGTCGCCCATTGTCCTTTTATTGTTTCCTTGCTTGTCCGCTTCTTTGAACATTGCCAGTCACCAATCGCTAGAACGTCATACGATAGACTGCGTTGCTCTTCCACGACTGGTCTCATAATTCGGACGATCAAAAATACTCATACCACATTGGACTTACTGAGTCGGTAAACAGCTCGGTCCTGCTCTTTCCACCAGAGATGGAAGAAGAGGTTTTATGTTGGGTGATTTAGCCTGACATTGAACCTTCTCCTACCAAATTTGAGATAATATGACCCATAAAGCGTCGGTATATGTTGCAATCATGGCCGTGAATCTAACTTCCTAGCAACTAAACAGAAATCAGAGTACATCCGCCTCTCACAAAAACAGATCGTGAAGCCAGCTTGATGTATATATCTCAGACTTTGCCTTGACGCCTCATGCTCAACCAGCGCCGTGCCAGAGCACGAGTGTAACGCGCGGCTGAGCAGCAATCGGATTACCAGAGCATGCTTAATCTCTTCATAACAACTCGAGCAATGGAGAAGAAATAGATACTGACAATTTGCTTTTATACAGGACGAGGAGAAGTCCTAAAGGTCCCCCCCTACATACACTTCTCCATTCTAGCACATAACAACAGACATGTGCCTCGTTCGCAGGTCGTCACCGCATCATGGGAAGCCCAGTACTGGACCCTCGTGATGACGGTTTTCGAAGAGGGGAATAAGTCACTCTCGACACACATTACATTACGTGATCGTCGGCAGTGGATCTGACTGCTCTCTCGAGCTTGCCGACGATGTGTTATGGTGGGTCTTGGATAATGCTTCGTCTTGTGGTGGTGTCGAGAGGTTTTCTATGTTCACAATTGCTTACATAAACATTTGTCCCCGCCATGCCGCATTTGGAACAAGACCGTTGCACAGCGACTCGAGCGATCGTCTCTATTGCTTCCATTGCTTCCATTGCCATCGGTCGATGCTACAATACTGACCTCTCACGACGCCTTTCTCAGAAATTGAATACCTCCCTCTTGTTCTCCGAAATCTTCAACTTTAGCCAGCTTGCCGTTTTGCCGCCTTTCGCTTTTCATCTTCTCAGTCGCCACCGTCACAGCTCCAGTTGCTTTGCGAATCAAAAATTCCTGCCTTTACTGGTCTTCCTGGTTATCGTCACCTCAACTTCAACGCCACTTGCTCATTAACCTCTCATCTTGGCTTCTATGGACAGCTCTAGTTTATGGGCGCGCCGTTCGAAGTGGGTTGTGCTCGGCTTATTGGAAAGCAATGCGACGGCTGACACTTGCGCAGCACTGGAGGAAAGCTCTCTTTGGCCACCTCTAATTCGGATAGTAACAGTCATGACCATCATTCACGCACATATAATGCTCCGCGGCGATTTGGCGGCGAAACCTCATCGCATGGAAAGAACAACCCATTTAATGCCCTGGGACCATTAACTCCATCAGGCGCCGGCCCTCCCAGCGCTGGCGCCTCGTCCGCCTTCGGTCTTGGTTCAGGCGCATTTGCCTCTTTTGGATCCTCCAAGACGCCGAAGTCACCTGGTAATGGACTGGACTTTGCCAGCGCAGCGGCCAACACGGCTACCCCATCTCCTGGTCCGGAGCGGGGCAACCGGGAGAAAGACGGCGAGACTAGTGGCAGTCGAGTCCGGATGAAGGCGTCTACTTCGTCGCTAGCCAATTCGGCATCACCAAGTACGCCTGAACATCCCTTGAAATACTCATGGGTGGTGTGGTATCGCCCACCTACGTCTAAGTATTCGGACTACGAAAAGTCCATGGTCCCTTTGGCGTCTCTGTCGACCGTGGAAGCATTCTGGACTGTCTATACGCACTTGAAACACCCATCCTCATTACCGTCTGTGTCCGACTACCATTTTTTCCGAAAGGGGATTCGCCCGGTCTGGGAAGACCAGGAGAATCGACGAGGTGGGAAATGGATCCTGAGGTTGAAGAAGGGCGTCGCGGATCGCTACTGGGAGGACCTGCTATTGGCGATGATCGGTGACCAGTTCGCTGAGGCCGGTGAAGAAGTGTGTGGAGCGGTCTTGAGTGTCCGTAGCGGCGAAGACGTCCTAAGCGTGTGGACCCGGATCGATGGAGGGCGAAACATCAAAATCCGGTACGTCTCTTCTTGAATGCAAATCCGATAGCACGCTAAATCGTAGATTATAGGGAGACCATCAAACGTCTACTAGCTTTCCCACCGGATACAAGCATCGTGTGGAGAAGCCACGATGAGAGCATCGCCCAACGCTCCGCTCTAGAGCAGGCACGTCAGGAGAAGAGTAATGCTGCATCTTCCGATAAGCGCCATAGTCACGGTAAGGACGACGGTGGGCCAGACCGGAACCGTTAACCTCGGATGACTGCCTCTCATCTTGGCTTATGCTTGCCATTGTTTATTTTATTTTTTAAATTCTCCTTTGAGCGCGTGTTTTCGTGTAGCATCAATGCGTATGAGTTATGTGAGTTCAGTTCTTGGCCAGATGTAGCGCAGCGTATCTGATTTCTGGTTTATTCATGTCCGAGTAGGTGCATGCTCTCAATACTCAATTTCAATTGTTGATCATTGACACTGGGGATGAACACTCGCCTGTCCCTCTGCTCCAGGTATGGCATTTGGCTGAAGCATGATCACCCATGCGGACGACGCGCACTCACTCGACTAAATCCTGTTACTGTATTTTAATAAGACCGATTATTGCGACCCTGCTGATGGTAATGGAAACAAGTCAGCGGCCGCTCCCTAGTCTTCCTATATGGGTGACAAAATAAATGGCGCGGCGGGCATTGAGCCGCGCAATGGATTCTTCAACGCAACTGCTGTCAAAATAAGCTACTGGAAGAGAACACCATCCATAAGAAAGTCGGAGACTGGCTCAAGAGTTCTAATCTCGATCACTTTTCCAGCAATTTGAGGGAGAATTGAACAAAACAAATGGATTCGAAGACAAACACAGGTTACATGGACGCCTAATTAATTTTGGTGGCTTCGCCGGGCCGGTTGTTGCTCGCCGCGTCATTCGTTCTGTTACCCGTGTGCCTTCCCTAGCCCTCTCTACTGTACGAAGTACTACGCGTTTTGAATGTGTCATTGAATTAAAATGCTCGGGTTTTACAACAGTGTTACAGCGTGTTGCAAGACTGATTCTGAACGACTGAATTGCTAGAAGGACTCGGGGTCCTAGACCTCTATATAACTAGGAAACCGCTCAGAACGACGATATAGCCAGAAGGCCTTTAGCCTGCACAGGTCGAGATGCCTAAACCCGTACTCGCTATACATTGCAAGGAGTCATAGTCATACTTACTTTCGAATCGAGGACCAGACGGTTGACAAGGTAAACAGATGTGCTCAGCAGTAACCGCCGACGATCATTATCGTCCTTATGATGAAGAATGGCTTAACTGTCACCACAATAACGATGATGATCACCCTGACTTCCGCCACACTTACGATGAAAATTAGCCTCATCCTCGTGATAATGAGGAGGATGACGATGGCTGTTACTGCTGAGCACATGCAGTAAAGCTCTCACAAAACAGACAGCGCACGTCTTGGTGATCCGTTAGTGCTCCATATAGTGGGATCCTGAAAGAATGGTTCCTGAGAAGCTCAAGCTCGAGATACCACTAGTGCAAGCTTGAGCTCCAAGCTGTCTCACCTGGCTCGTGCCTCAGAAAACAAGTTCACACGATAACAATATCCTATGTGGTTTGAGATATCCAATTGTCATGGTAAGATGTAAAGTGACCAGCCTGCGGTGACAGTAGCATGTAGCTGGCTGCTGGTGAGTCTTTCGAACGCCACGGCGTGCATGTAAGATGAAATAGGCAGCTTAGAGCTCTTTAATCACCCTCGATCGATGCAACGAGATTGATACTATAGACCACGGCGTCAGCTCTGGTAGTCGCTGGCCACTCTCACATCTCTCGGCCCTCATGCCCTTCGGTGTCCATATGAGTTTCGGCACATGCTTCAACCGAATCTAGGGTGCTTAGTCGGCGACATTAGTCAGTGATGGCGTCACAGCCTCCAGTTGACGCGACGGATGAGGTGAGCCCGCGGTCTCTTTTCCTTCGTCCCCTCTCGTAGAGTTTTTAGGGCAATGAAAGTAGACACCAGCAGCATCAATCATTTTAGTCCACCTCTCTCGCGATGTCACTCACAACCATGATGTTGGAATACTGACGTCTGATTGATATGGACGATACATTGTAGACAATAAGCTGCCCCCTTCCACGGCGAGTGGCGTGGGTGGAGGAGGAGCACAAAGAGATGGGAGCGACCGGGGCTCGCATCCGCTCTCTTTTGTCGGGCGAGTTGCCGCCACAACCGCCAGCGGCAGATGCCGAGCCCGCCGTAGCCCATGACGCGCAGCGGGACGTCGTCCGGATGATTGACCAACGTGACGAACAGCAAGAGGCCTATGGAGAGTCAATGTGGTCCACGCAGGGGACAGGATCACTTTTGTAAGCTCCTCTTTCACACATCACACTTTCAGGCTGACCATCTTCTCGCAGACCTCAAGTCCGTCCAAGCTCAGTTCTTCCATTCGCTCGCAACCTCTTTGGGCAATCCTTCACTCAGGCGGAACAAGAGATGTTTAACAATGATCGATCTGGAGCTGATAACCTGCGCATGTTGAGAAATAATCAGGGATCGGTGGAGAAGAACTACGAGTCAGTCTCGGCTCCCGAGCTGTATGGAGCATGTTCTGATGCGGTTGCTGTGCCCTAGGGTGGAGAAAGATGCTACTCTGATAGCTGTCCCCAGCGAGAATGCAAGCAAGAGAAAAAATACGATGGTATGGGATGTCGTACTTCCTGTCTGGCGGTGGATAGACTGACGACGGACCAGCTTTCCAAGGCTTTCGAGCCAATGAATAATCTCAACGGCAGCAGGCCCAAGGCGAGAACGTACAGCAGTAAGCAGCAAACTCGCAGGGCCGACAGCTTGATGGGGCCTTCAGAAGCGCCACGACCGGAAAAGAGAGCTTTCGTTTTAACGGCGCCTGATGCGTCCCCACGCCGCTCCAAACGCCAAAGACAATCACCGGCCCCCGTGGTCGATCTGGTGGAGGCCAACAGCGATATGGATTCTCAGCTCGGTCGACACGTCAACGCCGGCGCGGGGGCCCCGTCACAAAGCCATAGCAGTTCCGGCTCCACCGTTGAGCCCTGGTCGTCTAAAGCGAGTCAGACCCGCTTCGGTCCGGCCCACCCACCTCACCTCCCGAATGGTGTCTCGAGTACTGTCCCCGAGTACCTCCGGGTTCAGAGCATAGTCCAACTCTCGAAACCTCGCAATCGTGCAAGCAAGTCCACCAAGACTGCTCAACCAGCGGGACGACCACCGCTCGGTGATCGAGTGCAAATGACACCTCCATCACAGCGTGAACCTGCACGCCCGACGGAGGCGGTGGAATTGAGCGATGATGAGTCGGCAGGCAAGCAAGAGTCTGGTGCGCAGCAGACGGCAAAGATCACGTTGCCATCGTCATTGGGCAAACAGCAACAGGGAGCGGGACTGAAAGCTTCACGATCAGTCCAAGCCTCGGCAGAAAGGCGCGTGGAAGGCCCACGGAGTACTGGAAATATCGAGACGCGCTCTCGGTCTGATCTTCAACGTGGCACCATGAGCTCCGAACGTCGGGCTGTCGATTCGACCAAATCTCCATACTTCCCCCACCAAGCCACAAAGGTCGAAGAATCAACGGCTACAGATATTCAGGACATCGTGTTCAACCAGCCTCGGCCGAAGGCAACACCAAAAGCAACAAGCCAACGACAAGCGCTAGCCGAAAGGGGACCTCTGCCGAAGGGGAATGCCGCGACCCCAGCCGAAGCCACACGTCAGCCCCAATCTTTCAAACTATCTCAGACTCCCAGCGACTCCGACGAAAGCGATGTGGTGCCTGTTGAGCCACCGCGGACCACTAGAAGCGCTACGAAGAAGCACACAGAGGGAGGGTCGAGGGGTCGTCTGGAAGAAGCATTCCAGTCTAGTTCGGTCTCGACGAAGGGCAACATTGCGGCCACTCAATTCACCAAAAGTGCGAGGGATCGATCCCGGAGACCTTCGTCGAAGGAAAGAGTAGGGCACCGAGCTCTTAGTTCAGGCGCAACGCTTCGTTTTGACGTCTTCGGCATCATCATGAATGCCCAAGTGGCGAGAAGATTCCAGCCCCGAGACTTGAAAGACTCGAATAGACCCGTTCTAGTCTTCGATGACACAGGATATGAACTTCGGTTTCGTAAGTGCGCCTCGGATGACCCAGACGATGATGTACCTATCGTCGGGCTTCGTCATCTTCGGATGATCACGTATGCGCCCAAGGAAGATTTGCGTGCAATCCTTCATTTTCGAACGAACGATGACATCACGGGTCCGATCTGGGTGCATCTCAGTTCGGCCACATGCTTCGAGAATCTCCTGATGCTGACAAGGGCGATGCCCAGCGTCAGGAAAGATGCTCGGACTGGGTAAGCATGTTACGACCCTGATGGGAGGATTGTGCGTTGAGCAGCAGTTACTGAAGTTGGGTGGCCAGTGACCATGTGCGAAAATGCATTGAACGATATGAAGCGGAGGGGAGAAAGATTAGGGAGGTCTACCGCTCATCGCAAGGATCAACAATAACTACCGTTCAGTCGGACCGAGCGCTGAGGGGAGCGGGGACCAAGAGAGCGATCGAAGAACCAACCGAGTCTACAGAACGACCCCGTAAACGACGTAACGATGAAGCTGAACATGATAACGCTTCCAGCAAACTGCACGTTGAACCTCCAACAGCGAGATCTGTCGCAAGCCGTCTCAGTCCTCAACCTCTGCGACGCAGCGCGAGGTCTCAGAAGCCTTCCTTGCAGATCGCATCGTTTGCGCAAGAGGATGCCCTGGCTCGCCAGCGGTGCGTAGTAGGAAGCGTCCATCTTTGTGTCAACACTAATAGCCAAAGCAGAACCCCAAGTCCGCAGCCGCAAAAGTACTCTAAGGTGCATGGGTTGCCGGACAAGTGGGCAGTGTATGTCTCTCTCCACCCTCTACCTCGATCATCGCTAACGTTTGACAGTCCAGTTGTGTATCCTACTCAGGGTATTCGGAAGGCCACGGTGGACTGGGTGGACCTTGAGAGACTCGATGAGGGCGAGTTTCTGAACGACAACATCATCTCCTTCTATCTCAGGTACTTCAGCTACGGAGTTCCCCTTTTGCCAACGGTTCTGACTCTGTCCAGGTATCTCGAGCATCAGCTTGAGCAAACGAATCCGGAGCAATTGAAACGCATTTATATGTTCAACACCTTCTTTTACGACAGGCTTGTGAGCAATAGGCGGAGGGCAAAGACGGTCAACTACGACGCCGTCTCGAAGTGGACATCGAAGGTCGACATCTTCAGCTTTGATTTCGTCATCGTGCCCATCAATGAATCGTGAGTGTTTGAGGCATTCGTCCTGTTGTCCTTGCTGACGAATAGCCTAGTGCGCACTGGTACCTTGCAGTTCTTTGTAATCTGCCGAAGCTTCTCAAGGATCCCGTACTGGAAGAGATTGACGACATCAAAACCGATGATGTAGCACCTCCAAGTGTGGCTAGCAAACAAGGGACAGATAGTTCTTCGCCGTTATCTTCCCCACCACTCTCGATCAACGACAAGGAGGACCCGGAGGCACCTCAGCTGGTCCAATCCATCAAGGAAACCGGACAGGGCGTCGCCAACATAACCATCTCTGACCACGAGGAAGCGACTGACGTCCCACAGCCAACGCCTAGCGATGGGGCACTGCCCAGTGTGGAATCATTGATAGACAAAAGGAACGGAGGAGTTGCGAATGCTGGCGGTACTCGAAGAAGCAACCGAACCGCGGAGAAGTTCCTGGAGGTTTTTCAGAGCGCTCCAACGAAACCTGAGATCGAAAAGGAGGATAACCTCGACGAGGACGACCTGAAAATGGTGGTGCGGATGGACGACTCAAAGAAGTCCAGATCTGGTCCGAAGCGGAAGCACAAACCGCAGCCACCAGTGAAGAGAATCGGCGTCGATAAGTACGGTTGTCGACTTGAACTCCCCATACATTGTTGCTAATAAAGTGTTGCAGACCGGCCATCATCATCCTCGACTCATTTGGTATGAGCCATTCCGAGACCGTGCGGAATCTCAAGGAGTACCTCGTGATGGAAGCCAAGGCGAAACTGGGCAAGCATGTCGACGCCCAGAGTATTAGCGGCATGACGGCCAAGTACATCCCTCAGCAGACGAACTTTTGCGACTGCGGCCTTTTTCTTCTCGGGTACATGGAGAAGTTCCTGCAGGATCCACAGCTGTTGGTACAACAGCTTCTGCAGAAAACGCCGATGGACGAACAAGACTGGCCGAAGATGAATGCGAGCACGATGAGAGATGAGATCCGGGAAATTCTTATTGGGCTAGGCAAAGAGCAGGAAGATGCTCGCAGGGCAGCCCACCGAGAAGCGGCCAAACAAAGAGGCAAATATCACGAGAAGAAAGGTGAAGGCAAAGAGAAGGTCAAGAAACTTGAGCCACCGAAGACGCCCTTGCGCCTTGCTGCGAGCTCGGCGCCTCCCGCTCCTCAAGAGAAGGATCAAGGAAGCTCTACCAAGAAGGCGAACGCAATGGTGCGCACTAGGCACGAGAAAACGCCCGAGCTTTCAGTCTCCGACCAACCAGAAGCAACTGGAGAGATCGTTGCGCCGCCTCAGCAAGCCTCTGCCGTGGTGCTGCGCGACTCCCATCAGATATCCAACGAGAATGAGAAGGCTCTTTCTCTCACTCCTCTGAATGAATCAGAGCAGTCAGTGGTGCGCGAGTCGCCACCAGCACCAGCACCACCACCTTCGCGATCCGCAACACCCGAAGGATCCCCAAAGAAGATTGCCAAAGCTGCTCTCCTGTGCATCAAGGATTCTCAAGAGTCTGCGGCGAATACCGCACCGACCAAAGCCTCTCAACTCACCATTCGCATCTCCGAGATTCACCAGGAGGCACCGGAGTCGAATCAAGTCGTACCGATGACCGCACCTGAAGCTCATCCTACAACGCCTTTAGACCAGAGTCAGACACCCCTTGTGATTCAGGACACTCCATGAAGGGACAGCGAGCAGATTGCACGAACTCCACACGATAAACGAACGATAATTTCATTTCATTTCTCTCGACTCGATCTTTCTGCGCAAGGGGAAGCATAGATAGGCATAGCATGGATGGACGGATGGATGGATGAAGATTGCAGCGGAGGATTTTATTTATCGGCATAGTAGGCTTATCTGGCTATCTGTTTTCCTTGGCACTCACGTAGCTACAGCTTGCTTATCTAGCTTGATGGAGTGCAGGACGATGCCGACTATGAATGTAATGGGGATACTGGGAAAAAGTTCGCTGAGATGACGCGGTTGAGGTTTACTCTGCGTTTTACTTGCTATTTCATTTCTTCATTCATTTGGGTCTCATCTGGCACTTGCAGCAGCATTACTATAGAAGCATGTATCTTCATGTATTCAGTCATGGGCTCTATTCTGAGCTTCAAACCTCTATGATAGATATTTGCTCGGTGTGTTCAGTTAGCTTTTCCAGCTATACAAGAAGCATGTTGTCAGGAATCTACTGCCATTAATCTAGGATGGACTGATAGACAGAAGCTTGTGAGGTCTGCCTTGCCTGCCACGCGGTCAACTACATAAACGGGTAATCGAGCACCAACCAGCTCCACCAAAATCTTTGCAGAAGCTGGCCGCACCAAAGCACAGAAACCATTCTAAGCGATATTCATCGTGAGTTCTAGCTCATATTGAGCAGGAAAGAGCGCAAATTGAAGTCTTTGATCTGATCATTGAATTTATTATATATTTATCTTTAATCAGACTTTTTGCTGTGCTACAAACAAAGCCAAAGGGATTGTTCCCGGTCAGTGCTCGATTACTCATTTATTTTGTTGACCGCGTGCCTTATGAGCAATTCATAGTCAATGAACGAGTACTACCCCCTGCGAGCAAAATATACCAGTATAATGGGTTGCTAAGAGCTGGACGTAGACGCGACGTGATCATTGAAAGGTCACGTGAGTCACATGATACCCAAGACGCGACGCGAACAATAGGATTACATAATCCTACAATAGCCGTTTCAATCGGGAACGGGCGGCGAAACCCTAGCTCCGGGAACACCCGCACGCCAGGCCTAATCGGGAAGTATGTGGTGGGTGGCCAAAACTTCGTCGACCACCCTACGATTTCCAGACTCCAGATCGGGCCTCAAAACCCACTTTTTTGCTACTCCACGACGCCATACGAACCTGGTGTAAAATCTGAGACCGGGAAATTGATGCTCACACCCTTCCGCATCTTTTCCCCGTAGGAATAACGAATCGTACGGTTAATTCAGCTGCAATTCGACGTTTTGTCAATTTGGGAGCTCTGTTGACCATATCTACAGTACCTTGCGCCATTTCGGCCATCTCACGAAGATACTCCACCACGGCCCCAAGCCCCGCAGTCACACCGAGAACCACTGCTAGTCATCTGACCGTATCGATTAAACCATAATTCGTCTCGGTAACCGTCTCGGCCTCGGTCTTGAAGCTATTAAAGCTGCGGCAGGCACTCCCGACGCATCCTCCCACGGTCGGTACAAAGTATCGGACAATGATTCCATGATCAAGACGTGCGGGGCGGCATGCCGCAAGGTGCCCCACTACCTGTGTATCATTAAAGCAATATACTCCACGGCGTCGTTGAAATGGCTATATGATCCCCGGATCAAGCTGTCCATCTATGTACTCTACGACACTCGGCTATGCAAGCAAACCCGCCTCCCCTCCCCCTCCGTCTCCCTCTCTCAGTCCTCCCTCTCATCTTATTCTCTAATCAAGCCAATCGCAGATCATCCCTCTTCGCACCACTCTCATCCGCTAAAGCAGCCGGCATGACCACCTGTCCCATACCCATCGCCATCCCAGCACCTCCAGCCCCAGCAGGCGGCGGTGTACTCTCCGGACTTCCAAAAGCCAAGTACTGTCCTCCCAGAAGCAAATCACAGGCAAATTGAAAGATACCACAGAGTCGAAAAGCCCACGGAATAGGTTTCTCCGCCATAAAGAAGAATAACATCTTCATGATATCGCCCAGGATCCAACTGAACAAAACCGAGAACCGGAATCCTTTACAGGAGCGGGCGCGGTAGTTGGATAGCATTTGGGGAATGGGTAGCAGGGCTTCGATCGTGAGTGCCAGGTACCCGATCAAAGTGATGTAGGAAGGGATGGAACTCAGGAGTAGCTGAAAGAGGAGGAGGGTGAGGGTGAAGTAGAGGAGGAAATCCCAGTATCTGTTTTTATTTATTAAGGATTAGCGTGACGCTGCTGACCTTGGGTCGTGGTGATGGCTGTGTAGATATACAACAGGACTATCATGGTCTTGCAGCTGTACGCTTAAATCGAGCCATACACATGATACAAAATAGGTGAATATTTCGTGTGGGTTCAACGAACGCAAATCGAAAGCATGGAACGTCAGGGTACTTGGCCGGGCAAGGGCCAGTGACGGTTGATACAGATGGCCCATTGGGGATATAGAGGCGGGAGAGTAAGTAAATAAGGAACTCACGGTTGAGAAGACCTCCATTGCCAGAATCGATACGGTCTCGTGCCCGACAAAAACCCCGTGTTGCGCGAATCAGCAAAGGGTATGCTCTCGATACTCCCCTTCTGACCGGGCCACGGACGGTTCTCGAGCGCTACTCTTAGCAAGAGCACTTGCATGCCGATCATGATGATCGATTGAACGAGGAGACTGATGTCGAACCGGGCGCCGAGCCAGTAATATACTCTAAATCACCATTCTGAATAATCACTACTTGTTTCAATGTCATATTTGAATCCTTCATCGATAGTGTTTCCAATGAAATCATATGTATTTCTTGCGTGCTGCCCAACATTTACATTTGTATCTCGTGGTCCAATACCAATACTACCAATCCGTAGTAGGGATGACCGGTGCATATGTAAAATGTATCTCAAAAGCGTCCTATTGAGAGAATCTCCACTCACCTCAAAATCGACGCCACGAGCATGATGAGTGGAATATCCAGCGAGAAGCCCGCTGACGAGCGCGTCTTGTGGATCGACCATATTTGATCGGCGTAACTCGTGACAGGGGAGACAATGATGCTTCACGATTCGCTATCATCAGAACTGGTACTCCATTCAAATGACAGATGCCAAAACAAGACAAGTGGGAGCTATAAAGTGTTTCGGATAGTAGCATGAACGCTAGGAGTCAGACATGAAATCTGATGCAGGGAATATGCGAGATTCATGGAAACAAAAGGATTCGGTGGTTTGCCGGGACACGTACAATACAGGCGCTATGCGATTGACGACCAAGGATAAGAATCCCATCCTCAAAGTGGCGCCGAGTCAGTGGCGAACCTCGTTTGCCCAGCTAGATCATTCTGTACTTTTGTATTCTGTCAAAGGACAATGGACATGGTGAAAGAGTGAATACGGATGTCGATCGTAGTTTGATCATCTGCTTTTGGGCGCGCCGCGCCTGTCGCAGTTGGTGGGAAAGACTGGGAAATTGCCAGGCCTTACTGAATCCGGCTAGCCTCGGGCGGTGAAAGAAGCGGGACCGGCGGTTAACCGCGCGATAAGCGACGTCATCGGGAAACGGACTGCCTCTTTCACTACGACGCCGTTTCCATCCAGCCCCCACGACCGTCTGGAAGGGACTATGCCCGTCATGGCCCAGTGAACCTTTGGGAAGGGTGTCAAGGAGCAGCCATTGAAGATGCTGTTTGACATTTGCATCGATCTCTGATTCCATCGGCCGTATGGTGGAAGCTTCTTCCACTTCCATTACACTGATAACGATGGCCTCCATTTCCCTCGTCGCACATGCGGCGAAGTTCCTGCGGTGAACATAAAAAGATCTTGCCACCGCGCCTTAAATTCATTCCTGGCCGGTTGTCGAAGCTTGCTGAATTCTCGCACACCCCTTTCTTAAGACCAGTGAATCTGCCCTCGAGACAGTTTAAAGGAGTAGGCAACTCTTGCTAGGCTTCTTATCTTCCAACAAGATCAAATATCGACACACTGGGCGCGAGAGGCGGTCACCATGGGAGAACGTGCAGCATTCTTTTATGGTAAGTAGATAAAGGCGCACTCCGTATCAATATGTGATGTGACTTACCGTATCTGTAGGAACGTTGGTAAGTGGCATTCAACAGTACTCGACAGCCAGCGCTAAGAGACTCTCGACCTCAGATGGCCCCGCCGGTTCTGTACCGCGTCTGCTATGGGACCATTCTGCCCGAATCATGGCAGATTCAGGGGCTGTCCGTTCGACCTGCAATGCTTCATGGATATCGTCGCCGGAGGGTCAAGCGCTGCGACTATCCCGCCATCACCGAAGCTTGGAACAGCAGTGTACGAGGTACGCTCGTTACTGGTTTGACCGATGCCGATATCTGGCGACTGGATGTCTTTGAAGGGGACCAGTACAAGCGAGTCAAAGTGCACGTGACAGCTTTGCAAAAAGTAGGCGACGACCATGGAGATGGAAATGTCGAGGGGGGTGATGTCGAAGCTGAGACATATGTCTGGATCGACGAGGAGGCCGGATTGGAGGACGCTGAATGGGACTTTGCCGAGTTTAAGCGGGAGAAGATGGGGAGGTGGGTAGGTACTGACGAGGAATATGAGGGTGAGTCTAGCTGACCGCTGCGGAAATGTGACATTTGTCGGCTTCATATCACTGTATGATTGATGACAGGGTGATATTCGTCATAAAGAAGACAAAAACATAACCTGCTGCAAACGGTCAACAACAGAGCCTTTGAGCGGGCCCGCAGAGAAGGAATAGCACAACTGACGTTTTCCAGACCTCGATGAGGCTGTGCTCGAGGAGCAGCACGATCCAACTGGGGGCAGAAGCTTCAAGGGACAGTCGATGCGCTCCCGTGAGGAACGTCTGCAGGAACACATGGAAGCCCTCAAAGCCGCGACCAGCTTCGAAGATCTTGCGAAGCCCTCAAGTATTACGGGTCCGCCGTGCACCACCGAAGGCTGGCGGAAACGCAAAGTGGTGACCTCGTTCATTTGCGACGTACCGGATTGGAATCCTTACGTCAAGGTAGCTCTCTTCAAGAGAAGTGACAAGGTTCGCACCTACCCGTACGTGATCCCGAGTTATGCTTAGCCCCACCGTGACTGATGCTGACTCTCATAAAGGGGCAAATGGGCTGGCTGCTCAGGCTCAATTGATCCAACGGACGCATCTCCAGAGGCCGCTGCCTGGCGAGAGCTCAAAGAGGAAACCGGCCTGACTGGAGAAGACCTGCAATTGCTACGACCCGGAAAGCCCTTCAGTATACAGGACAAAGCCCTCCGTGTGGAATGGTACGTTTATCCCTTCGCCTTTGTGCTCAAACCTGGCGCGAGATCCATTACCATCGATTGGGAACATACGGAATGGCGTTTTGTTCCCGTACACGAAGTGAAGGAGCAAGACACGGTACCGCGTCTTGACGTGAGTCTAAACCGAGCTGTGGTGCCTTGGTTTTTCGCTCGTGTATTGAGTGACCTCCATACCGATCAAAAGAGCGGGGCTAGCGAGCTAGCTACCAAGGCTGTCCAGTCCCTGCTCGAGGCCTTGGACCCTCGCGCATGCGAGTCTCTTCCTGTATCCGTTGTCTGGAGAACTGTTCGCCTGTTCGCCTGGCATCTGGCCAAAAACGGGAGACCGAGCATGGGAGCGGCCATTACATCCGCCGTCCTGGTGGCGCTGGCCATGTTGGAGCCAAAACTTGATCGCGACGACACGAGCTATTTCGTGGAGCAAGGACGTCGGGATCTTGAAACAGCCATCCGGACTCGGCAAACCAGGATGGATACAATCGCACAGTGCTTCCTGAAGACCGTTCTGGAGCACTCTCGTCAGCTCTGCATCTTGACCATCTCGTCGTCATCCACGATCAAGAAATGCATCCTTGCCTTGGCCCGGTCGCCTTCGCTGCAGCGGCTGACCCTCCATATACCGGAATGCCGACCATTGTGCGAAGGAGCATCGTTTGCAATGTCCATTTTCGCGGAGCTCAAGGACGACCCAAGAGCTTTGAGCAAGCTCCACATCGTTGTGGCGACCGATGCGAGCATCTGCTTGCTGGCTCGGGGTGCCGACTATGTTCTCCTCGGTGCCGATCGGCTCTCTTGTGACGGCGATGTCAGCAACAAGACTGGCAGCCTTCCGGCGGTTCTGGCGGCCAGGGACGGTCACAAGGACACCAAAGTTCTCGTTGTCTCCGAGCTGGATAAGGTCGCTGGGCGTGGCATCTCTCATGAGAGTCTTATCGAGAACGGCAATCCAGACGAGGTCACCAAGATCTGGACCTTCGAAGGGATTCAGCGCCATCAGCTCCCTGCGAGCCGGATCGAGGTCAAGAACGTCTACTTCGAATGGGTACCAGCCAAGTACGTCGACGGGTACATTACCGATGGAGGAGCCATCTCTCGGGACGAGATCCAGCGGCGCTGTGAATACATCCAGGACCTGGAGGTGAAGTACTTTAGTGATCTGTGATGAGGGTACAGATCGACGAGCGGTCAAGATGTGAGGAGTGGTCAAGGTGTGTCGATTTTGCTCCTCTCCGATCCTTCGATGCGATATGGTCGTGTGTATCAGTACGGATACATCACTATCAAATAGATGCTGGAAGTAAGGGAGTCTTTGTCGTCTTGATGACGGTCATTAGGGTGGGCTTTTGTACTGATGGTTAATGAGTGCAGGAGATAGCTGTGTCATACGCTTGATGGAGAAAGAGAAGTGTGGCATGTGGTGTATGGGTGCGGCTGTGGCTGTGGCTGTGAAGTGTGGAGGTGCTGTGTTATATGCATAGGCACGTGCCTGTATTCCTAAGGTATATGTATTACCGGTAGTTCTAAAGAGAGTCAAAATTGGGGGCGAGGGAGGCGGAGGTAAACGGGCGGTTTGGGAAAGACAGCCTCAGTAACCTCTGATCTGGCGACGAAGTCTACGATTGTTCAGACGGCTCTATTAAAGTAAAGACGATTAACAGAATTTCGTGAGGACGGTGGAGATACGAGTTCAAATCCGGGTGGAGTCAAAAGATCCCTCCCTCAATCCCAATGTTTTTTGCACTTTTCTGATACTGCCGACTAGTCAATCACATTGTCTAGATCTGTTAAATTTATTTCCAAGGTTTCTACTGCGTTGCTTCAACGTGCCTTACGTGGTGTTGCAGTCTTCATATTTGCGGGCTCTTGATGCTGCTGTTGCCCTCTCTGCCAGTTGACATGTCGCGATTTCTGGTGTTGAGGACGGTGATCTCCATTCGTGATTAGCCGCCACCAGTACGTCCGATTAAGGTTGTGGCGTTTCTAGCGCAGGTACGAGACCACAGATTGCTTAGCGCGCTTGCGGCTCAATTGCCGATGATCGATGTCAACAAACACTCCTCCCCACCCAATCAAGCTGGAAATTCGGTGCAGATCGCACACCGTCGCAAGTCGCAATCCCCTTGTTGCGCACCTACTTGTGCTCGTACACAGCTACCACTGTGCTATTGTAGTTACCTGATTCCAGTTTATTTTAGTGTATCCCATTGGCTTCGTCAACGAGGGCGTTTCTGAGGAAGTCGCACTCAGCTTGGAGGTTCAACTACGAGATCCCCAAAATGGCACCTGCGGCGCCAGCGCTGCCGACCCGGTTTCCTTGTTGGTGTCGCGCAGTTTATTCGTGGGGTGGAGAAGTAAGTATCCTGCCATCATTTCATAAAATACATGACTCTCTGGTATTACCATGATACATATGTGGTGCTAACTGCCTCAACGTATAGTCGAAGCGCGATCTGGGTTTCGTCGAGGGCGACCTGATCGAATGCCTCAACGCCGGAGATGGATCCTGGTGGACAGGTCGACTGCGCCGAGACCGACGCATGATCGGCCTGTTTCCGTCCAACTTCGTTCAAGTCCTGGATGCCTCCTTTCAACCAGGTAGTCGGAGTCCCAGTCCCATGCCCAGTGTCGCTGGAAGTCACAGCCTGGCCAATAGCACACTGGGAGCGCCAACCGCGAAGCCCGAGAAGGCCGTCAGCAAGTCTTATCGAAAGCCTTTCCAAGCGTACGTCAAGGCAGGCACGCCGAAGCCGTCAGCAGTCACCAGGGAGCGAGAGTCGCAAGATCGCGACAGAACTCCGAAGCCGTCAATATCGCGCCAGCCATCGGCGGCGTCGTATACACCTAGGGATGATCGCAATGGATCATTTCAGATACGCTCGAGATCTCCAGCGCCGTCTGTCACTCCATACCATCGCTCCCGGTCTCCTGCGCCGTCAGTTCATCAGTATCAACCCCGGCGTCCATCGGCCCATGAATCGTTTCAGATACGCTCGAGATCTCCTGCACCATCTATCAACCAGTACCAGCGCTCGAGGTCTCCCACGCCAACCATTCACCAATATCATTCTCGGCCTCCGTCGGTCGACCCTTACGAGGCAGCAGAAGACTCGTCTCCGCCTCCGCCACCCCCGCCTCACCGAGTGCATTATGACCCGCATGCTGGCGCTCCTCCTCCTGCGCCTGCTCACAGTCACACGCCTCGCGGTCATGCAATTTCCCGTCAGCCTTCACCAGCGCCACCCTCGCCAATGGTCACGGGCCAGACACCTTCTCCCTTGCGAGATGCGATGGAGGACGTAATGTCGTCGCTGGATGGCATGGGGCTTCAGCAGGAGGAAACACCTTCGCGATTCTCGCAATCACCACAAATCCCGTGGTCGCCTGAGACCCTGGAGCTGCAGTACCGACCTACGCGAACCCGTCAAAAAGCAAGGCCACGGTCGTCGCTTGGTATCGGCGGTCGGGACGAGGTGGAAAGCGATGAAGAGGATATGTACGGCAATGGCAACTCCAGTGTCCCGCAGTACGACGGGCCGGGACAAGCTGCTTCAATGAATCACGAGGATATGAACGGTGAGCCATCCTGGCAAATAGCAGCAGGAATTTCGACCCGCGACTTCGCCGACGAGCTATTCTTCGATATCGGAGGCACAAATGATGGTGCGCCACCGTCGCATGCCGCACCCGCTGCTCCTCGGCACGATGCACGACCGCGGTCTTCCCTCGGTCGCCAAGGTCCAGGTAAAGGCAGCGTCGACTCGGGCAAGTCTCTCAAGAAGCGGAAGTCCGCATACGAAATTGGGCGAGACGTGCTGAATCGAACGTTTACGACGAGGTCCAACACTACAACGACTTCCTCTGCCGTTCATAGTACGACGACCGATCACAGTACAAGTACGCAACTCACCAGTGCCAGCATCGTGAGCGGTCATTCTGCGGGCGCCTTTAGCGCTACCAGTGCGGCCAGTCTCGCTCGAAGAAAAGGTGCAATGACCAATACGAGCAGCCGGCCCATGAGCGTGATGGAGATGCGTGGAGGAAATTCTATGGGCATTGCTAGTCGGGGCAGTATCAGCAGACGAGGACCTGAGGGTGCAGGTGCAGGCGTTGTCTACCACTCGGGCGAAGGGTCTGGTCTCGGAACATCCTCAGCGAGCCAATGGACTGGAGATACTAAAGACTCTTCAGACCTGTTCAGCACTTTCAGCACCCCCAAGGCCAAGAAGAGCGGCTTCTTCAAGAAGATTATTGAGTCTGCCAAGACGGGTGCAGCGGGCGCTCGAAGCACCATCGCATCTGGCCAGCCAACGCCTCCGCACTCCCCAACCAAGGGTGTGCTCCCGAACGGAGTCACATCGATCGCCGGGGGACCTATAGCTCGATCGAACACCAATAGCAATGGTAGTGTTGACTGGGTGCAGGTGCGACGGGATGTCAATCGATCGAACTCGCTGAGCCGGAACGAGAGGATCGAACGTCAAGAACGATGTCAGATGATGGACCATCCGGTGATCCGACCGATTGATGCACTGCATGAGCTCGCGCAAGGGGATGAAGGGGCCGACGGTCAACCAGTCTATCAGCCCACCAACTACCAAGGAGTCAACTTTGCCATGGTCGATAAGAGTACTCGCTTCATCGGCAATCTGCCGCAGACGACCAACTCCACCAGCTTGGCGCAGGGCTACGTCTGTCGACCGTACCGGAGCGACACCCAACGACTGCGAGCCATGTTCACGTGGGTTAGCGAGAAGGTCGCTTGGGAAGAGGACTTTGAAGGTGATATTGACACGCGGAGAGTTATCCAAACGAAGAGAGGTTGCGCCGAAGAAGTAGCGGTTTTGGTGATGGAGATGTGTGCCGCCGTTGGCATTCATGCAGAGGTGGTCCGCGGATATCTGAAAGCACCTGGAGAGGTCTTTGAAGGCAACTGCATCCCTCATCCAAACCATTGGTGGAATGCGATTGTTGTTGATGGCGAATGGCGCATCATGGATTGCTCTCTGGCCAGCCCTACCAATCCCAGGCGACCGCAGTACTCGAGTGCTGGGTCGCAGGTGGCTGAGAACTGGTGGTATCTTGTCCGCCCGACGGAGGTCTGCTACACGCATGTCCCGATGCTTCCGGAGCAACAACACATATACCCGCCAGTGCCGCAGGACGTGCTCTTCGCTTTACCATGCGTGTGTCCGCCATACTTCCGGAATGAGCTCAGACTGGTCGACTTCGATACCAGCCTGTCGCGGATCGAGGACCTGGAGCTGGTCCACGTCCACTTCTCGGTCCCCGCTGATATTGAATGCGTTGCGGAGGTGGAAGCCAATGCCTTCGAGCGGGACCTGGACGGAGACTACTTTGAGAGTGGTGAGGTGGTCCGCAAGAGAGCGCTCACCCAGGCCGACTGGGTTGCCGGTGAGAAGCGATACACCGTCAAGGCGCTGCTCCCTGGCGACGAGGGGCATGGTGTGCTAAAGGTCTATTCTGGAAAGAAGGGATTGATGGTAAGGAAACTGATGTTCGGGGGTTTTTTGACATTTCACGGCTAACGGCTTCTGCAGCATTCCAACAAGGACAATCCCTATCCGCTCGCCTTTGCTTTACCGATTATTCACACGGGTACCAACCCACCATACGACTTCCTAGTGCGGCATCCCACTCCACATGCCCAACGGCACGATCTCTACGTGGTGCAGCCTCAATGCGCACGTCTTGCCATCAACAATACCTTTGTATTTGCGGTCCGCCAACATCCGTCGTCCGCTACCAATACCATTTCAGATGATGACTCTGCCCCATCAGTGTCATCATCTGCACGTCCGACTTCGGCAATGTCAATAGCAACAACAAACTCGTCCGCCTTTGGTTCCACCCTCAGTCAGAATTCAGCACAGCGTAAACCAGCTAAGCTAGCTATTCAGGCACCGTCCGGTAAGATCATGAGGCTCATGCGTAAGAGCGAGCATACCATGTCTACCTCCGGACCTGGAGGGGGAGAAGGCGGAGATGGTGGGCTTTGGGAGACGATCATCAAGTGCGGCGAACGTGGTGTTTGGAGGTGCTTGGTTCTGGCAGATCGAAGCGCACGATGGTGCGTCTTCGCCGAGTGGACGTGTGTGTAATATGATGTATAATCTTCAACGAACAATTCTCAGGCTCGGCGGTGATCTCTCTTGATAATTGTTCTATAAATGAGCTTTGGTTAGCCAGTGCAGCACGTCATTGTTTGTGTATCTGATTCCAGTATGGGAATGTTTTGGCGGACCCGCGTTGGAGGGGAGATTGCCCCACCAAGCTTAAATGAACGTCAGAGCTTTCATCCCCCACCGACCTCAAAAGCTCCGTCTCCTTCGAACCAACCACCATCTCTCTCTCCATAGTCCCTCTCATTTCGACAACCAGCACAATGGAGAAGATCACGAACAAGATTGCGGCATTGCCCAAGGATGCCAAGTACTTTTCTTTGGAGTTCTTTCCTCCCAAGACGACCATGGTGAGCATAGCTCATCGAATGGGGGGACACCCCACGACATATTCCTGAGAGCTAACGCTACTGGCAGGGCTCGTCAAACCTGCAATCACGTCTGGAACGCATGACCCGTGGCCTACGACCGCTCTTCGTGACTGTAACCTGGGGAGCTGGGGGCAGCACAGCGACCAAGTCCCTCGAACTGGCCGAGATCTGCCAGCGGCAGCTGGGCGTGACGACCTGTCTCCACCTGACATGTACCAACATGGACCGATCGCTGGTTGATGAGGCACTAGGCGAAGCCAAAGCTCTGGGGATCCGAAATATCTTGGCTTTGAGAGGAGATCCACCTCGGAACGAGGAGTACCGCCGAGATCCGGAACCCACGCCCGGAGAAGGAGAGTTCGTATGGGCGATCGATCTCGTCCGCTACATCCGGAAGCACCATGGCAATTACTTCTGCATCGGAGTGGCCGCCTATCCAGAAGGGCATGCAGATGGATCATATCCCCAGCACCAGGACCCGGCTCGTGACCTACCGTATCTGGTCGAGAAGGTCAAAGCTGGAGCCGACTTCATCATGACGCAGTTGTTCTTCGACTTCGAGGCTTATCAAAAGTTCGAGGCGATGTTGAGAAATCATCCATCGGGAGTTTTCAAAGACATTCCGATCATCCCGGGGTTGATGCCTGTCCAGAGCTACCAGATTCTGCAGAGAACCACAAAGCTAAGCCACGCCAAGCTACCACCCGAGATTGACGAGCGACTAGAGGCGGTCAAGAAAGATGACGAAGCTGTCAAGAAGGTTGGAGTTGACATTGCAAGCGAGATCGTGGACAAGATCATGGCATTACCCTCGCCCGGGCCAAGGGGAGTCCATTTCTACACCCTGAATCTAGAAAAAGCAGTTGCTTTCATCGTCGAGCGATGCAGTTTGACACCTCCGCCTGGTGTCGATGAGGATGACGAGTCAGCGCTGGTCGATACCATGGACGATGCACTGGTTCTGGACGGTCCAGATGGCCTTGACGGCAAACGGGATCACTACCGACGCCGGCTGTCGTCTGTCACGTCGAATCCCCACAATATGGTTGTGGTCGACCATGCTTCGACCAATTCCAACTTCGAGGCTTCGGCCGACGAAGCAGGTATTCCCAAAGGAAAGGTCAACACTCGAGCCAACACCTTGGCAATCTCTGAAGGTGAAGGGGCTCTAGGGCGAGAAGCCACCTGGGATGATTATCCTAATGGGCGGTGGGGTGACGCACGGTCGCCTGGTATGTGCTTGTATTCCGCTTTTCACCATTATCTTGTCTTTTTTGACGCATTTGGGTAGCGTATGGCGAGATTGATGGATATGGTGTCTCGCTACATGTCTCAATCACCAATGCCGTTCGCTTATGGGACCATCCTACGACCACCGCGGATATCACCAGTCTATTCATTCGGCACGTTAAAGGAGAGCTTGAGGCCATTCCTTGGAGCGAAGAAGGTCTCAACGACGAGAGCAAAGCGATTCAACAAGAGCTGCTCCAGCTGAACAAGAAGGGCTGGTGGACGGTAGCAAGCCAGCCAGCAGTCAATGGCGTTCGAAGTAATGATAAGATGTTCGGATGGGGTCCGCGGAATGGATTCGTATTCCAGAAAGTACGTACCAAGTTTGTCTAGCTGCAAGAATGTCCAACAATCTGACCGGCACAGGCCTTTGTTGAGTTCTTCCTGCCGGCATCGGACTGGGAGAAATTGAGGAAGAAGCTGTCTGGTTCCGAGGAGATTACCTACTTCGCTGGCAACAGTACTGGCGAGTTCATGGCGTCTGATGCCGAATCGGTCAACTCCGTCACGTGGGGAGTATTTACTGGCAAAGAGTAAGCTGGATCTTTCCTTTGACACTGCCAGTAACATTCCGTGATGTTTGCCGCACTATATCAAACGATATAGCCCACCTCGACTTCTTCCTCTCCTCCCCACACACATCTTCTACACAACAACTCTCATCCATCCAGATTTCCATAAGCTTGGGATCGGCTTGTCAGTCCATCTCGCATCTAAGATCTATAGAAGACACTGACAAGCTCGTTCCAATAGAATCGTCACTCCGACCATCATCGAAAGGGTCTCCTTCGAGGCCTGGCTCCAGGAGGCCTTTGACATTTGGTGGGAATGGCAACGAGTGTACCCGTCAGACTCACCAACCGCCAAGCTCCTCGAGGGCATCACTCGCGACTACTGGCTCGTCAACATCATCCATCATGCCTATGTGGAGCCTGCAGCGCTCTGGAATCTTCTCCTTGAAGATTAAACCCTGCACGAGGTCGCGACGTCATGCTGGGTTCGTGGCCAAGGAGATGGCGGCACCTACCACCACCACCACCAACATAACCCCAACCGAGGACGTGCAGTCCTTGCCGTCCATCCAATTCGGGCGGTCCGTCCGCATCCCCTCGACCCCGGCTTGCCTCCTCAGGCGGGAGGGGGAGGACGACGACGACGAAGGCGGGAACGAGCAGGCCATCCTTTAGTGGCCGTCGCCTTCTCCCTTGGACGCCACCATTATCAACGTGGCGTCTGGGTCCTCGTCGTCGTCCTCCCCTTCTCGCCTGAGGGGGCGGGCCGGGGGTTCGGAGGAGGAGTCGCCGGGGGAGCATTCTCCGTCCGACCGGCTCCCCCAGGCTGGAACAAGAAGACCGGGGGGTTCAATCCCCCCCGGCTTCTTCGCCGTCGTCTTCGCCATTGTCCCCGCCCTCGCCGTCGTCCTCGTCGCTGTCATCCCTGCCTCCCTCGTCGCCTCCGATTTGCTCTCCTGTGGACACAGGACATGGAAATCTGATCTCTCAAGAGATTAATGTTGGCCTCGCTGCCACTAGTACATCCAGCAGTTACGTTCCGAACAAGGCACCGAATTTGGTGCCCTTCTCCTCAGTGGCGTATTCTTTACCATGACAGTGTCATAGGGGCCTGCCAGGGCGCCTCCTCATCCTATCAAACGTCTCGCCCATTCGCCCACCCGGACATGGGGTGGATATGCAGCATCGACAAAGACCTACAAGGTCAAGCACCCCTTTCAAGACGGCCCGTCGCGCCAGCGTCAAGGTCGGAACAATCGATGGTATGAAAGAAGTTGGCCGCGACCAAAAGCTTCATGCCCGCCGCCGACGTGCGCTGGCCGGATTCGACTCGCTTCCTCGTCCTCTTCAAAGTCTTCGACCAACACCTCATCCTCCTCCATCACGGCGGCGTTACCTCTGGCCACGATCAGCATGAAAAACAGCCGGTCTGTTCGGACCGGGCGATAATTTTTAATCTCCATCTCGATTGCGGATGCATCGAGATGGAGTCAAGCTCCCTTACCACTGAAGCCACCAGTCGGCATCGGAGACGTTTGACGTCCCCTTCGGACTGAAGATGGACTGTCTGGAGAGGACGTCGTGCGTTCTCGGTATCGCGTGGTGGCCGTCGTCTTCCTGGAACGGAGCAGGGGCGTTCCTTCACGACGTTTGGACTCGAGCCCTTGACTCTAATGGGCGCTTGGCACCGAGCCAGAATCCTGATACAGCGGTGGGCCAGCCACATTGCACCGCCACACGCATCTCCAGCTGCAGCTCAGGTAGCTGTCCCGTGAGCAACAGGCGGCTATGTAGCAAGCCAAGATGACTATCTCGGGGGGTAGCTCATCCGCCTCTTTTTCGCGCAACACATCGGTTACAAGATGAGTAGCCGCAACTGCTCAATCGTGCGACGGTGGATGATCGACGAGATGTCGACCATTTCACCGGCTAAGCAGACGCGCTAGATCGAGTGGGGAAGTACGCACAGACGGACGAGACGGAGATCCGAAAAGCGCCGGATTTTCCGTCACGTCCCTCGCTACAACGAGGTCGCCCAGTTGTTCGGGTAGATGATGCTGGCAATGGTTGCCCATTCGACGTTTCGGGCTTTGGCAAATAACTCGATGGAGTTCCGCAGCTCGTGGAGAATAAAGACCATGATTCCCACGTGTTGTGCGCTGCGATGGCGGCATAAGGCGACGACAGCACCTAGCGTTTCATTATCAATATCCTGCACGAGCTCTGGGGCTCGGTTGAGATGTTTGCCAAAGCCCGTGGGCTAGACTGGAAGACCATCCTGGACGCGGACGTCCCTGGGGAGCCAGCTCTCACGGCAGAAGAAATTGGGAGCCGATTCGACACTACCATCTCGCACCCACATGAATACTACCTCGATCGAGAGGGGATTGCCCAACGCGCCACTGTCGGTGGTGGGGTGCGGGCGGGCGTCGCCGGGGCGTCTACGGCATAGACATTCTCGGTGATGTTCGTCTACTCCCGTCCGTCGAGAAGGGCGACGGCGGCGAGATCGACTCGCAGAGCCCCCCGGATCGAGGCTGAAGATCGGGCAACCAACACCACCACCACCGACAACCACCACCACGGCCGCCACAATCGCGACGGCAGCCATCACCACGATCACAGCATCGACGACGCAGGCGCCACCGACGGTAATGACTCTGCCGGAGCTCCGGCTGATGATCTGGGGGGAGGTGGTGCGGCCTCCTCGGCCGGCTGAGGGTATCTTACCCTCGGAGATGGTGACGTTCGCTCCCCGACCGGAGCACCGACATGTGTTGTGGCGGCGTCTTCGGGCGCAGATGGATTTCTGTCAGCCCTTCGAGACGGACCTCCTGGCGGTCTCGCGCCAGGTGCATTACGAGGCCCTGGCCGTCATGCACGACGAGCGGGTCTACGCCCTCCTCGCCGATCCGGTTGCCAGACGGCGTCAGCGAGGCGGTTTGTATCGTCTGTAAAGAGAAGCTCTGCAGACGATACAAACAGCCCCACTGGCCACGTCTGGTTCCTCCCCAGACGGATACGCCGCAACTTCGATACCTTCATCGCCAGCAACTAGGCGCCGTCGAGCAGGCCAACTGGCGGTCTCAGAGGCGGAGCTGCTCCGTCTCTTTTTCGCCCAGCATACAGAGTGCGATGTCACGAGTCAGAAATTGCTCGATCGTTTAGCGACGGAGCTCCGACGGGATATTGGTCATTTTACCGACCATGCCGAAAAGCTCGACCGAGTGCCAATATACTCGCAGACCAACGTCAAAGAAATCCGCCGGTACGGAGTTGGGCGACAGAAGTCTCCGCCCCTTACTGCGCATTCCCCGCCTAGAATATGCGGGAGAGCGGACGGTAAGGGGCGGAGACTTCTGTCGCCCAGCTTCGTACAACGAGATTGCCCAGGAGTTTGGCTGGATGACGCTCGCAATCCTGGCGCATTCAGCGACCATCCGCTCCCATGCCGCCAACGCCACCGAGCGCACTTGGGGCCTAATCATCAACATCCTTCACGAGCTATGGAGCTCGTGAAGGATGTTCGCAAAAGCGCGCGACTTGGAGTGGCAGCGCATCCTCGACACGCGTCTTCGTCGGCCGCCATCAGCCCGCCGATGGAGCGCCTCGATCGGCTGGCCGAGCCGCTGACTCGGCCAGACGGCTCGGCGTGGCTGACCCGGAGGTGCACACGCTCAACTTAGGTCTTCGAAGATCTCGAACGCCATCCTTTCGGTTTCATGTACTAGCTGCCTCATGAGGCTGAAAGGGCCCTTGTAGCCCTGCGCACACCGTCGGACGTCCTGCGACCGGTAACGCTGTTGTCCGACTTTAACGCCGATGCCATGTGCCGTACTTAGAGGATCTCCGACTTACCTCACACCTCACAAGGGCCAATCTTCTTCTGACTGGCCTACAGCTTCCCCAAAAGGCTGGTCCCCCCGGACGTGTGAAGCGAAAATGTCAGCAAGATGAGAAAAGCTCGATAGGTGAAGACAACTCGGGCAGTGAGAGCGGATACCTTGGCTGTTGAAGAAAAAGGTAGAGCAAGGTAGATAAGTAGTTGAGTGAGGATGCACCTACGAGTGAATGGGATCAAGAGATGTGGAAATGTACTGGATAGAGGGACGAGGGATGGGGAGTTTAACAAGCTGCGGCGCACTTACATCTTCTGATACTTTTAATTTACTCTCCTCCCAACGTCCCTCACTTCAGCAACTCGCGAGATTCCACCAGATGTTATACCTCATCACCGAACCCTTCTCGATATCATGGCGGCGTCATCTCATATACAAAAACGGAGCTGGGTCAACCCGGCTCGATGGCTCGGATTTGTCAAGTCCTGGTGTTTAAACGGGTGAGAAAGATTGATGGCAAAGAGGCGGATCTTGGACGAAGATGCAGAGGACGAGTCGCATATGTTCGTCGCCCTGACTAAAGGCATTACCAACTACCACGACACTACATTATAAAATACACTGCGGTAAACCTGAGCACGAAGAAGGAAGGCTTCAATCGAACCAATGAAGCTACAATGAGGAAGGGGGTACCTCGGGCTGGATAGCGAAAGGGAGCGCAGGAACGATACGGATAGATAGTCGAGAATAGAGGGGCGACCCCAAGTAGATTTCGTCCGTCTGTCAGTTTACTTTTACTTTATTGGGAGGTCGATACCAGATTCTAGGTGTATTGTATGTTCACGTATATGTGCTGTCGACTGAGGAAGATCTATACTTCGGGAATGGATCAATTCATTCGCGAAGTGGCCAAGCACTTGAGGAATAGAACAGCTTTCGGAAAATGCTGTTCTATTGCCAAAGAACAGTGGTGAGATGGTCACCGTTACTTCTACTCCTCAACCTGTGGGTAGGAAATTACGATCACTCGATGTTTGACTTGGCTGTTCACCTTGGGCAATACAGTAGCCTTGGGTTAACAAGTGCGAGGGATCGTCCTTAGCGTGAATCGAACAGCTGCTTGACGAATGGAACAAGTCTTTCGGAAAGCTATGCAGTTCCCCAATAGATCAATTGATTCGCGGAGCGGGGATCTTTGCCAGTCGACAGCACATATACAACTCTCTCCCACTAAAGCTAAGATGGCTAGCGTCTCGATTTGAGATAAACGACCAGCTAGCGAGGAAGCCACCCAGCTCTCTTCCAGAGATCTCCAAAACACATCGATGGAGAAATATACAGTAGTGCAGGGGGCCCACAAGCCGTTTATTCGATAAAGATAACGACATAAATTCAAAACAAAACATCGCTTTCGCCGGAGATAAAGATGCTCTTCTTCTCCTTCTTCTCTTATCTTCTTCACACGTACCCTAATCATAAATACTTCGTCAGCCATTGTTCGTCCAGCACATCTCATTCACGCCTTAGATCATGAAAATACGAAACACGACAACGATTTCCTCGCCACAGCCGAGCTGTAACACCATAGCACTACCCTTAAACCCCTTCCCGTTCTTTCCCACTTTCTCAAAACGACCAATAACGAACGCAGATAACAGACTGACGCAGAGCCAGCACCAGCAACACAAAATCCAGATATGAAATCAACAAACGCACCTTTCCTCGCCCCCTGAAAAAAGAACCTAACAATAAACACCTGCAACCCCGCCATAGTAACCATCAACAAACTCTCGATGACGGAAAAGTTGAAAATCCTCCTCTCCGTGGAGCGCACAGTGCTGAAATTCCGATTCTCTCGGGTCCGGAAATATTTCTGATTCCTCGTAATCGTCGATAACTGCGTTGAGAGTTTAAAGATACTTTCTTCCAAGATGGAGGTCTGTTCGGGAGATGTCCCCTGTTTTGAAGGTAATTTGGCGCGTTCTTCGTTTTCGACCTTCACCATACCATATCATTCCTTTATTAGCAGGTGGTTGTAGCAGTAGGGGGGGAAGACGAATGAGGGTGGAGAGGAGAGGGGACATACGGCAATCTCGAAATCAACGATTTTATCGGCGAACGTGGACATCTCATTGTTGAAACAACAGCGATATTCGCCTACTTCGTTCGCCGTGAAGACGAAATCCCCTTGGCGCTCTTTGGACCCGTCCAGGATCACTTTGTTGTTCGGGCCGGTGACGGAGTAGTCGACGTCGAAGGAGCCGCCGGATTGAACCTATCGTTTCTCATTCGTCATGATTAATTTTCAATTCATTGATATGGCCGTCAGTGGACGATGCCAAGCGTGACTAAAGTTCTATGAAGTCGTGGGCGAGGGATGGGGCTGAGGGTATTGGCAGCAGCTTGAGAGGCTTCGATACTCCCCTGTAAGAGAGAAGGAACGGGAAAGCCTGGATGGGCAGTCCAGAGGGGATGGAGCCAGGGAAATAAAGTGGAACACGCACAGCGAAATAAAACGCCATCTTGGAACCAGGCTGGTCAACCCAAGCGTAGAAACACGCTTTCTCATTCGGTGCCAGTTTGTAGGTCAATGCCGTGCTGGATACCAAGGTGCATAGATAGGCCAGTAGGCCGTATGCGAACAATGAAGGATGCATGGCTGCGTTGTTGGTGGTGCTAAAGCTGATCGCCGGTGCCGTTGGATGTGGAACGAAAGATTCCGGGCCTGAAGTGGACACAATGTTGCGCTCGAGGTCGACTACGGTGGACAAAATGTATCGAGTGTGCAGATGGCTGCAATTGGTGGATAGCCAGAGATACTTAAGCGCGATAGCCAAGCGCTGTGGACACGTAGTCACATGATTGCTGTTCTGGGTAACTTCGGAGTCTAAGCCAACGTCAGTCGATCAACAAGATGCAACTTCCGAAAATTATAGCTCCTCTTATAGCGCGTATCAGAGCTCGATAAGTAGTTTAATTGATTCCCCAGATTGGAGAGATTCATTTGCCAATTCGAACGGGCTCAAACGGGCTAAGAAATATCAAGTGGTGGGTGCGGCGTGCTGGTCGACGTGAAAGTAGCTGCGTTCTAATGCGTTGAGATGGATTACTTCATCATCTATGGGGTTTTGCTTCAGAAGGAGCCAGCATGTGGTCAATGGCGCCTATTCATTCTTGACAATTATCAGAGGATGGCAATTTAGTGTTCGTTCAACATAGCCAGGCATGATCATACATCTGCTGTTTCTGAAGATAATAACCCAATGGAGTAGAAAGTGATTTCCCGAACCAGCAACGCCCATTCAGTGCTACTACCCTCTAGGATATGCATGCGAACTGTCCATTTCCATTGCTACCTAATCATCACGTCATTCGTGCGTGATAACTATCGAATAATGATCCCATCCCCCCGACCCGCCGTAGTGCCCTTCGATCGATCGACGTGGTCCAGACCCAGGAGATGATTGTCACCGTTGGCTAAGAGATCGTGAACGACATCCTCTAGAATCGGCTGATTAGCAAGCAGAACTAGAGTGGAATGCTATTAGGACACGAACCGTCATTCAGATACATGGCTTTCGAATATAGAGCACGGGGCACCAGAGCAAATTTGATCTTCTCAAATTGTTTCTCCTGGATACCCGTTCGCTTCTGCAGCCGCGCTTTGGTATCCTTGAAGATTTCGCCCTGAGATGTATTAGCAGTTACTATTGCAGCAGTCACGGATGTCACTCACCGGCAGCACGACAAACCGAAACGGTACCCCGTGATATCTTGACGGCTCTCGATTGAAGTGGAATGCATCGATGAACTTGCTCTTCGGCGGCGCTTCGGTCTCTTCCTCGGGGATCATCTCGGCGTACAACGTCACGTACTCGCTGATGTTGGTGACGAGGGTTTTAGGCCCGGGGGTCTTGTAGATCTTGCAGTTGTGCACCTCGTACAAACTCATATTTTCTGCCGAGCCCTCGGGAAGATTGAGCTTCTTCTCCAACACGGCCATGGCATCCCCGACGGTGCCATTCTTGGGTACGAGCAACTCGAACGTCTCCTACGTCGCAATTAGAACCGATCAACCGAGCAAGACAGCAGCACTCACCTCCTTGGAAATACCCTCGCTGAGCCACGTTACCTTGAGCAGCTTCTTCGTTTCCAGCTCGCTCAGACTCAAATCGAGCACCTCGAAATACAACGCCATAGCGGGCCGGATCGACTGAGTCGTCAAGATGTGATGCAAATTCATGGGTGGCGTACGTCGGATGACCGTCTTGGGATTCCCCGTCGCGGTATTCACACTCCAAAACCGGAGATGCGTGGGATCGACTTTGAGATGCTCGCCCACCTTGGCAGCGACCTGGTCGTACAGCATGCGTCGGCTTAGATCCAGGTCGAAGCTCTCTTCCTCCCGATTGACCGCGTTCTTGGGCACAAACCGAACCATCAGCCGATTGCAGAGGTAGTCGTAGAACTCGCGAGCGTTGGTGTAGCCGCCGCTTTGTGAGATGGTCGATGCCCTATAATCTATTAGCACATCAATTTCACAAGGTTTGGACAACTGCGTACTCTTCGCTAGAGAGCGCTTTCTGAAAGCAGACCACATCGCCATCCTGGATCTCGGCCTGAAATAGGATCTGAGTTGGCTTCAGCGGCTCAATCATCCCGGGTTTGATCTCCTGAGGACGCAATTAGCATTTAGTAACCCCTCAAGGTTACACTTGTAGACGTACCTCGTAGAGCTCGATCGAGGTATCTTCAGACCATCCGGCGATCGTGGTGATCTTTGGGAACAGCTCGGCCACCTTAGCGCGTCGCGGAATGTAGACATGCCCCACCCCTTTCAATGTCTGATTCGTGGCGTCAAAGTGCTTCAGGAAGATCAGCGTGAGTGGGTTATCCGTTCCAGATGCTTGCACATCTGGCCAGACAGGTTTGCCCTCGTCATCCGAGCTCTCCGCCACCTCAGCCCAGAACCGACATCCACTGTTCAACGTTCCGTGCTGGTTGTATGCTTCCTCGATGGCCATCCCCGGCTCCTTCAAAATCTGATCAGGGCGAGAGGTTTTGTTCTGCCGGTTCACAATCACCCACAGCCGGACATGGTCTGCTGGTCGACCTAGGTTCTGCGCCACCTCCGCCGTAAACTCTTTCACGGTACTGGTCCGCAGCACTCGATACAAGCGTGGGGCGGCCGGGTCTCCTTCCGGGTCGGAATCGAACGAGGCAAGATCTAGTCCTTGGTAGTTCTTGAACGTCTCATCGGTGACCACCCCCACCGTGAGGTAGAGGTGCTGCTCTTCACGTTCTTTTCTTCGCTGTTCCCGTAAGGCTCGCTCCTCTTCCAGCCTCTTCTCTGTGGCCACATTAGCTGTCTGTGCCATCCTCGGAGCGAGCTAGACTCACGGAGATGCGGCGGGGTGTCGTCTTGGGTGACCTCGACCAGGACATTGTCCAACCGCGACTGGCGGATGTACACCAACATGTACGCGCTCATCGATCGCTTCGTCGATAGCGTCCGGGTGTATGGGTTTCGTACCCCCGCTGTTCCATTCGCCATGTCATAGTCGCCACCGT
>QQTW01000165.1_pt1 | contig 37964 bp, 30 predicted proteins | sample 1904831 | NCBI WGS metagenome assembly QQTW01 (sample SAMN09435610, study PRJNA476489) | Subsurface metagenome, whole genome shotgun sequencing project.
ATTAGGACAATGAATCGATTTAAACCTGTTTTCTTTTCTGGATAAAAGGTTTTATTTACTACTTGTTAATTTCGGAAACTGACAAAAGAGGGTTAGATGAGTATTTGCGCTGGCGGGGCCAGGAGTTGTTCGTGATGGGTGGTTTAGCTGGATTACAGGTGGGACCAGTAGCACGAAATTTATCAGGAGCAAGGATGGCAAACGAACGAATTGTTCCAGCTTTAACTAAATCCAGTATTACTCTCTCTCAAATTAAAACTGCCTGAGATGAATCTGGTTGTTAGTTGGCAGGGTTTACTCGTTCGAGAAGTAGGGCAGCTATGATGCGCTATCAAAATCTATTACCAATTCATTTTTCGCTAAATGCCCAAGCTTGATTCCAGTTTTCTGGTACACCATGTTCTAGCAAATGTTCGACTCGCTCTAGGTAAAGTTTCGCTGTTTTATCGGCGGCATTAGTGCTTAACACTCGTTCAAAACAGGCTTTGGCATCAGTGAGGGCAAGATTGTGATAACAGCTTATTCCTTGAGCAAAATTGGTTTGAGTTTGCTGTTTGAGGTGGCAGATTTCTTCAATTTCAGCATCTAAAACTTCGTAGACTGCGATCGCTTCATTTCTCCCTTTGACAATCGCCCGATCTAAAAAGCGGATTTGATATTGAGCGGGATTGCTCAGATGCTCTAGGGTTTGACCGGAAATTAGCATTGAAACCCCATAAAACTTAGTTAAACCTTCTAACCGTGCGGTCAAATTGACATTATCAGAATAAGCATCTCCTTGAATCCGGCTATCTTCTCCCACCATTCCCAACATCATGTGTCCGACATGAATGCCAATGCCCACTTGGACAGGCAATTTACCACTGCCAGTGCGCTCTAAGTTGTATTCTTGCACCCGTTTTTGCTTGGCAATGCCTGCTTTAATGGCATCATCCGCGCCTTCAGGAAACACCGCCATCATGCCGTCTCCGAGAAACTTGACAATGATGCCATAATGATTGCGAATCTCTGGACTGACTCGTTTTAGGTAGGCATTGACGAAGTTAAAGTTTTCTTGAGGAGTCATGCTTTCGGAAAGGGTTGTAAAGGAGCGAATATCGCTAAACATAACTGCCATTGTTTTGCTGACATAATCGCCGAGTTTGACTTCGGTAACGCTATCTTTGCGAAGAAATTGCAGATATTCCGAAGGAAAAAATCGCGCGTAGGAATCTTTCAAATCCTGGTTTTGAGCATTGGCATCTAGCAACTCTTTTTCGCGGGCTTTAACGGTTTTGACCATATGAGTAAACACCCGTGCCAGTTGTCCTAGTTCGTCCTCGCGCACAGCAACATCGCTTAGGCTTTCTGGCGTGAAAGTGTCTTGTTCAAAGGCATTGGCGGCGTAAGTCAATTTGTCTACCTGCTGAATGTACAATGCCTGTCGCAAGTTTTCGTCTTGTAGCAGCGCTTCAGCTTCTTGGCGCTTGAGTAGGTTTGTGTAGGCGCTGGAGTGGTAACGGATGCGGGCGATTAATTCAACGCGATCAGGCAACTTTACTAGGTAGTCATTCGCGCCCAGTTCAAAGGCTTGCGCCTTGATGATTGGTTCCTCTTTGCTTGACAGCACAATTAACGGAATCTGACTCGTCGGTGCATCGCGCGATCGCAAAAATCGTACCAGTAATAACCCATCCATCTGCGGCATCACCAAGTCTTGCAATATCACCGTCGGATGACACTCTTTAGCAACTTTGAGGGCCTGAGTTGGATCATTGCAGTAATGAAAAACAATATCATTTTCCCCAGCCAGCATCCGCCGCACAGCTTCCCCAATAATAGATTGATCGTCGATGAGCAGAACGCTGATGAAATCGTCCATTGGGGATAATTAGCGGTTGACTACGGAGCGATAAATTAGCGAAGTTGCGATTGCTTCAGGATTAATAACTTCAACGGCGGCGTTTAGCTCAACGGCGGCTCTAGGCATTCCGTAAACAATGCAACTTACTTTGTCTTGGGCGATCGTATGCCAGCCTTGACTGCGGAGCAGTTTGAGTCCTACTGCACCATCTCGCCCCATACCCGTAAGCAGTACGGCAGTTCCTTTGTGCGTCCAGTATTGAGCGATACTTTTAAAAAATACATCAATTGAGGGGCGGTAAGGATAGTCAATGGGATCTTTAGTGTAATTGAGCGTATGGTTAGATTGCAGAGAGAGGTGATCGTTTGTGCAAGCAACTGTAACAATTCCTTTTTCTAGGCGATCGCCTGCGGATGCTTTTTTTACAGTTAACGGTGTAAGCTGGTTCAGCCAGTCAATCATGCCCACAGCAAACTGAGCATCAACGTGTTGAACTATAGCGATCGCCGCTCCAAAATCTGCTGGCAAACGAGAGAGAATAGTAGCTAGGGCTTTGGGCCCGCCTGTAGATGAGCCAATCGCAATCAGGGGAGGTAGTGGGATAGAAGGGTTTGTTTGAGATTTAATTAAGGTGAAATTGAGGTGAGAAGGAGGAGATTTACCAATTAGTTTACTAATCGTCGTAATTTTTCTTAGTAGGGCAGTGTGGGAAGCGTCTGGTTTTCCTTGGCTGCCTAAAATTGGCGTATCAACAGCGTCTAGCGCCCCATAACTCATTGCTTCAAACACTTTGGCGGCATTTTGCCCGACACTAGCAGTTACAATTACAATCGCACAAGGGGACTGTTTCATAATCTGACGAGTTGCTTCAACCCCATCCATTCCAGGCATAATCAAATCCATCAAAATCAAGTCTGGGGTATCTTTGGCGCATTTAGCAACCGCTTCAACGCCGCCCGTCGCAATCCAAGCAACTTGATATTCTGGGATAGTCAACAGCACTCGTCGCAGGACTTCGACGGCGATTGGCATATCGTTGACAATGGCGATTTTCATTTTGTATTACTCACCAATCAAATCCACTACAGCCTCGATTAAGGTGTCGTCATGAAAGCTACTCTTAGTTAAATAATAATCTGCGCCAGCCTCTAAGCCTTGAATCCTGTCTTCTTCGCGATCGCGGTAAGACACGACAATTACCGGAACTGAATTTAGACGCGGATGGCTTTTAATTTGCTTAATTAGTTCAATTCCATTCATTCGGGGCATATCAATATCGCTGATTACTAAATCGTAAGGCACAGATCGAACCGCATTCCAGCCCTCCATGCCATCTACAGCAACTTCAACTGTATAGCCTCGGTTCTGTAGCAGTTTGCGTTCTACTTCCCGCACCGTAATCGAATCATCGACCACTAGCACTCGTTTGGCTTGGCGCTGGGTTGCAAAACCTGGAACGATTGCTTCTGCACCAACTTTGGCTAACCGAGAAGTGTTAAGAAGATTATTTACAGATCGTACCAGGTCAGACACATCTACGATCAAAACTAGCGACCCATCGCCCATCAATGCGGCGGCGCTGATATCTTGTACTTTGCCCAAACGAGCATCTAGAGGACGCACAACTAGCTCCTGTTCTCCCAAACAGCGATCGACGACGATTCCATAAGTATCTGAGGGATCGCTAATAATCACCACCCAAAGCGGGTCGGGGATTACGGTGGGCGGCGGCAAATTAAGAACTTGGTAAGCGGGAATCAAACCAATGTTCTTTTGGTCAATCGTAGAGTATTGACGAGTTTCAATTGTGGCGATTTCTGACTTTTTGACATTGACAATTTGGTCAATTCGTGCTAGAGGAAATGCGTAAGGTTCGCCAGAAATCTCAACGAGCAAAGTCCGCACAACCGAGAGCGTTAAAGGCAATTGGAAATGAAAACTCGTTCCACGTCCAGGCTGAGAAGCTGCTCTTACTGTCCCTCCGACTTCCTGAGCCATACTTTTAGCAATATCTAACCCCACCCCTCGACCAGAAAGTTCGCTTACCTGTTTAGAGAGCGAAAATCCCGATAAAAATAAAAACTCCATCAATTCGTTATCAGTTAGTTTCGCTGCGACTTCCGCCGTTACCAGCTTTTTGTCAACTACTTGCTGGCGTAACGTTTCTGGAGTAATGCCTTTGCCATCGTCTGCAACAACGATCGCTAACATACCGCCGCGATGGACAGCTTCTAGACGAATAGTTCCCATTGGTAGCTTTCCAGATGCCAGTCGAACTTCTGGTAATTCTATACCGTGATCGACAGCGTTTCGCAGAATATGGGTAAGGGGAGCTTCTAGTTTTTTGAGAATATCGCGATCAACTGCCGTTAATTCGCCGATAATATCCAGCTTGACTTGCTTATTTAATTTGCGGGCAATATCGCGAACCATCCGCTTAAAACTCTGTACGCCGTCGGCAAACGGGCGCATATGAGAAGCGATTACTTCTCGATAAAGGCGATCAGATAAGTTGGCGGTACGCTGGACAAATCCTTCTAGTTGCGTAACGCGATCGCCTGTTAAGTCACGACATTCTTGCTCTTTGCGTCGAGCAATTTCTAATAGCGTCATTGCTTCTGAACTAAGGGAACGGCTAGAAATCGCCTCTAGTTGTAATTTCTCTAAACACTTAGCAAGCTCTAACTGACGAGATTTTAGCAGCATCAGAGAATCAATAAACGGATTTAGCCAATTTGCTTCAATCATCGATTCTCCAGCTAGTCCCATCATCCGATTCAGGTTCTCCGCATTTACCCGCACTACCCGATCTTGAGTAGTAATTGGTTCTATTGCTACGTCAAGCTCGTCAGCCTCGTGAACCAATAAAACTGATGTCTCCATCACTGGAGACGGGACGGTAAGGGAAATCGGTTCAGTTTCAGCTATTGGCGCAGAATTGATACTGTCAAAATTTGGTGTAGGTTTAGTCGGAGACTGAGGAACTAAAGCGACTCCTGGGGTTTGGATGGTAGAAATCGCAGCTTGAATAGAGCTAATTTCCGCTTCCTTAGTCGAGTCATGTAAATCGCTCAATGAACTGAAGCTTTGAAGTAAATCGACTCCGTGCAACAGTACGTCAATTTGGTCGCCTGTTAAAGTAATTGTTTGGTTTTGGGCGGCAACAAAACAATCTTCCATGACGTGAGCTAACCCCACTGCTGCATCTAGTCCGACAATTCGAGCGGCTCCTTTAATAGAATGAGCCGCGCGCATCAGCGCTTCTAATTCTTGAGCAGAGTTAGGATTAGTTTCTAACGCCAGTAGACCGTCAGTTAAAGTCGTCACCTGTGCCTCGACTTCTAAACGAAACAAGTCAAGCATGGAACTATCAAGAAGGGATGAAGCCACAACGGCTATAGGGCTATCTGTAATTGCCTCCACTGGAGAGGAATTGATTATACTTGCTGGCTCCACACTTGTATCAGTTGTTAAAGGTTGCTGGGCAGTATCTATTGCCGCCTGCGTACTTGAAAAGTCCTCAGCGTGCGCTGCTAACCAGCCTTCTAAGTCTTCTGCGTGGCTGATACCGACAAGGAGATCCAGGGCGTGTAGTAAGGAATCGATTTGCTTTTGGGTCAATGGCAGCGTAGAAGAACCGCCGTCATCTAGCAAGCCCGTCATTGCTGCCGCTAAATTTGCGATCGCCTCAAGTTCGACCAGCTGGGCAGATCCGGCGATCGCCCGCAAAGACTGCAACGCTGTCTCTAATTGGCTCACTTCAAGGGGCTGCTGTTTTAAATTCGCTAGGCTCTGCTTTAAGCCAGTGACTTGAATTGCCACTTCTTGACGAAACAAATCTAGCATTGAATAATCGCCCATATTTTCTCCAAAACCTGCTAAATGCGGCGAGCAAGCATATCTAATAATAGTTCGGCATTTAGGTAATTCACCTTTTTATCATGCCAGTCAATCACTCCTTGGCTGTAGGTTTCCTGCGATCTAGAAATGACGACAGGCGTAGCTTTAAATTCGTTGAAGTGGAAGCGGTAGATTCGATGTACTTCATCAACCGGAAACACCCATTTACCATTTTTGCCCACAACAAGCATCCGACAATCTCTGTCGCTAGATGGTGGCTTTATGGTTTCCAGCCCTAGAAGATGACTCAAAGACGCACATAGCAGGATTTCACCGCGAATATTAACTAGCCCCAAAAACAAGTCATTGCTGCGGTGAGGCAAGGTATGAATCGCGCTAGGATGAGTAACTTCTTGCAATACGCCTACAGGTAAGGCAAATAATTCATTGCTCAAGCGAAAAATGATCGCACTAAAAGTGTCTACGGCTCGTCCAATTACAGCCGCTTGATCGCCACCCGCCAAGGGCGATTGGGTTTGATGCGAAGCTATGGTCGCCGTCCATTCGTTTAAGTAGTCTACTGGAACTTCGCGCTCTAGCAAACTGCGTCCTGCCGTTGAATATACAGGACAGTTGCGGCAGTGAATTACAGTTTCTAGCTCCTTACAGGTGCGATCGCCGTATACGCCGATTTTGTTCCAGCAATTATTGACTTGATGTGGCGTAATCCTCGCGTCCATTTTAGTTTAGACCTTAAACTGGGAAATTTCTCGCTGTAAGCCTTGAGTGGCATTATCTAGCTGCGTCAAAGCGTTATTTGTTTCTTGCAAAGATTGGACTGTTTGATGAGAAGCTTCACTTAGTTGAGAAATCGCTGTACTAATTTGTTCTGCACCGCGATATTGTTCGTCCATACTTTGGCAAACAACGCCAAACTGCGGCGCTAGAGACTGGACATCTTTAATAAAACCACCGATTTGAGTGCTAATATCGCCGACATCCTCAACATATTGACTGACTTCTCGGCTAAATTTATCCACCTCCATTACGCCTGTAGACACCGACAATTGCATCTCTTTAACCATTTGCTCAATTTCTAGGGTTGCAACTGCTGATTGGTCTGCCAGACGGCGAATTTCTCGCGCTACTACCGCAAACCCTGCGCCGTACTCCCCTGCTTTTTCAGCTTCGATCGCGGCGTTAAGAGATAGTAAATTTGTTTGATCGGCAACTTTGGTAATAGTGGCAACAACGTTATTGATATTATTTGCTTTTTCATCCATGATCTTTAATTTTAAAGAAATTGAGTTAGTCGCCAACCCTAAATTCTGCATCGCCCCTTGAATTTTCTCTAAGTTTATTTGGCTATTGGCTGCGGATTGAGTTGTTATCTGCGCCGTTTTCGTCACCTCTTCCATCCCCTTTACTAAGTCGCCAGCCGTTGTCGCAATTTGCCTAGAGGTTGCATTTACTTCGTTTATGGACGCAACTTGCTCATTTACCGTTGCTTCTAGCTGTCTTCCAGCGGCGGCAATTTGAGTTGTTGATGTCCCAATTTGAATCCCTGACCTTTGCGCTTGAGCGATTAACAAATTCAAATTTTTAGTCATGTTTTTAAACGCTACTAAGAGTCGCTCTACTTCCGTGCCATCTCTAGTAACTTCAATTTCTTGAGTGAGGTCGCCATCGGCGATCGCTATTGCCGCGTTCACTACTTTGGGAAGTTGTCTTTTGAGCGGTAAAGTTGTCCACAACCCAGCTAAAATAGTCGCTAGAATCGTTAGCCCGGTGCCAATAATAATTAATTCCAGCAAAAACTGCTGAGAGTTTCTTACAGTTTGATTGCTTTGCCTAAGTTGAGTCGTTAGTTGATTTATCAACCGATTGCGGCGATCAATTACGGTGGCAATCTTGGGTTTATTTACTTCCACTCGCGCTTGGGCTAAATTTTTTTCATTCACCAACTGGATCGCGTTCTGCGAAATTTCGGCGTAACTTTCACCTAATTGATACAGTTCATTAACGAGTTCTCTTGTTGTGGGGTCAGAAATCGCTCTCAGATTTCTGGCGCTTTGCATAAACGCATCGTATCCTTCGTTATAGATGTTGACGTGGGAGCGATCACTTGGAAAAATCAGGTAGCCCCGTGTAGAGCCGATCATCCGATTGATTCCCGCGGCCATCGTATCTGTACTTCTAATATTTTGTTCGGTTTGGTCGGCTACTGCTTGTAACTTGAAGGCGTTTCTAGTGGATGAGTAAACTATGAAGCTCAATACCAGCAAAGCCAATAAAGGAATTGAGTAGCCAAGTAAAATCCGATTTGTAATTCTATTCCACATCGCTCGAACCGTTGATTGGACTTTTATTTGGAGTTTTGAGCAGCCGTTGAACGCGCTGTCTTAAGATTTGGGCTTTGAGATGATTTCCTCGTTGCTCTAATAATAGTGCTAACCCAATTAGGGCATTGATAGCGTGGGGATTGAGATAAATCGCTTTACTAAAAAACTGTTCTGCTTGTTCAAATCGGTCAAGTCCTTGATAGATTTCGCCTAACAAAATGTAAGCTTCAGCATCGATGCGGTTGGCGCTCAAGTATGATTCGCCTAGTTTTGCTGCCTCGATCAATTGTCCTCTGTCGGCTAACTGTTTAGCAATTTCAAGTTGAGGAGGAGACGACACGGCGCGAATAGTTGGCGGTGGTTGAATTTGAGAATCGGCAGTATTAAAAGTTACCCTTGTAACTTTTGGCAAAGCATTGGGGACGCGAAGCCCGGTTACGGGCGCGCTTGCGCTATCGCCTTTACGGTAAGCAAAGGCGAATGGATGACGAATAGACGTATAGTTAGCCGGAATTTGCCCTGTTTCTGCCGCGCCGACAAAAAATAGACCTCCAGGCGCTAAGGCTCGATCTAACGCTTGCATCCCTTGATTTCGGGCAGTACCATCTAGGTAAATTAATAGATTGCGGCAGAAAATAACTTGATATTTGCCTCCAGCTAAAAATCCGGGGTTTAAAAGATTTCCCTGAATAAATTTTACGGTGTCGCAGACAAAAGGGCGCACTTGGTAGCTGTCAGCGACTGGCTCAAAGTAACGCCCTTTTGCTCCAGAGCGATCATCGCCACCGCGAAAGGATCTTTTACTGTAGATTCCTTGTTTTGCCCTCAGTAATGCCCGTTTGCTGACATCAACCGCATCAATGCAAAACTGAGTAGGCTTTAAGCCAGAATCTAACAGCGTCATAGCGATTGAGTAAGGTTCTTCTCCAGTCGAACAAGGTACGCTGAGAACGCGCAAAATGCTGAAATTTGCTTTTAGCCACTCGGATCTGACGTATTGACTGAGATAAACAAATGGTTCAGAGTCCCGAAAAAACCAAGTTTCTGGAACAACTACAGTTTCGATTAGTTCTTCAAGTTCTCTAGCCACAGTTTGTAAGTGACGCAGGTAAGCCGCCCGATCAGGTAAGCCACAAGCAATTTGACGTTGTTCAACGGCTCTGGCGATCGCTCTTGAACCGATACTGTTGGCATCTAAGCCAATTTTATGCCTCAACAAGGCTTCAATTACTGCTTGCACCATTAGTTTCGATGCTTCCCCCGGCTAACAGCGATGCGTGTTGGGCTTCTGTGATCAGATGCTCCCAATGAATAAGTTGAATCATGCCTAATTCATCCATGAACATTTCACCAAGATAAGGCACATCGCTGGCGATCGCAGGGCTTTTTGAATCTATATCAGGTCTTTGCAAGGTTTCGGTGACTCGTTCTGCCATCAGTCCCAAACGCTGCTGTCTGCCGTCTTTTGCCTTATAGTTAACCATAACTATTCGAGTGCTGAAACGAGGACGGCAAGTTGTCCCCCCAATCAGGTTACATAAGTCAATAACAGGAACAATAGTGCCGTGATAGTTGAAAAATCCAGCTACATATTCTGGAACATGATAAATTTTCCTTAGTGCAACCATCGCAATCACTTCAACGACTTGAGAACTATCGAGGGCATAAAGATTGTCTCCGACATGAAACAGTAGCATTAGCATTTGTTTAACTCAAATGCCAAAAATGGCTCTAATTCGTTTGCGAATTTGATTAAACGGCGTTTCTTCAATATTTGTTGCGCCAATTGTAATCCCTAAAGTTTTCAACGTTTCCTGACGCTGAGATAACTCCTCAGCAATTTTGTCTGCTAAGTCTTGATGTTTCTGCAACAGGCTTTGCAGATTATCGCGGTCAACTACAAACAAAATTGTTTCTTCTATAGTACGCAGCGTTGCTGTGCGCGGACTCCCCATCAGGAGCGACATTTCCCCAATAAATTCTCCGCTAGTGCGAACCGCCACTTGTTGAGCAATCGATTCGACAACCACTTCCACCGCACCTGACAGAATGATATAAAACGAATCGCCCGGATCGTTTTCTCGGCAAATAATTTCATTGCTTGCCAATTTTTTGCGGTATCCTTTTTCAATTACTTGCCTAAGTTCAACATCACTACATTGCTGAAAATAGCTGACTTTTCGCAGCAAGTCGCGCAACAGGAGACCGCCAATTGGCTGTTCTGATGCTGTGGAGCTAGAAGTGCGAAGCCCGTTACCGTTCCAGCTTGCGCTATCGCCTACTACCGAACCATTAATTGTTTGCTTAGTTGACAACTGAAGTAATGCCCCTAGCGTTGGTAGGTTTTCTAGTAAAACTGCTGTTGGGGCTGATTTGGTGTTAATAGCGCGATCGCGAAATTCTGTTTCAACCAAAAATTGCAGCGCACTTTTAATTGCGTCCATTTCTATCGGATTCTGAATCCAAACCAATAGTTCAAATCTTAGAGTATCTTTTTTTACGCCTTTGAAGTACACCTCTGGCGACGGTGAAGATAAAACTCTAGATTCTTGACGAGCAGCCGCGAGTAAGGCTTCCATCACGGTAAATGAGTCGCTTTCCTCTACTACCCGCACTTTGATATTAATCCGACAGTTAGGATCGCCGTAGCTCCAATTGACTACATTATTGTCAAGAAAACGGCTATTTGGCACGATCACAACTATGCCGTTAACAGTACGAATTGTTGTCGAGCGGATAGCAATTTTTTCAACTATTCCGGCTAATTTATCGACTTCAACATAATCACCCACTTTGATTGGTTGTTCAAATAATAAAGTTAGACCGCTAATAAAATTACTTGCTAAATTCTGTAAGCCTATCCCGAAGCCGATTCCCAGCGCGCCTGCAAATACGGCTAAAGAACTGAGATTAATTCCCGTTGTTTGCAAAACAATTAGTAAGCCAACAATCGTAACGATATAGCTTGTAATTGCCGAAAGCGATTCGCGCGTGCCAACATCTAATCCAAAGGAAGGTAGAATGCGTTGTTTTAGTAATTGCTTCGTTGTACTTGAAATCGCCAAAACTACGATCGCCCAAGCAATCAATTCTGTAATCGATCCAAAGGAAAATTTCTCTCCTCCAAACGCGAACAAACTGATGTTAAAGGCGTTTAATAAAGATTGAACAAGATATTCTACTTGCTCCTTAGCCCAGTCGAGTGCTGATTGCAATTGCATATTTAGAAGCTGCCAACAACCCGCTTAATATTAACAAACTTTAAGTTGCGCGCCTAAGCAGTAGCAAAACCTAGAGCCTTACTTTTCTTTTCTAGCCTTTAAGGTCATGACGGAAGGAAACGTTACTACTTAGCGCGAACAGAGTTGAGAATGCTTGTAATATGAAAAAGTTATGTAAAAATCCTATCACATTCAGCAATTCTATAAAAAGTGTCTAAAATAGCGCATTCCAAATCTGCTGCAAACCCCCTCGTCTTGAATCTGATTTCAGGCGCGACTATGGGACTATTAATCGTTATTACCGCCGCCTCGTTTGGCACAGTAATTTTTTCTGGGGAACTCTCAAGCGCCGCGCCATCGGGGATCGGGCTGATTATATTTAGTGCGACCGTTGTCAGTGCGATCGCTACTTGCTTGAGTTACTATTCCCCGATTGTGGCGACGGTTTCAGAGCCTAGCATTCCCGTGCTGAGTCTGGTGGCTCGCCAAATCTTTGAGCAGATGCCAAACGCTGCGTTTGAGGACAAGCTGTTTACAGTAACAGCCACGATTATTGTCTACACAGTAGGTAGCGGCATCATTTTTCTAGCTTTAGGACAGTTTAAGCTGGGTGGATTCGTCCGGTTTATTCCCTATCCGGTTGTGGGTGGCTTTTTAGCAGGAACAGGAGCGCTGTTAATTTTAGGTGCGTTTCATACCATTAGTGGCATCGATCACCACCACTTCACTATTTCGGCATTGTTTCAGCCGATTGTCTTGCTACAATGGGTTCCCGCTTTGATGTTTGCGATCGCGATGTTTGCGCTTCCCCACCGCATCGATCATTTTTTGGTAATTCCTGGGATTATTATAGGTTCGATTGCACTGTTTTATGTGGGGTTAGCAATAACGGGAACCCCAATTGCCCAGGCACAGGAGCAAGGGTTGCTACTGGCGAAAATTGCTCCAGGAGGTCTTTATAACTTTGGTACATTCCAGTCGCTGGGTGGAGCGGATTGGAGTGTTGTTACTAGGCAAATTCCAAGTATAGCAGCACTCTGGCTGGTCGATTCGATGGCGCTGTTGCTGAATGCGAACGGAATTGAGTTACTAGCGGGGCGGGATTTGGATCTTAATCACGAGCTAAAAGTTGCTGGAACTGCGACGATCGCGTCGGGAATAGGTGGCGGTATCGGCGGATTTGGCAGTGTGGCAGAAAACACGCTTTCTCGCAATTTAGGGGCAAGCAGTCGTCTTGCAGGTAGGTTAGTCGCAGGTATTTGCCTAGCAATGCTATTGGGTGGCGCGGCGCTGCTATCGTACATTCCTAAATTAATCTTGGTGGGAATTCCACTGCTACTAGGAATAGAATTCTTTTATGAATGGCTCTATCGAGGATGGTTCAAATTTTCGCGCTCAGATTACGCGACTATCGTTTTGATTGTCCTGGTAACTGCAACCCTAGGCTATCTTCAGGGTATTGGAGTCGGATTAATTGCCGCGATCGTGCTATTTGTGGTCAGTTATAGTCGTTTGACGATTACAAAACGGGCAAGCTCTGGGAATTATCATTACAGTAATGTGATGCGAACTTCTGAGGAAACGGACATCTTGCAAGTAGAAGGAGAGCAGATTTATATTCTGGAATTGCAAGGATTAATCTTTTTTGGGACGGCAAATAAATTACTTAATCAGATCCGCAGTCGTATTGACGATTCTGCCGCCAAAGAAGTTAGATTTGTAGTTTTAGACTTTCGTTTGGTAAGCGGACTTGATGCTTCAGCTGTGCTTAGTTTTGCCAAACTTAAGCAAGTTGCAACCCAAAAGCAGATTCACGTGTTGTTTACTAATTTGTCACCAGAGGCGATGCAACTGTTGCAGCAGGGAGAATGTTTAGAAGCTGACGATCCTTTCTGTCATGTTTTTGCTGACTTGGATCGGGGGTTGGAATGGTGCGAACAACAAGTTCTGCAAACGAGCAGTTTATGTCAGTTAAAAGAGCGAAGTCTACACGAATATTTGGAATCAGATTTTGCCGATCCCAAACAAGTCGATCGCCTAATGAACTGTCTTGAAGTTCGTCAAATAGCTGCGGGGGAACATCTGTTTCGGCAAGGCGATCCTTTTGATGGTTTATATTTTATTGGATCGGGGCAAGTAAGTGTAGTGCTAGAACTGGGTGAGGGACAAACTAAGCGCATTCGTACCTATACCGTAGGCAACACAATTGGCGAAATGGGTCTTTATCGCAAAACCCAGAGGATGGCATCGGTTGTTGCTGACAAACCAACCACTGTGTATTTTCTGGCTACAGAAGCGTTTACGCAAATTGAAGCAAAAGACCCTCTGCTGGCATCTAATATTCATCGATTTATTGTCAATTTGTTGGCAGAAAGGCTTAATCATCGGGAGCAAGAACTAAAGAATCTTTTACAATCGTCTTAGAGTTGATGTATCGTTCAAATTCAAAAAATTGTAGTAGCACTTCAAGAGTTGCGTCTTCGTCGGTTGGTGTCTTTGCTTCAACTTCTGCGATTGCGGTTGGGTTTAGGTACTTAAACACTTCATGGAGTGGTGAAATTGCATCTGCTGGAAAGTCGGCAATTTCACGATCCAACCTTGCAGCCCGGCTTTTAGCAAAGTTTACTTGAAAGCGGCATCGCTTAAGTAAGCGTTTCTGGATATTTTGATAAAGCTCAAAGTTGTTCGATTTTAAAGAGTAGATTGTTCCATCCAAAATAAGTGGAATCAAATCGAGGTTTTCTTCTAAAACAATCAGGCTTCCTTCTTGGTGGTAAACCTCCACTCCGTCTATGCCCAAAGCCCCAATATCTGCTAAGGCAAGAATCCGAGCGATAGGCGATAAGGATTTATGCGGGTTATAAAGATCGGGTTGATAAATTGCTTGCTCTGTAGCATCGTAAGCACAAATTGTTGCTGAAATCGCATCTCTAACAATTGCTATATCCTCGTCAGTCAATCTTGCTGGGCTTTTAGGATTAGATAGCAATTGGTTCAACTGATTAATATAATCTAGCAATCGCTCAATAGTTGCCATTTCACTTACTCCCGGTTGTCGCTGTCTGGGAGCGTGCGCTTTGGTGGGAGCAATAAACACCTGCACCATGTCATGAGAAATTGCACATAGGTCTAATAGCAATTTTCGCCGCGATATGTCAACAAGTGCGGTTTCCTGATTCGAGGCGCTCCAATAAGGACAAACTACTTCAAAAATCTGGTCTGCTCGTCGCTGAACATTGTTTATATGATCGCGGGTGTGATAGTAAAGCTGCTTTTGGACAATTTCTCGGTCAAGCTCCTGCAACGCAAAGGTTTTGATTTGAGCAATGCTCTCGGCAATAGTTGTAGGAAGCGGTAATGAATGTTCCCGAAAGTAGGAGTGAATCTGCCGAGCTTCTTCGTTCATAAACCCATGTTTTGTTGAGTGCAAGTCAGTAATGCTCCTGCAATAATAGCTTTTTCTCCTATATCAGCAGTACGATTGATAGCTTTTCAACGTTAACAAAAATACTCTGCCCTGACGATGAAACTTATTCAATAATATTTCCTCTATTTGCCTTAATTTGCGATCGCTTAGTTTTACTATCTAGCCGCCTTTTTTGGGAGTTACGTGACGGTTGGCTGGCTTTGCGGAGTTTTGGTACGATAATGGCGCTTCTAACCAACTCTTGCAGTCTTTTTATTGCTTCCTCTCGGTTCTGTTCTTGGCTGCGGTGTTCTTGGGCTTTAATTACAACTACCCCGTCTTTTGTAATTCGGCGATCGCTCAATTGCAATAGTTTGTCTTTATAATAGTTGGGCAAGGAAGAAGCTCTAATGTCAAACCGGAGATGAATTGCTGTTGATACTTTGTTGACATTTTGACCGCCAGCACCTTGAGAACGAATTGCGCTTAATTCAAGTTCGCCATCGGGAATAATTACCGTTTTAGAAATTTGTACCATAGTTTTTATTGTGCGATCGCCCAATTGGATGTGGCAATGTCACAATTAACAAATCTAGAACTTGATTGTAAATGCCGCCTTCTCCTAATTTTACCAAACAGCCTTGGACAGAAACTTATAGCGAAATTATTGATGTTCGCTCCCCTGCCGAATTTGCCGAAGATTGTATTCCGGGGTCGATAAATTTGCCCGTTTTGAGTAACTTAGAACGGGCGGAAGTTGGCACAATTTACAAGCAATCGCCCTTTGCTGCCCGAAAAAAAGGAGCGGCTCTAGTCGCCTCGAATCTATCTCAACACCTAATTGACCATTTCGAGTCAAAAGATAAAAACTATCGCCCCTTGGTTTACTGTTGGCGTGGTGGACAGCGATCTAATAGCATGGCGCTAGTGTTATCACAAGTTGGTTGGCAAGTTACCGTTCTCGAAGGTGGTTATAAAACTTACCGCGCTTACGTGCGTCAGCAGTTGGAACAATTACCTACCCAATTTACCTATAAGATACTCTGCGGACTTACGGGTACAGGCAAAACCCATATTTTGCATCAATTGAGTCAACACACAAGTCAACAAGTTCTCGATTTAGAAGCTTTGGCCAATCATCGCGGTTCGCTTTTGGGGGAAGAATGGACAAATAAACCAATTTCTCAGCCAACACAAAAACAATTTGAGTCTTTACTGCTGCAACAATTGCAAAGTTTTAATGTGAGTTTACCAGTGTGGGTAGAATCGGAAAGTAACAAAATTGGACAAGTTCATTTACCGCCGCCTTTGTGGCAGAAAATGAAACAAGCAAGTTGCATAGAAATTCAATTACCGTTAAAAGCTAGAGTGCAGTTTTTATTAGCAGCCTATCCGCACTTAGTTGATAATCCTGAAATCCTAAAAGCTAAGTTACAGTTGCTAAAACCTCGTTACGGTAAAGATAAAATAAATCAATGGGAGCAACTAATTGATGGTGGACTATGGCAGGAGTTTGTGCAAGACTTATTGCAATGTCATTACGATCCTAGTTACACCCAATCTATAGAGCGAGATTTTGCTAAAGTAGAACGAACTTTCAGTATAGAAGAACTTAGCGATCGCACTACCGAAAAACTACTCAGCTTATTAATTCAATAAACCTTTACCCTAGCAAGGTTATGATTCAAACTCGAAATGTGGCGATTTTGATATTTGATGATGTAGAAGTTCTCGACTTTTGTGGGCCTTACGAGGTTTTTGGGGTTACAGGGACAGGGAATGATTCACAACCCTTTAACGTTTACACCGTTGCAGAACAACTAAAACCAATACTTGCTCGTAATAAATTAAGCATTAACCCACAATACGCGATCGCCAACTGTCCGCCGTCAGATATTTTGTTAGTACCCGGTGGTTTTGGTACGCGCCAACAGATGCACAACTTTGTTTTGATTGACTGGATCGCACAAAGTTATTTACACTCAGAGTTATTACTATCTGTGTGTACGGGAGCTTTACTACTTGCTAAAGCTGGGTTACTAGAAAACTTAGCTGCAACTACTCATCACTTGGCTATAGATTTACTCAAAGAAGTTGCTCCTAATACAGAAATTAGAGCAGGCGATCGCTTTGTAGACAATGGCAAAATAATCCTATCTGCCGGAATCTCTGCCGGAATTGATATGTCTCTCTATGTTGTTGCCAAACTCTTAGGCAAACAAGCAGCAATAGAAACGGCTGAATATATGGAATATGACTGGAAAAGCTAACTTTTTTTCAAGTTAAGAAAATAAATTAGTAAAATTATTGACAATTTCCTACAGATGCCTGTTAGAATGGCTAAGGTGAAATCAATGGGGTGTCGCCAAGTGGTAAGGCACCGGGTTTTGGTCCCGGCATTCCTAGGTTCGAATCCTAGCACCCCAGTTAAATCAAATTGCGTGCAATGATAGATAAAAATTTATTGCGCCAAAACTAATGAAGGTAGATACTTCTAGCATTTTAGCCCTGGACTTTGACGGTGTAGTTTGTGATGGGCTGAAAGAATATTTTGAAACGGCTTGGCGTACTTACTGCCAAATATGGTCGCCTAGTAGCTACACACCATCAGCAGAAATAGCTGCTAGTTTTTATAGGTTAAGACCTGTAATCGAAACAGGCTGGGAAATGCCTATACTAATTAAGGCATTGGTAAAAGGAATTTCTGAACAGGAAATACTGCAACGATGGGGAGAAATTTCTCAATTATGCTTGCAAAAAGACAAATTAATTGCCGCAGATATTGCCTTAAAACTGGATCAAATCCGCGATGAGTGGATTAGTACCGATTTAGAAAGCTGGTTGAATTTGCATCGATTTTACCCCGGTGTAGCAGAAAAAATGCAAAATGTGGGCGATCGCAACATACATATAATGATTATTACAACCAAAGAAGGGCGCTTTGTGCGGCAGTTGTTGCAACAGCAAGGAGTAGAAATACCTGAACACTGCATTATCGGTAAAGAATCCAAGCGTCCTAAGCACCAAATTTTAACAGAGTTGATAGCTCAAACTAAAGTAATATGGTTTGTAGAAGATCGGCTAAAAACACTACAAGTAGTCCAACAACAGCCTATTCTTGCCGCCGTAAAGCTTTATTTAGCCGACTGGGGATACAATGTGGCATCTGAGCGAGAACAAGCCCGTCAAACCTTCGGCATTGAGCTAATATCGCTATCGGACTTTACGCAAAACAACTTTCCTACCTGCTAACGTTGAACACACGGGCTATTGGCTACCTATGCTTGACCTTACAAAACTAGCAAATTCGATGCAAGGCATTAGCCAGCACCTAACGTTGGAAGCGGCGGCGGGTATTCAGCGTAGAAAGTTAGCGCAGCAATTACTCACCGCCGCTTACGCGCAACAGGCGGCGTTAGTAGAAAAACAAAAACAATGGCGCGATCGCATATTATTTAATGCAGCCACTCCCGTAGAACCCCTCAATACCTGTATTGATTTGCCTGTACCGCCAAAAGTGCATACAGTAATTGCGACAGATGGTTCGCAAATTGCCCCTAACCATCACGAAATTGCCTATTGCTATTTGCTAAATATTGGTAGAGTCATGCTGCACTACGGGCAAAATCGCCAGCCATTATTAGATAGTTTGCCTGAAGTATTTTACCGCCCCGAAGACTTGTATGTGTCAAGGCAATGGGGAATTAGGACTGAAGAATGGATGGGTTACAAACGTACCGCTTCAGAAACCGTAGTTTTGGCAGAATTAGCAGGAAATGCGCCGATGTCTGTGCCAACATTGGCAATGGTTGACGGATCGTTGATTTACTGGTTTTTAGAACAATTACCCCATGAAGCGCGCGATCGCATTTTGCCACCGATTATTGATGCTTGGGATCGGATGCAGGAATTTGGTATTCCAATTATGGGTTATCTTAGCGCCTCAAGAAGCGGGGAAGCTCTCAACTTTTTACGCTTGCAAGCTTGCATTCATGAAAACCCCGATTGTACTACCTATTGTCCTAATCAATTAGAAAAACTGCCTTGTCAGGTATTAGAACCGCTTAAAGACGCGGCATTGTGGACAATTGAGCTAAAACCTGGGCAACGTAGCGCTTTTTGGCGAAGTTCGGCGCGAATTACTGAATCCTACAATACTCATAGTATTTACTTTTGCTACGTCCATGTCGGTACAGAAATCGCCCGAATTGAATTACCAGCTTGGGTAGCTGAAGATTCGGTACTTTTAGAGCAATCTTTGGGCTTGATGTTGGCACAGGTGCAAAAAGGCTATGGCTACCCCGTAGCACTGGCTGAGGCGCACAATCAGGCAGTAGTACGAGGAGGCGATCGCGCGAGTTTCTTTGCACTGTTAGAACAGCAAATGATTAAAGCCGGGTTACAAAACGTAGCGATTTCCTACAAAGAAGCCCGAAAACGCGGCAGTATTGCCTAAAGAAGTAGCAATTACCAATTACCCATTACCCCTTTCTACTGCGGCTCTTAAATTGCCCTGATGGGTAGATAGTAAGCGATCGCTTGCTTCTTTGTCTAAACCCGTCCACTGCATAGCTAGAGCAAGTTTGACAGATTTACCGCTTTGTTCAAGTAATAAATCTGCTTGTTCAGGGTTTAAGCTTGTTAAATCTTGTAGCATTCTGATGGCGCGATCGCGTAATTTGTTATTAGTTACTGCTACATCAATCATCCGGTTGCCGTAAACTTTGCCTAGCTTTACCATTACCCCTGTAGATAAAATATTCAAGGCAAGTTTTGTAGCTGTACCAGCTTTAAGGCGTGTAGAACCTGCGACAATTTCTGCACCAGTTAAGAGTCGAATGTCAATATCTACGGGGATATTTACTTGCAGGGCGGGTACGCAAGCGATAAAAATAGTAGTTGCGCCGCTTTGTCTTGCCGCTTGCAAAGCGCCGTGTACATAAGGTGTAGTTCCTCCGGCGGTAATTCCTACTACTACATCTAGTTGAGTAATTTGACGCTCTGCGATCGCACTTGCACCATCTTCGGCGCGATCTTCCAAGTCTTCAGAGCTTTTTAGCAAAGCCCCCGCACCCCCCGCAATAATACCTTGTACCAATTCTGGCGGAGTGCAAAAAGTTGGCGGACATTCTGCCGCATCTAATACGCCCAATCTACCGCTCGTACCCGCACCAATATAAAATAACCTCCCACCTTTGCTTAAAGCCGCCGCCGTGCGCTCGATAGCCTCCGCTAGGGGGATTTTTGCGGCGGCGACGGCAGAAATCGCCTTTTCATCTTCGCGGTTAAATAACTCGACAATTTCTAGACAACTCAGCTTGTCTAAGTTTTGACTATGAGGATTAACTTGCTCCGTTAGTAAGTATCCCCGATCTGAATTAGTCATTTACAGCAATCCCTCAAACTGGCGGCGAATCCTGTCTAATTCTGCGTCGTCGGCTATTTCTTTGTCGTCTGGTGAGGGATTTTTACCTTCTTCTTTCCAGTCGGTATCTTCAACATTGCTTTCGGGTGGTACAGCCAAAGCGCCGTCGGGTACAAGTTCCCAATCGTAGCCAGCACCATTACAAAATTCTTCTACTTCGTCGCTATCCATCCTTTCTACCGTAGCTGGAGGAAAGTCTTGGGCTTCTAGCATGAGTGCAAAGCGAGTAGCATCATCCTCCGATTCAAACATCAATAGCTTATTGCGATCGCCTACTTGAATTGTATGGATACCCTCGTTTTCGGTACGAGCATTAAATAATAAAACGAATACGCGCATAGGTGCGACCATGTTTAGTTTCGATCCTCAATTACTCATTTTCAGGTTTCACCATTCTCTACCATAAAGAACTAACGCTAACTTAAATTAATTTTTTGCAACTACCTATAATAAATTAGCGTCCTTAGCTTCTATCCTAGGCGATCGCGCCATTAAGAATTTTTTGTACCCCCTTGCCGTAGGAACACAGCAGTTGTAACATCTACTGATTCAGTTACTTTTGCTAATTGTGAGGTGGAATGACGAAATCATCGGCAGAAATCCATAGCAAAAATAAATATAATTCCCGTCAGCGTTTTTGGTTTATGTTCCTTAGACGCACAGGTATATATTTAGGTATCCCCCTTTTAATAGGCGTTGCGGGGGGTGCTTGGTATTTGTGGGTTTTTGTGCAAGAGCGATTAGCGCCAATAGTCCAAGCAAATCTAATTCAAACTTTAAATCGAGATGTTCAACTAGGACAAATTGAAAGAGTTTCTTTAACTAGCTTGCGTTTTGGTAAGTCTGCCATACCTGCTACAAATAAAGACCGCGATCGCGCTACGGTAGAATCTGTAGAAGTTAAGTTTGACTTATTTCAACTAGCCTTTACGCGGACTTTAAAGCTAGACATAACTCTAATTAATCCTGATGTCTATATTGACCAAGATGCAACTGGACAGTGGATTGCAACTACCATCAACACCCAAGAGAGTAAAGGAGCTTTTAAAACCCAGTTAGATAATATTCGGGTTCAAAACGCTAATGTTGTATTAGTCCCAAATATTAAAACTAAGGGCAAAAATCAAGTACAAGTTAATATAGACAATGGTTCGGCTCAACTTTTAGAAAATAACCAGTTAGTTAAGTACGATCTAAACGGTCAATTGTCAACTAATGGTAGCCTGTCGATTAGAGGCGAAACCCGTCCTAAAACCGAGGAAACAAACTTACAGTTTCGCGCTCAAGATGTTTTAGCATCAGAACTAACTCGCTTAATTAAGTTACCTCTTGAACTCCAATCTGGTAGAGTTAGTGGCAATTTAAAAATTTCCAGCAAGCCACAGCAACCAATATTATTAACTGGCGCAGTTAATTTAAGTTCTGTCACCGCCAAAGTAAAGCAACTACCCCAAGCTTTTAAGCAAGCAAACGGTAATCTGCGATTTACTGGTACGGTGATTGGACTAGATAAAATTACCACTAGCTACGGCTTAATTGGGCTAACAGCCAACGGAATTTTAGATACGCAGCGAGGTTACAATATTAGCGCCAATGTCCCATCGGTGACTTTAGCTAACGCTCAAAAAACTTTAAAGTTGCAATTACCCGTACCAGTAAACGGTACAGTAAACGCTAAGGTTCAGTTGGTGGGCGCTTTAGAAACGCCAGTATTATCCGGTACGGTAGTCAATACTAAAATCACCCGGATTGACAGAATAAATTTTAAGCAAATCCGCAGTGAATTTGCCTATGCACCCGCAAAATCAGTAATTGCTTTGAGAAATATTCAAGCAATTCCTGTCGCCGGAGGACAAGTTACCGGAAATGGGATTATTAAATTAGGGGAAACGCCACAGCTAGGATTTGATACGGTAGCGCGAAATATTCCCGGAGATGCGATCGCGCGTCAGTACAATATATCGCCACAATTAAGACTTGGTACAGTATCAGCTAAAACTTTTGTTAGCGGCGCGATCGGCAACCTACAAACCATTGTTAATTGGCAAGCACCCCAAGCGAGTTATCCTGGTAGCGGTCAAATTGTTATAAATAACGCTGATACCTTCACATTCCGCGATACAAAGCTTTTGGTAGCAGGCGGTATAGTCCAAGCGGCGGGACAATTAAAAGGCGAAGTTTTTAGAGCATCCATAATTGCAAATAGAGTCAGGCTAGGACAACTAACTTCTGTTCCGCCAGCCTTGCAAGCGCCTTTAAGCGGTCGATTTAACGTTTTAGGTTCTACAAAGTCTTTTAAGCCAGAAACGCTCTTAGCTGAAGGGGTTGGGCAATTAGCGGTGGGCGGCGGTACAGTTACAGCTACCAATATCAAGCTAAATAAAGGTAACTGGCAAGCCCTAGTTAAACCCCAAAATGTGCAACTAGGTAGCTTAGTAGAAGTCCCAACCCAGTTAAGACAAGGCAGATTAACAGGTGTATTTAATGCTTCTGGGACTACGGCATCATTTCAACCAAATGCGATCGCAGCGACGGGAATTGGACGCTTAAATATTGGCGGTGGTACAGTTACCGCCGCAAACATCAGACTAAATAAAGGTAACTGGCAAGCGGTAGTGAATCCCCAAAACGTTCAACTAGGTAGTTTAGTTGCCGTACCGCCACAGTTACAGCAAGGCAGATTAACAGGTATATTTAATGCTGCTGGAACTACCGCATCTTTTGCACCGAATGCGATCGCAGCCACGGGAATCGGACGCTTAAAGGTTGCTGATGGAACGGTTACAGCCACCAATCTCAGGCTAAATAAAGGCAATTATCAAGCCCTTGTTGAAGCTGAAGATGTGCAATTACAACAAATAGTTCCTACTACTGTACCACCGCAGTTTAGAGGGAGAGCAAGCGGGGTATTTCAGGCTTCAGGAACTACCGAATCATTTGAACTAGATGCAATTTCCGCCACCGGGAGAGGACGTTTAAATGCTGCTAGTGGTAGGATTGTAGCGACAAATATTCAGCTAAATAAAGGCAATTTTCAAGCGCTTGTTAACCCCGACCGACTCCAGCTAAGTCAATTTTCCCCAGATTTACGCGGCAATTTAGACGGTCAATTGCAGGTAAATGGAAATGTTGCAGCTTTCAATTTGGCAGGAATTCGCGCCAACGGACAAGTAATATTGTCTCAAGGAGTGTCTTTAGTCACCCAACCGCTAACGGCAGCAATTGAGTGGGATGGAAAAAAAGTTACCGTCTTAAAAGCTACTTCTGTTGACACTATTGCTAGTGGAGTAATTTTTGTCAATCCGCAAATTCCCGCTATTGAATCATTAAACTTGCAAGTCCAGGCAAAAAACTACGCCTTACAAGACTTACCTTTTAACCTTCCCAATGCCGTAAGTTTGGCAGGAAAGGGAGATTTTGCCGGGAGAATTAGCGGTACTTTACCAACTCCCAATGTAGTGGGGGCGGTGCGGCTACGCGACTTGGTAGTAAATAAGCTGGCTTTTGAAAGAGTTTTAACCGGAAACGTGCAAGCTACAACGAGTAGCGGTGTGGAATTAGATGTTAAAGGCAATAACGATCGCATTGCTCTAAACCTTGATCCTAATTATCTCCCTAATTCTTTTACCGTACAACGCGATCGCGCGATCGCAACAGGTCAATCTAGCGGCGAAAATCTGTTAGTAAAGGTCGAAAACTTCCCTTTATTGGCGCTTTCCTTGCGTTTGCCTAATACTGTGGCGCAACCTGTCAGTGGCTTGCTAACAGGAGATTTTACGGTTAATAAACAAACAATTGCCGTCGCTGGCGATGTAGCGATTTCTCAACCTGTTTTAGGTCAGCTTAAAGGCGAAGAATTTACCGGACAATTTACCTACAATAATGGCGCTGTAAGTTTAACCGATGCCCGATTTAAAATTGGTGAAAGTCTTTATGCAGCCACCGGAAGCTTTGCCCCCAATGGTTCGGGCGCTCCTCAAGTTAAAGGACAACTAAAAGTTACAAACGGAAAAGTCACTGATGCGATCGCAGCTTTTCAATTAATAAGTTTACAAAATTCTGATGGTGTATTACCAACTCCAGGCGGCGCAAATAGTCTCAGGGCTTTACCTGTAGGCTTACCCGGTGCAACTTTGCTTGCTCAATTGCGCCGCTACTCAGAAATTAGTATGTTGCTTCAGCTACAGCAACAAGAGCGTCGTAACAATTCGCCCCAAATACCCACACTTGAAGACTTAGAGGGAATTTTTAACGCTGATATTGCAGTTAATGGCACTGTACCAAATGTATCAGTAAAGTTTGACATCGACGGCACAGACTGGAAACTAGGCAACTACTACACTGCAAATCAAGTAAAAGCAGAAGGTAGCTTAATGGGTGGAGTTTTAACTTTTGCACCCTTGCGTCTGCAATCAGACCAATCTTTAGTAGCATTTAGCGGTCAAATTGGCGGTAAAAGGCAAGCCGGACAATTGCAAATTAACAATTTTCCCATTGAGGCGCTTAATAGTTTTGTGAGATTGCCTATAGATGTAACAGGAAACCTCAATGCTCAAGCAACTTTAACAGGGCAACTTTCTAATCCGCAAGTAATCGGCGAACTTAGTTTAGCAAACGGCACTTTAAACCAAAAAGAAATTAATAGCGCAACTTCTAGCTTTGGTTATAAAAACGCTCGGTTAAACTTCGATAGCACGATTAAAGTTGATAGCCCCCAACCTGTAACAATTAGTGGTAACATCCCTCTAGCCTTGCCTTTTGTCACCGTTAAACCTGAGAGCGATCGCATTACTCTCGACATTAACGTTCAAGATGAAGGTTTGGCATTACTCAATTTATTTACTAATCAAGTAGCTTGGCAAAATGGTCAAGGCAAAGTGCAACTCCAAGTCCGGGGAACACTCAAGCAACCAGTAGCTACAGGTGTTGCGACAATCAACAACGCCACAATTACCGCCCAAGCTTTACCAGAACCTTTGACTAATGTAACGGGGACTGTAGACTTTGATTTTGACCGCTTACAAGTTGACAATCTCCAAGGCAATTTTTCTAAAGGTCAAGTAGTAGTTAAAGGTGTTCTCCCCATCTTTAGCAGTTTGCCAGCCAATGACCCCGATTTGGCTAATCCTCTAACTTTTAACTTAGACCAATTAGCACTCAATCTCAAAGGATTGTACCGGGGAGGCGCAAGTGGCAATGTAGTGATTTCTGGCGCTGCCAATAGTCCCGTAATTGGCGGTGAAGTGTTATTAGCCGATGGTCAAGTATTGCTGGGTGAAAATCAAGATGCGGCGGCAAATTCTAGCCGTCAACAAATAGCTAATTCTTTACGTCCTACGGTTAGTCCCGTTTCAACTTCTCCAGCGTTTAATAATTTGCTACTGACTTTGGGCGATAATATTGCGATCTCTCGGCAGCCAATTTTACAATTTCAAGCAGGGGGTACGCTTACTATCAACGGCTCTTTAGATGATATTCGCCCCCAAGGTAATATTCGCCTTCGTAGTGGGGGAGTCAATTTATTTACGACTCAATTTGTCCTCTCTCGTGGCTACAAAAATCAAGCAACGTTTATTCCCGATCGCGGATTAGACCCTGATCTTGATGTCCGATTGGTGGCTAGAGTTCCCGAAGTTACGGCTTCAAGCCGAGTTCCATCATCCCCTATTTCCTCAGAAATTAGCGAAGCTTTGGCTACCGATTTTGGTTCTCTGCGTACTGTGCGCGTTCAAGCTAGAGTGCTTGGTCCTGCTAGTCAACTCTTTGACAACTTAGAATTAACCAGCGATCCTAGCCGCAGCCAAAACGAAATTGTTTCCCTAATTGGTGGTGGCTTTGTCGATACTCTAGGACGGGGTGACAGTACCTTAGGTTTAGCCAATTTAGCAGGTTCAGCAATCTTAGGCAATTTTCAAGGCACATTTAGCCGTATTGGTAATGCTTTTGGTTTAGACGAATTGCGGCTATTTCCAACAGTCACAACTTCTGAAGAATCACGCAATTCAACCTTGGGATTGGCAGCCGAAGGTAATGTCGATCTTTCGCGCAATCTTTCAGTGTCGGTGCTAAAAATACTGACTACTGACGATCCTACCCAATTTGGTTTAAGTTATCGCCTGAGCGATCGCCTCCGCATCCGGGCTTCATCAAATTTAAATGCCGAAAGTTTGGCAATATTTGAGTACCAAAATAGCTTTTAAGTTCGCATTCGTACAAAGTTATTAATGACAGGTATAATTATATACTTGTTATTTAATAACAGCTAAAAATAAACATTAAAAGTGCTTAACTTCACAGTAATTTTACATAAGAACAAATATTAAAAAGTTATAGTAATTGCAAACTAAGTAATTACTCAGTAAGCAGGGTTTATTGTTATTAAATGATTTGCGAAATACTTAATAACAATCAAGTCAGATTATTTTGTCAAATCGTACTGTAAGGAGCGTTCATGTTTTCAGTAAAGAAAATATCAATTATTACCGTCGGAACTATAGCGATCGGTTTAGGAAGCGTTAAACCCGTTAGCGCCGCCTCTTTGTATGCAATTACTGGTCTAGATTTTCGACCTTCAGATATCAACGACAGCGCTCAGGTAGTAGGACAAAACTATTTATGGCAAAATGGCAATACTATCGACCTAAACACCCTTCCAGGCGCTAACAATAGCAATCTTTTTGCTAGAGCTATTAATAATAACGGTGCGATCGTCGGTGGAGCGTCCGTAAGTGCTACTACAGGGCAAGCAGCATTTATCTCGGATGGTAATACAATTTCTGATTTACCGATTACTGTCTGTAACAATAGTACTTTTTGTTCTGCTAGTGTTGAAGACATTAACGATTCCGGTACAGTAGCGATAAGTTATCAAAGTCGCGGTTTTATCCAACAAGGTGACGGGACAACAACTCAAGTACTATCTGCTAGAGGCATTTTTAATATTGCTATCAACAATAGAAGCCAAGTAGTTGCTAGTGCTGCCTTCACTGGTGGTAGTAGTGTTGGCTTAATAGGACAGGCTCCTTTGGTTGCTGCTGCCGAACCCGAATCTTTTTATCGTCTAACTAGGTCTAGAGCAAATGATATAAATGATGCAGGTGCTATAGTTGGCTCTGGTTTAGTTAGTACAGCTTTAAGTGATTCTGCGCTTGAGGCAACTTTGTGGACAAATCCTTCTACCCGTGGAGTTAGTTTAGGGACTCTGGGTGGTGAAAATAGCGAAGCCTTTGGCATCAATAACTCTCAGCAAATAGTTGGTTTTTCTACTCTCTTAGATAACTCAATAAGACACGCTTTTTTATGGGAAGGAGGCGAACTTATCGACCTCAATAGCTTGATTGACCCCAGCATAGGATGGGAACTTACTTCGGCATTTGAGATTAATAATAATGGAGACATTATTGGAATTGGCAACTTTAACGGCGAACAGCGCGGTTTTGTCGCTAAAGCAGTACCCGAACCAACTTCGGTTTTGGGAGTATTAGGTTTAGGGTTATTTGGTCTTAGTAATTGGCGTAAACGTAAGAAATAATCGTAGCAACAAGACGCTGCAATGCAACGTCTTGTTGTCAAAATTAATACATCTAATCAATAACTAATTTCCACTGCGCCTAAAGCTATTAAGGTTGATTTTTGTGCTTGAGTCAAGCCTTTGATATTAGTAATTTGCATTCCCTCGTAGGGACGAGGCGATCGCATAGATAAAAAACAATTCTCCGTTTCTAGATTCCAAGCCTTAATAGTTTCGTCAAAGCTGCTGCTAAAAACAATCGGTTTGGGTATCGATGCAGACATGGCTAGAGAATAGACAATTCCTGTATGTCCGCTCAAAGTTTGGGTACATTCGCAATTTTGTAAATTCCATTGACGAACAGTTTGGTCAATGCTACCGCTTACTAATTGCCAATTATCGGCGGTAGAAAGAGCCGTTGCTATTGGTTGGTAAGAAATCGACGAAGTAATAGGGGCGGTATGTCCCTTAAATATATGCGTACATACTCTTGTAGTGATATTCCAGACACGGATAGTACGATCAAAACTACCACTAGCTAATTGTTGACCATCAGGACTAAAAGAAACTGCCCAGACGCTATTAGTATGCCCTAGCAGCGTAAAAATACATTGTCCCGTGCAGACTTCCCACACTTTAATAGTTTGGTCAAAACTACTACTAGCCAACTGTTTGCCATCAGGACTAAAAGCCACCGCCGTTACTGATGCTGTATGTTCTGTCAAAGTTTGCAGGCATTTCCCAGTTTTTACTTCCCACACTTTAATAGTTTGATCGTAACTAGCGCTTGCTAAAAAGTCGCCATCAGGACTAAAAACCACCGACCAAACCCAACTAGAATGACCGATTATAGTCCGCAGACATTCCCCAGTTTTATAGTTCCATAATTTAATAGTGCGATCAGCGCTACCTGTAGCTAATATGTCCTCCCTCAGCGCAAAAGCTACACTCCAAACGCGGTTAGTATGTCCTTGGATGGTTTGAGAGCATTCACATTGAGCTAAATTCCATAGCCGAATAGTTTGGTCTTCGTGTCCGCTTGCTAAGAAATTACCGTCGTTACTTAAAGCAAGTGCCAAAACTGAATTAGTATGTCCGATAATAGTGCGATCGCATTCCCCAGTTTTAATATTCCACAACGCCGTTGCATGGTCATCTGCCCCACTAGCTAATTGTTGATTGTCGGGACTAAACGCCACACTCCAAACGCGGTTAGTATGTCCGATAAAAGTCTTTTTGCATTCAAGGGTTTTGACATCCCAAAGTTTGAGAGTTTGATCGTAACTGCTACTAGCCAACCATTGCCCGTTACTACTAAAACTCACGGCGGTAATTACCCCTGTATGGGCAGAAATAATATTCAAGCATTGTCTAGTTTTAACATCCCAAAACCTTAAAGTTTGGTCGTAGCTACCACTAACAAGAGTTTGCCCATCAAAGCTAAAAGCAACAGTTCTCACCCAGTTTGTATGTCCTCGGAGATAATGACAATTACCCGTTGCTAAATCCCATAGTGCGAGCGCATTATCTTCAGATCCACTAGCTAAAATTCGTCCATCAGGACTAAAAGCCACCGACCACACGCGCTCAGAGTGTCCTTGCAGTACGCGGGGGGGATTTTTAATATTTGTTAAATCCCAAAGCCTAATCTCTCGATCTTGACCGCTAGTAGCCAAAGTTTGCCCATCCGGACTAAAAGCTACCGTATTTACTGAATAAGTATGCCCTTCTAAAGTAGCTAGACAATTTCCCGTTTTTACATCCCAAAGCTTGACCAAATAATCATCCGCCACACTTGCCAAAAGCTGCCCATTGGGACTAAATGCGATCGCCCAAGCCCAATGTCTATGACCTTTGCAAATGATTAATTGCTTACCATCGCTAACTTGGCAGATATGAATTTTGCCGCCAGTATCGCTAGTTGCGAGTAATTGATTATTGGGGCTAAAAGCAACACCAGTAATACCGCCAAACGTTTCCGCAAATACACAGCGATCGATCTCTGCGTGAGTAAAGTCGAATTGATGCAGCGTTACGTTAGGTAAGTAAGCTTGACGAATAGCTAAATGAGAATAGTCCCTAGCATCACTAAGATCAGTTTGCAGATGCCAATACAAGTTAAGCAAGTTTCCGGCAGCATAACCATTTTGGTAAGCAGAGTTAGCCCGCAAAGTCCCCAAAAGTTGATCGAGATGGGCTTTAAGTAGCTGCTTATTTTCAAAGCTATTTTTTAGCGCTTCACTTACAGGTTGCAGAATCAGCCGAATTTGTATTTCGCGGATGTAGTCTTTGGCGGAGGCTTTAATCAAGGCATAGCTATTAAGTAACTGCAATTGGTGATCAGCTATTTCAGTATAAAACTGTTTAACTAAGCGCTCGGTTATATACTCCATAACTAAAGGTTGCTGGGTGCAGCCAAAAGTATTAATTTCAATTAGCGATCGCTTTTGCAAAGATTCCAGCACTTCCATTAGTTCGCGCTGGGGGATTTTGGGAATGATGTCTGCGTATAATTCTTGTAAAGTTACTCGTTCACGGGCAATTGCCAACCACCGCATTATCTGCGTTTCTACGTCTGATAAGCGATCGCATTGTTGTTCAAGCAAGTCCCAAATATCGCCAAAAACAATAGTTCCTTGATTAATAAAGGCGCTAATATTGCCGCCAAATAATGATTTAATTGTGGAGGCGGCAATTTTGAGTGCTAAAGGATTACCACCATAGCGATTACTTAATTCTTTTGTGTCGTCAAATTGCGTTAAACCAACAGATGCCAGAATTATTTGCCCGGTTTCTTGAGCAACACCCGTAATAGAGAGTGACTTTACAGGGAGAATTTCACCTTCTCTTGCACATAACCCAACGGGTTTTTCGCGACTGGTTAATATTAGGCAACTTTGGTGACGCTCATCAGCAATGCGTCTAATTAGTTGTCCATAACCTTCATAGCCTTGACGATAGTTTCCTACTCGTTCGCCACTTTGCAAGATTGTTTCAATATTGTCAAGCACCAATAGACAGCGAGAAGAAGCGAGGTATTTTATTAATAGAGAAATGCGATCGTCAATACTTCCAGGTTTTTCGCCTGCTTGTTGGTTAGAAACAAATAATATTAAGTCAGATAGCAGCTTTTCAATAGCTGGTGCATTACGCAGACTTCGCCAAATTACAAATTGAAAATCTGCTTTTACTTGTTCGGCAATTTTCACCGCCAGAGCAGTTTTACCAATTCCGCCCATACCCAAAATTGTAACTAATCGACAGCGATCGCGCACTATCCATTGTTGCAGAGTAGCTAGTTCTGAAAGTCGCCCGTAAAACACCGAAACATCTATCGCCTCTCCCCAATCTTGGCTCAAAGACGCTATGGGAGCAGGATTTATATTTTTTTGAGCCAAACGTTTGATAACTGTCTGACAATTTTGCTTATTTACTTTCTCTCCCAAACTGTTAGAAAGCAAAAGCCACAATTTATAACCAGTATCTTTAATATAGCCGCAGTCATAGCCAGAGACTTTCGCCATTTCTTGATAAGAATAACCTTGATAAGAGCAATCCAGAACAAAGCGTTGCATCTTATTCAATTGTTTGGGTTGGACAACTTGCTCAATAAATGCGAAGCTCTGCGAGCGCGCTGGCGCTATCGCATCTTCAACAGTCATTGGTACAAGGGGGATAGATTATTTACTCACTACAAAGAGTATCATCTTAATTTCGGAGGCGATCGCGCTTAAATGCAACGTTATTTTAACTTTTCCCTTCAAATCTCAGCAATTTCTGACAAAACGGTGGAATGGTGCGATCGCATTTACCTAAGTTACTGACTTTTATCTGACTTCAACTTGGTTTACCTGCCAGCTACTACAATATGGTAGATAGCTTTCTAAGATTTGCTAATGGACACTTTAACCACGAACCGAGAGCAGATTATTGAGTCAATCAAGACATTGCCAGAAGAATCTCTTGCTGAACTCATCAATTTTGTTGATTACCTCCGCTACAAATCAACAGAAAAACCTAGTAGAAACTTTTTACTTTCCATTGCAGGTTTGGGAACTTCAGGAGAAAAGGATGTTTCAGAGCGAGATGAAGATATTTTGGTAAAAGAAGTTGATTCTATTCGCGGTTGGAGTCTGCATCCAGATGAGCAAGAATGACCGCCATTCTTGATACTAGCTTTCTGTTTGCACTGGCGGATCAAAGTGATCGCAATCACGAGCGAGTTTTGGCGATCGCCCAAACCATAGATGAATCCCTAATTCTTCCTACAGTTGTGCTTCCTGAAGTCTGCTATTTGATCGCATCAAGACTAGGACATCAAGCAATGCGTCAATTTTTGGCTAATTTGACTGTTAGCAGCACTCAGCTAGAGGCGATCGCACCTACAGATTTAGCACGAGTTAATCAGATTTTAGAACAGTACGCTGATAGTCAACTTGATTTTGTAGATGCGGTAATAGTCACAATTGCCGAGAGAATAGGCATTACTCGCCTTTTGACTTTAGATCGCCGTGATTTTTCCCTTGTACGTCCAAGACATTGCGATTACTTTGAGTTGCTACCTTAACGGAGGCGATCGCGCTTAATTTGGGTAATTAGGAAGAAAGTGCGATCGCGCATTCGCTTAACTACTGACTTTTATCTGACCTTTTACCGACCTTTTACCGACTGACAGAGCTAATAAAAAAATATAAGCTGTATTTGCAGCAGAATAAAACCTGCAATTTTTGAAATTCAACTCTAATTTTTGACTGGCATAGCTATGACTAAATGGCACGAATACAAGCACGAATCTTATGTCTGAAATTCTCTAAAATAAGCTCCAGATAATGTCATACAGTATGGCAACTTTAAACTCAAGTAGACAAGGAAAATGCTATTCAAGCTTTTCAAAATACTAAATAGGTTGTATTTACTCAATACAAAAGTGCTTTAGCACTTTGTATCTTACCGTGAATTATTACCTAAGTTTCACACACAAAACTTAGTTTTATTGCACAAGTTAATGGAGAAAAGTGTGCTTTTAAGTAGAAATACTTTGAATTATAAAGGGTTCCTAACCCTTGTCAACATACTAGCATTACTGAGTTTTTCAATACCTGGTTTAGCAACTCCTAATTCAAATAACTGCTTAATTAGTACAGGAGTGCAAATACCAAATGAAACAAGTACACCACAGCCAGAGCCAAGACTCACTAATCCTATTGAGAGTAGGTTAATGGCGATGACTAAAGCTGAAGATTTAGTTAGAGAATTAACTTCTGTTCGTAAGAAATATCAGAAATGGAAAGGTGATTGGATGACTTTAAAAACGCAGACTAGATTGTCCCAAATAATTCATCTTCGTTCTCAACAAATTGGTTCCTGTTTGAATTAATCTCGCAATTTAGGAGTTTGGTATGAAGAAATATCTGGTGGGTTTATTTGTTAGTGGGCTAGTAGTAGGCAGTTTAGATGGTAGCGTAGCAAAGGCAGGGGAATTGAGGGTTGAACAAGTAGAGGGATGTACACGCTTACAAATGCCTCAATCAATTAATTTGATGAATCCTATTGAACCAACCATGCTTGCGTGCATACCTAACTTATCTACAGTAGTAGAGAAGAGTCAGGCGATGATGTCTGTAGTCAAAGATAGTGTAGGTAAATTGGATATAGGAAACCAAGGAAGTAGTACCTTGGATGGAGCAAGTTACAATATAGTTCTTGGAGAAATTCAGACCAATGGTACTGTATTAGCAAAGCATACAGCTTCTGTGCCGAACCCAGCTAAACCTAAGATGAAGTGGCATGAAAGAACAATTAAGGTACCGGGCTTAGTATGGGTTGAGAAAACAGTTAAAGTACCAAATCCAGCTAAACCTAAATTTAGGGAAGAATGCAGGGGTCCAAGATGGGCAAGGGTATGTGTACCTATCCCTGATGGGTTCGAAATGATAACTAAAAAGATTAAGGAAAAAGTGCCAGGGATGGTAGATAAAAAGATAAAGGAGCAGCTACCAATTCCTGGAGAGTTTGAGATGATGGATGCACTTACAGCGCAAGCTACTTGTAAGTACACCTACACATTTAATATAAACTCCCTAAAACCTGGGGGAGGAATGGATTGTGGAGGCGGTAAACTAGGTGGTATTAAATTGAGTTTTGATGCAATAGCTCAGATAATGAATGGACAAATGCCTACCTTTGCATCTTTACTAAAGGCTGTAGATATTAAAACCCCCATTGTCAAAGATCAGTCTGAGGATACCTATGAAGCGACACTAACTGACATAAAGGCTAAACATCCTAATGCTAGTGTATATGTATCTTCAAAACCTTTTGTAGAATGGGGTTCTGCCGAGACAGTGGCTACTCACGGGGTTGCTGGTGTTGTTACTCTTGGTAGTAGTTCTACCCAATTTATCAATGAATTACGTGGTGTGCTACAGGGAGAGATTATTCCTTTTACTAGCTGGGTTTCTACTTTAGGTATTACTGAATTGGTAAACTTGTTTAATGATCCTGCCCAAGGACTTGAGAAGCTTGTAGGAATGTTTACTAACCCTACTCTAGAAATACCTGGAGCCAAGATGAAACTTAAAGTACTTAACATTCCTGTCAAATGGCAAAAGTGTCTATCTAGTGGTCCTTGTAGTCCTAAAATTGACAAACCCCGTTTAGGTTTTGCCGTCATTGTTGAGCGTCTACAATAGGACTATTAATCATTAGATTTGAATAAAGTGGGGCAGAAAAACTGCTTAATAACAAGAAAAATCTTTTTCTCACTTACTATCAATTGTTTAACCCTCCTTTATCACTCTGAGAAAAATCGACGAGCTTGCGTCGTTTCAGCCTACGAAAAATTAAGCTTTCGACCCAGTTTGACAAAAGAGGGTTAAAACATGATTGGGTTAAAAGCTTGAGCTAATTTCCGCAAATAAATTTAAGCCCATAACTAAAGCAATAGACGTTTTTTCATACTCAACTAGGAATTTACAAATGTTACAAACTCTTAAGAAGTCGCTGATTACGGCATTTTTGGTAACAATTCCGGTCAGCGCAATTGCAATCCCACTTGCCAATAAACCCGTTATTGCTGGTTGCAACCCCTTTGGATGTTCTCAATCAAGTGCGGCGGAGTGTAACCCCTTTGGTTGCCCTAATCCGCCTGTAGGCGCAGCTTGTACGCCGTTTGGCTGTCCGAGTTCTGCTCAACCACAGTCTCAACCTACAAATAACACCGCTCCCACTGGTTCTAGTCAGCCTAGAGGTGGTTCACCAGAAGGAATTGCTAGTTGCGTGAACAAACTACTTTATAAAAATGTTGAGATATGTACTCAAACTCGATTTGGTAGTTGTAGTAAAACAGAAATCCGCCAAGTTAGAACCGACACCAGTGAAAATGTTGCAGCACAAGCTTGTCAAAATGCTTCCTAGTTGGCAATCTTACTAGAATTTTAGGCAATAACCCAAAAGTTTGAAAATGCGATCGCTCATCGTTTCCCAATAGTAAATTAATGCGATCGCATTTGGGTTTTTCAGCTAGCGGCGGCAAACTCCGCGTCCATTCTCAGCACTTGGGCTTGATATTCTGGATTTTGTGCCATTTGGGTTAGTTCCACATCGATTTCTAGTCGTTTCAGGGCTTCAAGTTCGTGCAGGATTGCCTGCGCTACAAAATCATTGCGACTCTTAGCTTTTCCTTGGCTAACCACCTTGTCAGTCTCAGCTATAAGTTCCGCAGGTAAAGTTATTGTTGTTCGGATAGTTTGATTTTTCATTGTTATCTTGATGCTTAACAATATCATTGAACCCAGCATAACTTGAAACTTACCCACGACTTGCGCAATCGCTCATCATTTCCCAATAAATCAGGTGCGATCGCTCTCCATCTTTCAATCGTTCATCATTAATTTTTGAGAGGCTTTTATGATTCCTATTGATAAAGTTCAGTTTTCCACTGAATCAGGATTCGACCTTGAACGTGCAATGGAACTCGCTAATTTAATTTCCGTTGCCTACAATGAATATGAGGTTTGGGATACAAACAAAGATTTACAAAAATCAGGCTCATTACCACCGACAATTACTGGTTCTAAAGCTTTTGTTAATTTAAGCACAAACTATCTTGAAAGATCCGCAAAGGATGGAAAAAAGACTGAAGAAAGTCAACCTAATAGAGATTACAAAAGATTAGATAATTTTTGGCATAAACAAAAAGACAACTTAGTAACTTACGAGCGTATTGATAGTTTTTGGTTTCCTCAATGGTGGTGGGGCGAAGTTATTAAACCTAGAAATATATTGGAAGTTATTAAAACAAATATTACAGGTATTTTTGAAGGAATCAAAAAATTGGCATTCGACGAAACAATTTTTGGATTTATTGCTCGTTCGCAAATAGAACCTAACAAATTTTTTGTAATTTTTAGAGGAACTCGTGAAGCGGCGGAATGGTTTAATAACTTTAGACCTGTACCAAAACCTTTTTTAATCGATGGGAATTTTGGCAATTTAGGTGAAGTGAGAAACGGATTTAACCTAATTTACTCCTCTGAACCTGAGCGAAAATCTAAATATTTAACTATTCAAAAAACAATTGATAAATTGTTTAAGGATGAACCAATAAATAATGATTCTCAAATATTTATAACTGGACACAGTTTAGGTGCTGGTTTAGCAACGCTTGCAGCTTTACATATCCATAAGCTTGCTGAAAGTAAAAAAATTAAGCCGTCAATTCAACTTTACACATTTGCAAGTCCACGAGTGGGCGATGAAACCTTTGCTAGACACTTTAATGCTATCCAAAGTTACCGAATTATTAATAGTGAGGATCTAATTCAATCTATTCCTCTACCAACTACTGAAGTAGTGGATGAAGAAACATTTAACGGGATGAATCCTTTAAAACAAGCACGTTTTCTTGCTTTTAAAACTTTTCTTGATGCTATCACTAACGGGCAATCAGAAAAGCATTATCAGCATATAGGCGCTTCGGTCACTTTTACTAAACAAACAGGTAAGATCGCAGGCAATCATAATTTAACAAATACCTACCGAGAAGCACTAAACCTACCTAGTAATACCGTTCAATAAAAAGGCGATCGCACTTACGGTTGATTAAACTGTTGGATCAATCCTTCGCGTTTACTATTCCACCATTGTTCGCTAATCTCGATTGCTTCGCCACTATCTAAACCACCAAGCAACATAGTTTCCAACCGTTGGTGTTCTGCTCGTTCTTGCTCTTGATGAATTAGGTGATAAATATACTCAATAGCTGTACTGTAGCCTTTTTGCTTGGCTTGTTCTTCTACAAATGTCTGCATTGAATCAGGAAGAAAAATGTTGATAATCGTCATAAAAATTTTATTTGCGCTATTGGTCTATTTTACCGTTCGTTGCCAAACTGCAATTCGATCCTTGCAATAAAAAACTATGCAAACAACTGTTAAAGCCAACAATATTGACCTTTATGTGGAAACCTTTGGCGATCGCACACATCCCGCCGTACTCTTAATTATGGGGTTGGGTTGTCAGTAACTGGTTTCCTTACTTCTACGAGCCAATAGTAAAGCAAGGTTACTATGTTATTCGCTTTGATAATCGAGATATAGGTTTATCAACCTGGAGCAATACTAAGGACTGGGAAAACAATCCCTATTCTTTAGACGATCTGGCTACCGATAGCGTGGAATTGCTCACAGTATTGGAGGTTGACAAAGCGCACGTTATCGGTGCATCAATGGGAGGATCGATCGCCCAACGGATGACTATTAGCTACCCCGAACGGGTTTTGTCTCTTACTTCTATTGTCTCTTTTGCAGATGCGTCAGCTTTGAGTAAGAGCAATATATCATCTTTATCTTTCTTAGCTAAAGTCCCATCACTGGAGGAATATTTGGGGTTTTGGTCGGCGCTGGTTGGTACAACTTATCCCCTCAATATCCCGCTTTATACTCAATTATACAAAGACAGTATACAGGAGAGTAAATGCTACAACCCTAATTGTATAACTCATCAACTAAGTGCGATCGCGCGCTCGCCCACGCCAGACTTAGCTTTAATCAATGTTCCTACTCTCATTCTCTCCGGTACAGTTGATCCTTTAATTCCCGCCACTCATGCGGTGGATTACGCCAAATTAATCGCTAAGTCTCAACTGATCGAAATGGATGGTGTTGGACACGATATCCCCGCCGGAATTTGTGATCGCATTCATCCAGAAATTTTCAAATTACTTAAAAGGAGCAAATCTAATATGTCTAACGAAATTAAAGCTGTAAAAGCAAAATTTATCGAATATTCAAAGGTATTTAATACCAATTTAAACGGTGTTTAGGGCAGATAGGGCATCCAAAATGAAAGAATAACCAGTGATGGAAGCAGTTACTT